>Ga0307507_10006509_pt1 | contig 17872 bp, 6 predicted proteins | sample 7_EM_MG_FD_207223 | JGI IMG/M metagenome (GOLD analysis project Ga0307507, IMG submission 207223) | Populus trichocarpa ectomycorrhiza microbial communities from riparian zone in the Pacific Northwest, United States - 7_EM | ecosystem: Host-associated > Plants > Roots > Unclassified | place... | reverse complement strand
GGTTTTGATGTTCTTGAGGTCGCGCACGAGCCACATCTGCACGGCCGACGACGGTGCAAACTAGGCTGTTTCGGGCCTGGCGCCCCGACCGTCCGCGCCTGGACGGTTACCCTACGATAGGAAGCACCAAGTACAACGCACGGAGCGTAAATACTCTTATCTTATCACACGTGATATATGCACGTACCATCTTTCCTTATTAAGATTAGATCTTTCCTTATTAAGTTAGATTTTCTATTAGATCCGGAGCTCCAAGAGCTCCACGACTTCAAATCCACTCCATCCAATCAATTAAATCGACAGGATCTACTCCAACCAAACTACGGCTCCACCATGGAGCTCCTAAATTAACCCAGTCCAAGAAGATCACTGCCAAGAACTCATAATAGTTGCTGACTACTACACCAATTAAACTTAGTTAAACCAGTTGCCAAGACTTCAATATTAATTCAATCAATTCAATCAACTGAGCTCTCTGCTTACAAAGCTTTCAATTCAATCCATTTGAAGCCTCAGTTGAGTTGAGTTGATTGATTTGCAACCCTAATGGGCGAAAGTAATGAAAACACCCAAGCAAGCAAAGGCCAATATGTAATGCGATTACTGATCGTGGGCTTCTTCCGACCCCTCATACATCATACCCCCTGTGCCGGAGTAAGATTGGAAGTCGTTTAGAGGAACTTCGGCACCCTGATTTAAAGACCACGCATCCCACGAGAAATCATTTGGCAGCGGTCCCATGTAGGCACCCAGGTAACCCGATGAACCGTTTGCCAACGTGTCCGTGAAGCAAGCGGAATCAGTCGTTGCAGTTGCTGGATTGCTCGCTTGGAAAGCCGCGGTGGTCTCCTCGTTGCGGTAGTGGTCACTGGCCGGAAATTCAACTGAGAAAGCTGAGTGGTCGGCCTCCGAGATTTGGCCTAATTCTGAAGCCATACGAGTGCACTCGGGAGCAGGCTGCTGCATCAGAGATGGCCCTCGAGGCGAGTTAACTTGAGCCACATTCCTGTCACGGCCGAGCTGGTCCCGATGAGCGAATTCCTCGATACTCGCATGAATAACGCGTTGAAGCTCTGGCCGTAGGTCCGGTCGTAACATAGGGCCGATGTCCCGGGAAATGTGGTTTGTGAGATCCGTGATGCGCTCAGCTCTTCCATCGGTGCAGTCCAGACGGTATCAGCCGTGGGTCTTCCCTCTAGACAAGGAAAGAGGTAACTTACAAGGCGAAGGCATATCTGCCTCGGCATCTCGGGGAAACAAGATCCTGTAGCACCTTCTCCATTTCTCTTCCTCGTCAACGTTTCTCAGTCTCGACTTGAGATTATTGCATTGTTCGTCGTCGAATCCTTGACCCCAATCGTAAGCATCGCCGAACACTCTATCCAGCAGATTACAAGCAGTGGCTTGCCGCTGGTGTGAATTCAGTCCAGATTTCTGAGGAAATGCCTCTTGGCATCTGGGGCATCGGTATATTCTGTGTACACGGAAGAGGTGCTCTCTAACGGGGTTGCAACGTCAGTAGATGTCCCTAACTAAAATATCATGCATGCCGACTCACTTCAATCTGTGAAACTCTGCCCATCCAGGCCACTGGCAGGCACGATTTGTGAATCTGCTTCGGTCACGTTGATGGAAAGGACAGGCCAACATTCTAGGGCGCGACGAGCCGTTGAATTTCGAGTCCTTATTCCTGTCATGGCGCTCGCCGGGGTCTTCTTCACCATCACTTTCGCCATTGCCGTCCTCCTCTGGAAGCGGCAGTGCTTTACGGTTCTCGACAGACCGTCGTTTACCTGGTGGTCCATTGATCGGGGATCCTTGTCGACGACTTCCTGAAGAACCATCTGCTGGACAATAACGGAAGACACCAGTGACGCCGTCGATATTTCTGAGGAAGGAGAGAATGAGTGCTCTTTTCTTGTCGAGCAAGGGCTGTATCATAGACTTCAACTCTACAATACGGCGTTCAGACTCAGCATCAGACCTTGGATTTCGGTCGTCTGCTGTGTCGGAATCGCTGTAGAATGACTCAGCCTCAGAGGAATAATCACTCTCGGTTTCGTCAATAGCCATTGGTGACTGCGCCTTCAGTGTCTCCAGACTACTAGGATATCCATGGCCGCCGTCTTTCCACCCGAAATTGTCTTGAGTGGAACCTTGGCGTGCTATGGCCTGAAAAGCTGGTTGGCTTTGGTCGATGACGGCTCTAGCTTCCGTCAGTGCAGCAGGCAAAACCTGGGTCTTTGAACTGGGTTTATGGCTACAGCTTCGCTCCAGGCGAGCATCTTGCCTCTGAATAAGTCTAGTCGTGCATAAGCGAGTCGAGTCGGAATATACACCAGTACTTTGACATTCCAGGCATTGGTTCGCGAAACCCTTGAACAGCTCATAAACGGCCGTTATCGACGGTCGATCGGTCGGCGACCTGGACATCATGCTAAGAACCGCGTCCAAATGCTGAGTCGTGAGGTTTTGGTTGTCAATAATATGGTCGCTATCACTAGGATTCTGGGATCCAGCCGAGTAGCTAGAATGGGCTTCGAGAATTGCGACCCTTTTTAGTTGACTAATCCAGTTGCTTACCTTAGAGGGAGAATCGCGGTAACTCTGTCGATTTCTCGTGTCAAAGACCGCACAACTTAAGTTCTCCAGGCTCTCGCCAAGAGTGACCGTTGCCATTTCTAGGAAGACACAACCAAGGGAAAATATATCTGAAGAGAGACCTCGTTTGTCCTGATCCACCACTTCCGGCGGGGCGTACTTATCAGTGAATGGTGTCGTACCCTCCGTAAGGGTGTCATCCTCATACTGCTTCGAGATACCGAAATCAGCCAGGAGAACGGATCCGTATCTGTCGACCAGGATATTCTCTGGTTTTATGTCCTTGTGTTTGATCTTCCGTGACGTGTGGAGATACCTAACCGCAGATGAGAGACAGCCAAATGCTGTCAGCAGGGTTTTCCATTGACGGGGTTCTCGTCTGTTGCGAGGAAGATTGCTCTCTGACGCATCCTTGAGATACTCTGCAAGATTGCATATAGCCACGGGATACATGAGCACCGCAAATTGACCTTTCCGAGAAAACGTGCCCACAAAAGCGACAATATGGTTGTGCTTCAAACCACGCATAATCTGAAATTCGTTGGGTAGGTCGATATTGGTATCCACTTTCTTGTTCCGTAGGACTTTGATCGCCAGCGTGTCGCAATCTCTGTGCATCTTGAATGCGGTTGCATGCACAGAGCCTGAACCTCCATAATCAATTAACTGGAAGAACTTATTCTGATGCACGACCTTCTCAGGGAGCCCTTCTTTGATTCTCTGCACAAATGAATCCCATTTGAAACGGCTCTGCTCCTGTTGAAACTGGGACATGTGCATCCGTGAAGCATAAGTCGTATTTCTGTGGCTCTCTGGCAACGTGCTTGGTAGGACGACGGAGTCTGAAATAGGCTCGAGGGACGGGGTTGAGACTAATGATACCGATGCACTGGGTCCAGATGCTGATGAAAGGTCGCTTTCCAAATCCTCTAGTACAGTTAGATCCAATGCTGTATTACTAGCAAGGTGGTCGTCGGCAAGACTTGGACTCGCTGCCCATTCTAAACTTTCCGATTGTCCAAGGAATGTGCTAACGATGGAATCGGACAAAGCATCTCGAACTATGAAAGGTGTCGCTGGTGCTGTTTTCGCGCTTCTGACAGACGTCCCTCGGAAGGCCGTTTCCCTGGGGAATTCCGTCCATGGACCCCCGCCTCGAGACATGATGTATAGGTGGGCAAGGATTTGAGCGCAGCAGGAGATGATGAGGGAAAACGTTAGCAGCTTTTGAGGGTTGCAAGCTATACTTATGGAATCGTGGGTTTCTCCGTGGCAAATCTCATGGCTATATTTCGCTGCCAAGCAGTCAGCAGCACTACGCAGGTTGTAATCCACATTTGCGTGTTATCCCTTGCATAGATAGATTTGTGCTCAAGACCGTGGCCCGTGCTCAGCCATTCCGGCGGTCGTTTTTTCTTTATCTAACGTGGCAGTTTAGGATATTGGGTAGGTGGAATAGCGTCCTTATCATTAGATGCACAATTTCGGACCATTATAGTGGGTTATTTAATTAATAAAGTTGATTGTTTATACCGACTTGTAGTTGATGTCAGACCTGCGGAGGACAGGCCGGATAGCCCTCTCGGATAATAGACCTATTAGCTAATAATATCCGGAGACTGTCCGGATAGTCTCCGGATAGCTTTGGCAAAATCCCCTCAATATGCTTACACTTGCGATGCACCCCCCAATATTGAATAAATTTTCTATTAAGGTAGATTTATAAAACTTGCAAAGCGCTTTAAAATAATGCCACTTTTATTTAAATATCTTAAAGATAAGTAATATTATATAGATATAAAGCTTATAAAAGCTTAATAAATCAAGGCTTAACATCGGGAAGATATTCGCAGGCTGAGGTTCACTTGACAGGTTTTTGAAAATCAAATACTGTCAATCACGTCAATTGCCTGCCAAATGCCTGTCGTTGACGTAGTTGACGTAGTTGACGCATTTGACGTTTTTGACACGCAGCCTGCGCGCAGCCTGCGCAATTGGCGCATTTGACAACCTACTTTATACAACAAGCGAAGCTATCACGTGATCTCAAGAAGCTCCCTTAGGTCCATACTAATTTTTTTTAGTTTAATAATAAATTTAATAAAATTAGTTTTCCTAGTAAAGAACTTGTATTTCTTAATTGCTACTAGTATCTTTTCTTCTTATAGTCTCTCTAAGACCTATTTAACGTGCTTTCTATGTTCTTCCTTACTTATTAAGTAGATAATAATGTTATTAAGATATACTATAACAAACTCATCTAGGTGTTCTCCTAATATGCTATTAATTTGCTTTTAGAATGTTACTAGTGCATTTATAAGTCTAAATTATATAACTAATGGTTTATATAGTCCTTCCTTTAACCTAAAGGCTGCCTTCTATTTATTGCCTTCTTTAATCCTAATCTAATAGTACGCCCACCTTAAATCTATCTTAGTAAAGATTTTTGCATTGCCTATCCTATCTTAGATTTCGCTAATTAAGGGTAAAGGATACCTATCCTTTTAGGTAATACTGTTTAACTATCTATAGTTAATGCACATCCTAAGTTTTCCATTTTTCTTTAGAATAAATAGTATTAGATATCCTGCTAATAAGTATAATAGTCTAATATATCCCTTTTATAAGTTCTCCTGGATAAACTCCTTAAGCGCTACTAACTCGGTTTTAGTAAGCTTATAGATTAGAAAGAACTTTAGACTAGTTCCTAGCTTTAACTCTATCTTATAGTCCCAAGCTATATATTCTAATAGCTTTTCACTTTCTAGTAACTATAGTCTTTTACCATACTTATAGTATCTCTTTGGTATATAACTTAAGCCTTACTTAGTCTCTTTATATATTACTCCAACTTAGTACTATACCATTTTAGTTTACTATTATATCTTATATTATTAAGTATTCCTAATATTAACCTAACCTATAACCTAATTAATCCTTAGATTATATTTCTGTAACTAAGGCATTCTTAAAATTACCTTATCCTTCCCTAATGGTAGGATATTAAAAGACATTATAACTTATCTTCCTTTAATAGTTAGCTGAATAGGTCCTATTTTAAGATTAATAATACCTCCTCTATAAGCTATCTAATCTCCTAAAATTATTATTAGTAGATATAGGTGTTCCTTTTATCTATATAATAACCCTATTCTTTCTACTACTACTAGTAATATATGGTTTCTTATTACTCCACTATCTATTAATACTTTAAACTGTTAATCCTACTACTTAACTTATAAATTTAGGTATTATCCTTAAATTCCCTTAAGGGTTTAAGGCTTTACTACTAGTTCCCTCTAATCCTATAGGCCCCCCTTTTTCCTAACTATTAGCTGCTAGATTCTATTTATACTTAGTCCTTTTTTAGCTAATACTTAGTTTATTTCTTTTCCTCTATATACTATAGGTAAGTATTCTTTAGATAATTCCACCACTATTATCTATCTAGGTATTCTTTTATAAGGAATCTTCCTAGTTAAAGTATTAGGTCCCCTTAACTCTATACTTCTACTAGGTGCTATCTATGTATATACTTAATATCTCTATACTTTTTCTTATCTAATGCCTAATATATTCTGGTTAAATACTTCTAGTTCTTATCTTTTAGTACACTATATATATTATATATATCATCCATATAAGCTATTTATAATAGTGTATAATACGCTAAGTAACTTAGGTTAACTCTTGGTTAATTTTTATCCTTAAGTTTAAACCTCTATCTAACTAATCTAACTATTAGCCTTTTACTTACGGGTACTAAGATTTATTATTTATTTCTTTAGTCCCTAGATTCCTCTTTTAGGTTCCTTAATATTATAATTAATGCTCCTTTAATATAACTTATGCGTTTTTCTATAATAGGTTAGTCTTAAACCACTTTTTTGTCTAGCTATATATAAAAATCTTCCTATTTATTATTGTGTTATTACCTATACCACTTTCCATATAACTAGTTTAGTGTATATAGTCTATCTATTAGAAAGTACTGTGTTATTACTACATCGTAATATCCTTTAGTATATATTTCTTTAAATCTAGTTAGAATCCCTAGATCCTCTTCTTATTCTAGTTTATTTAACCACTTTACTCTAGGCGTCCCTACCTTAGGCCTATTAGTAACTCTTTATATAGGTACTTTATCCCTTATACATCCTAGTATAGCTAATCTCTTATCTAGCTTTTGTTCTTGCTATATAATAATTCTTTGCTTAAACTTATCTATAGTTTCTTATTTTCTATATCTTATAGCTAGGTCCTTAAAGTTATCTTACTTCTTAACTCTTATATTAACTTTTTAATCTTTAGACTAAATACTATATTTACCTAAAACTAATGTTCTTACTTATTCTCTAAACTTATAGTTCTTAAACTTATATCCTATACTTATTCGTTTATTCTTAAACTAAGTCACTACCCTTTCCTATTAGTTTTCTTCTATGGTGGGTCCTTAAGTATATCTTATCTTATCTTAAGAATTTTAAGCGTCTTTTATCTTATCTTAAGAATCTTAAGCCTATAGCCTTTTGCCTTTATTAAGTGGTAAGCTAGCACTAGCAGTTATCTACTTGCTTAATCTTTTTTAAATATTACTCCTTCTATCTTATAAAGCGATGGATTCTATATCTAACGGTGTTATAATACCTATTACTGTCTAATCAAGGTTGCGTCCTTGCAGTCATGTGACCGCAAATTGCCATTACGTGACGGCAATCTAGGGCAATTTGCGGCAACTTGCCTACGAACGCGAGTTAAAAGGGGTTGATTACGTAAGCTAAGCGAGCTTAAGAAATCCACCAAATTCCACTTGTAGAATAGGAGAATTAATAAGCATCAATCAAAATCAGTTACCACCCATACTATTGCAATAGCATTACGTATTACCGGAAGTGATACTAACACTAATTAGTGATCACAGATCAGGAGACGTATTATCTACAAAGAGAGATAAGCTCGATTAGTCCCTGCTAAAGGCCTCTACTAATCTCGCCTGCTAAGGAGCATCAGTTAACGTGTATTTAAAAAGTTAACCCCTATTTAATAGGCCCTTGATTTTTTATACACGGCCCTTAGGTATTCAAAGAACCAACCCCTTTTAATAGGCCCTTGGTTCGCGTTTATTACACATTTCATACTACCTAGATCACGTTAAGGAGCACTAGTTAATATATACTTGAAAAGTTAACCCCTATCTAATAGGCCCTTGATTTTTTATACACAGCCTTTAGGTACTTAAAGAACCGACCCCTATCTAATAGGCCCTTGGTTTGCGTCTATTACGCATTTTAAACGTGTTAGGTACTTAAGAAACCAACCCTTTTAATAGGCCCTTAGTTTGCGTCCATTACACGTTTTTTATCCAGAACCTAAAATCGAACTTAATAGGAGTCACAAGACAAAAATTAACATGTTAGACATCAGGGCATAAGTTAACGCAGGACAGGAGAAATGGCCTAAAGGTATTAACTTACAGTCCGACGAAACCACCATAAAGAGTATCAATAAATTTGTGAAGTTTAAGATCCTAGAATACAAAGCGTACGACCTTAAAGACGATGAACTATGGGAGGTCTATAAGGAAGATTTCCAAAACTTCATAATATAAATCTTCAAGGATTGCAACCAAATTGGTATCTAAAAGCTCCGAACGTTCCTACAGACTAATGGCGTATGGATAAGGAAGTATAGGAACGCTATAGTCCCTGAATCGCTATTTAACACCTTGCAAGAAGAAGACCCTACAGAATGGACTGAGCCTGAGATTAAGGAGCATATGGCAACTAGAGGAAAGTTTACCTTAGAACAAATTGACTACCTCCTTAAGAACAACTTCGCCAGTATTAGCACCAGTACCAGTACCAGTATTAGCACCATCAAGAACCTAACCTTACCTACCAGTACCACCACTATCAAAACTACTGCGACTTCGCCTCGACCTATACCTACGACTCAACCCACCCCTACGCCTCGACCTACCCCTATACTACTACCCACCGCTATACCCCAACCTACCACTACACCTCAACCTACCCCTACTACTCGACCTACCCCTACTACTTGACCTACCCCTACACCTCAACCTACCCCTATGCCTTAGCCTACCCCCACACCACCCCTACAATGGGAGTCTGATTATATCGACTTAACCTCGCTACTAGAACTACCCACACCACCAATGCAACAAGATACCCCGCATATTAATTCAACTTCGCCAATAGGGCCCCCTAGTGGCAGCGGCGGAGAATAGAGTCAGACCTAGAGCTTCGGCAAGGAATCAGTAAAGATGTACGCAGAAGACAATAAGTATAGTTAGGAGGACAATAATAATACGGCTGGCCCAGAAGCTTATTGGTCCATTAGTATAGACTTAGAAACTACTAAGGATTTAGCCCTAACTCTTCCTATCTTAAGCGCTTACCCCTAAAGGAGTTAATTTAATTCACCAACCCCTTCTACCACACAGCGGGCAGCGGCAATATGACGGGTGATGGAGGTATTAAAGACCAGAACTACAAGATAAGTTAGCAATGCACTATCTGTTACCACAACCCACAACCTCCCCCTTAACTCAGACGTACTCGTACGGCGTAAAGGCAATACTAGACAGAGCGGCAAAGGGACTAGTCCATTTTAGTTACTTAGAACCAACGGAGAAACCTATAGGGTATAGCTCCCTAGTGGACCTACCAGATCTTAGACTACGGCAGTAAAACTATACCTAATAACCACAGAACTCCGCCAGCCCTACCACCGTTTTAGACATCCGTCCGCAGATAGACTATATAGGGTATTAGAGCACTCTGGCTATAATATTAATAAATAGGCCATTAACTACCTCACTAAGTACTTCCCCTACTGCTAGAAACAGGGAAAATCACCTTATAGGTTTAAGTTTATCTTACAACTATACTAGATTAATACCTATATTAGACCCCCTAATTATACTACCTATAATAGTAGCGCCCGCCTTAAATCTTCTATAACTGGCCTAATTAATGACCTACGATCTTCTATTGCGATATTTAAAAAGTTAAACAGTTTCCCAAGTATCCCCAGCACTCTGCATATCCAAGACCTCCCAAATATCCACAGCAGATATAGGATATTTAACTAGGGGACAGTCAAGTTCTAAAGTAGGGGAGGGGACGTAGGTAACGATTATAACACGTTAACGCGTTAGTCGTAACAACCTACTGCAAAGACGTTAGTTTAGCTTACCGCCTGCCACCAAGCCAATAGCGTTTTTCTATTCCCGGGATGAAAAATCCTGATTGGTCCATTTAGCAATAGAGCCAGCAGAACTCTATACCGCCCCTAGAATTTGATGATGCACTAGCTATATAATAAGAACGGCACCAAGAGCCTTAATTGATTGCACGGATATAGAGCTGATTGTATAATGCAGAGCCTTAATTAAACGACTGCACAGAAGCTACGGTTAGTTAAAGAATTGAATTAAGCTAGAGCCTTGATACTAGTATGTCGCCGCTACTAAAGCAAATTAATTAAATGTCGTCAGATTAGAGCCTTTGACCAGGCCGACCTTATTCCTTATTCAGATGACGAATAATTGTAGTATAACTGTCACTGCTATCCAAATTCAGTACTGCGTTAGCTGCACGACGAGAACAGACACCGCGGCAAGGAAGTGACCTATACAAAGGAGCAGCTACAACATCCGCAGCAGCCACAACAACCACAGCAACTTCAGCAATCTTAGCAGCTAAAGCCTCCAGAATTGACACAAATATGGTTAAGCTACAGGCTACCAAGTGGGCAGAGAGAGGAGAAGACGTTAAGGCAGGAATAGAGTGTAAAGATGTCGAGCTAGTAGCTAAGGCGCTAGTACTAAGCGAGCTAATGGCGATTTTCTATGCCGGGCATGGAAAATCGTGATTAGTTACTTCAGCCATTTGGCAGAATTTGGTGGAATTTAATAAGTGGAAAGTAGTGGAATTTGATAGGTAGAAAGTAGTGGAATTTGGCAGGCGGTGTGCTTAAGCACCGTTAAAAACTAAATACTCCTAGTGTCTGATTAAGGTTGCGTCCTTGCAGTTATGTGACCGCAAATTGCCATCACGTGACGGCAATCTAGGGCAATTTGTGGCAACTTGCCTACGAACGCGAGTTAAAAGGGGTTGATTACGTGAGCTAAGCGAGCTCAAGAAATCCACCAAATTCCACCTATAGAATAGGAGAATTAATAAGTACTCTAACTCTATTGTTATTATTACTAATCTTTATCTGTATATTGCTGTAATATCTTAATCTAGCTTATAAAGTTAATCTTGTTCTTTATTTAACTCTTTAGTTCCTTTAAGTCCTTTTAACTCTAGCTTTTATGGCTAATAGCTTACACTATACTTAGCGTCCTTATAAATTTAGTATACGTTGTTATAATAAAACACAAAGTGTTTAATTAAATACTCCTTAGTCCTATATAATACACTTATATCTGCTTTATTATACTCTAACAACCTAGTGCCCTTTACTATATAGTTACTCTAATTACCTCTATAGTCTTTGGTAAAATAACCTTTCCTTCTATAATTTATGCAAGCTCCTTCTTTAAACCATTTTTCTTATTATGGAGTCTGCCTAAATATCTTCTGCTGTTAAGATCCCTGGTTTAGCCTCTACTCCCTAGTTTTTTAATTACTTAATCCTTAACCTCTAGGTTTTTATAGTTTTTTACTCTATTATCTAGATTCTTTAGTACTACTTAGGTCTATTAGCTCTGGTCCGCCATTCTATAGTTTATAACTCTATATCTATTATTGCGTACTTTATGCCTTATATAACTATAGAACTCTACCTTGCCCTTTCTTAGCTTGTTCCCTTTAATAGATCCTATTATTAATCTTTATTAATTAATCTATTAACTTTTGTAGAGTATTCGTATCTTCTATTAGGATAATTACGTCCTAGACTTTAGCCTTAAGTCCTTATTTATACTATGCTATAAGCGCCCTATTGTTCTACTTAACCTATATTACAAGTGTCTGAAACTATATTATATACTTAATTGCTAAAGTGCGTTATACTAAGTTCTAAAGTTTTCTTTTTGCTGTGGTTGTTACTTCTAGGTCTCTAAATATCTATATTAGTCTTTCTATAAAACCATTCTAGTTAGTAAATATAAACCGTACTTTCTAATTAGTAGTTATTATTTTATTTACTTAGATTTTGGTAAGGTAAGGTTTAAACTACTTAAGTACTCTTCTAGTTAAGAACAGTCCTGCATACACTACTTAATCTATAAATGTTACCAACTTAGCCCCTTCTTCTATAACCTTAAAGTGCATTTATATAAGAAACCCTTTAAGTTTTAACTTCTCCCCTAAAAACTATTTAATAGAGGGTAACTTAACCTTAGCTACTTTAATTCCATTAAGTCTATCTTTAAGTATTTAATTATTATCTGTTATTTAATTAACCATTTCTTATAACTAACCCACTGTAACTGGCTGTGAATTAGTATCTTCTATACTAGTGTCTCCTCCTATTCCTAAGGTTGTAGCTGCTATAGACTAAGTCATAACCAGTGCCTTTAACGGCGTGACTTGCGCTTTAGGTGGCATACTATTTAACTTTGTTAATACTATAACTAGGTAGTAAATATATAACAAAGCCTTATAGTAGGGACTACGGTGGACTCATTAATGGGCTAGGTATATAGATATTAAATATAGTTAATAATATAATAGTATAAGATAATAACTGGTGGAGTGGTTGCCTAATAGATTAACTCTAATTATATTCTAAGATTTACTATAAAGAGAGAACTATCTGGGTAGGGACTGTGGTCCTTTAAATATATAACCATACACCTAAGAAATCCCTTCGCTATGTAAGGTATGTAAGGTATATAAGGTATAAGCTGGGGGCACCCTTCTCTAGGCAGCGACGTTAAAACCAGAACGGACCAAGAAAGAGCTAGGACGAACCTACATAGGCAGGCTGGAACGGACTTAGATGCAGGTGATGGTTAAGATGGGAGGACAACAAGTTTGGTTAGTAGGCGGCTGAGGGACAATAGCTGCGCGGCGTCGAGTTATCATGGGCCCACGCCTGCAAGACACGGTCGGCCTGTTGTCGCGAGAGCGTCACAGGTAACGCGAAGCAGCTGGCAACGGCTGTGGGGCGTGGTATACAATGGCAGCGACGGACGACTCCAGGAACCTCACCCCTTTACTGGGCTCTGACTCCTGGTGGACCTGTCTCGGAGGAAGGATCAACACCTTGTCGACGACACTGTCTGTATAGCCCGAAAGGACGGATGCGCGTGTCGGTCTATTTAGGCAGGGGCAGGCTGTAAGGATAGGCTTATGGAGCAAATCAGGTGCACACAGGTAGGAGCTGGCTTTGTCCACCAGCTGCTGCGTCAACCGTGGCAAGGAACTGGGCAAGCAGTTCAGGCAAACTTGCTGTGTATAGTAGTTTTATAATGCATATGTATTCTGGGACGCCGCGCGACATCACCAGACCGAACAGGGACACAAGGGACACATGGGACACAAGGGAGAGGACGCCCAGTAGGAAGACCCCTATGGACGGCTACAGCAAGTTCAAGGCCGGGACAATTAAGAATTAGATTTAACGCGGTAAACACAACACACGCAGCTGGCTTATAAGGGGCACATAGCCAACTGGCAAGAACGGGGGAAGAACCGGAGGCAATAACAGACTTAGATTTAGAAAGGCTAGTAGGAACACAAGATATAGGAATAGAAAGCTCTATACAAAATAAGTAGTGGCTAGGGAGCAAATACAGGAGATGGAAGTTCTGAACATTTTAGAGAAAGTAGAAACGGAAGAAGTAAGGAGCAAAGGAGAGGCGAAGAACCCCCACTGGGGGTCTACTACTTGACCATTATATAGTATAACTGCGGCAATACGAACTACCGTCTAGTAAGGCCCCTACTAGACAGTCTAGACCCAGAGAAACACTATATTCTTGCTATATAAGAGCCGTATTATAATACCTATATATAATTAATATACTGCCCCCAAGGATTCCAGCTCCTATATAAACTAAAAGCAGCCACACGCGTATGCTTTATAATTAGTAAAAATATTAGCCTTGCCTTATAGTCATGGCAGGCAGTTAACCTAGATATTGCAGTTATAACTATCCAGATATATAGGGGACTAGTATAAATTATTAATGTCTATAACCCTAGGGTTGAAGGGGTAGTATAGATAGAGAACATTATATCTGTAATAAGCTTGCTAGAAACTAAACACGCGGAGTCTATCCTACTAGGAGACATAAACCTCCACTACCTATAGTGGGGGGGCATCCATGTTGCTACTAATTGATAGGTAGAGTGCCTACTAAGAGCTATAGATAATGGGGGCCTTAAGCTAGCTACCCCCCTAGGTGCAATTATATGGCAATGGGGTACTGCTAAAAGTATAATTAACCTTATAATTATGGACGAAAACCTATACCAGAGACTTAAAAGGTGCTCCCCTAAAGAAGAATAGGCACTTACTTTAGACTATATCCCTATCTAGATACAACTAGATCTGGACATTAAGGCGTAACTAAATGGCAAAAGATACGCAATAAGGAAGCTTAATATAGATAGCTTCCTTAATATAATTAAACAATAACTCTAAGACCTAGAAGAAATCCACCCAATACTAAATAAGCGAGGCTTATTGGCTACCCCTAAGGAAATTAATTAAAGACTAAAAAGAATCCAGGCAGTAATTAAAAGCGGGCTAAAAGAGTACTGCCTAGTTTTAAAACCGGGCCCCTACGCGCGACATATATAGTCCGCATAGTGCGCGGCCCTTATAGCCGGCCAACGATGAGCAAGGAGGAAATATACAAGCAGCTATAATTCTAAAGACAAGAGATAATATAAAGACATAAGAAACCAGCTAAAGAATACCCTAAGAAAAGAAGCAAGGAATAACTGGAGATAGTTTATAAACGAATATACTACTAACCTAAGTCTCCCCTATAACAAGGGCCTTTAAACCATAGCGAAATGGGTAAAGAAAAAGGCGGGATACCTAGTAGAAGATCCATACCTACTACTCCTATAAAGAGTAGGCGAACCACAGGCTATAAGCAACAATAATAAGAAGGCAAAGATCCTTATAAAAAGATTTTTCCCTTAACTGGCTCTAGCAGACCTTAGCGATATTACCGGTAAAACACTAGTGACTTGCCTAAGGGTTAACAGCGATATAACAACTAAAGAAATGGCCAGAACTATTAGCCGCCTCTTAAACAACACAGTACTAGGACTAGATGGGATCCTAAACAAAGCCCTAAAGACCTATGGACCACTTATAGCACCTTAGCTTGCAGACATAGCCAGAGCATGCTTTGCAATAGGCTACTACCCGTAACTTGGAAGATCTATAACGACGGTTGTCTTATAAAAAGAAGGTAAAGCAGACTACTTAATCCCAGAAAGCTACCGCCCTATTGCCCTAGAAAACACCCTAAGCAAGATCTTAGAAAAGGTTATAGCGGACTATATAGCAGACACAGCAGAGGAATACGCCCTACTACTATAAAGCTAAATAGGGGCAAGAAAGAATCGCTTAACGCTATTAGCACTTATACTACTCGCTACTACTATTAAAACTGCATGGGCTATGCGAAAGGACTTTATAGTATTAATGCTTAGCCTAGATATTAGCAGCGCCTATAATAATGTACCCTATAAGCGTCTCCTATATATCCTTAGGGCAAAGGGCTTCCTAGAATGGATTATTTAGTTTATTTAAGGATTTATAGGCCAGAAAGAAATGTTACTAGTCTTTAGCGGATACCAGAGCCCCCCTATCGCAGTTGTAATAGGAATACTATAAGAATTACCTCTGTTGCCTATACTCTTCCTCTTCTTTGTAAGCAACCTGCTTAACACCTTTAAGGAAGGGGCGACCCAGGGGATAGGCTTTGTTGATGATATAAACCTAATTATATATGGGCCAACAGCCGCAGAGAACTGTAGGACACTAGAGAAAGCCTATAATACTTATATAGAATGGGCAAGATGATATAGAGTCTAATTCTTACTAGAGAAATACCAGCTAATCTATTTTATAAGAAAATGTAACTAATCTGTAGATCTTTAGCATACAATCTATATCTAAGGCTTTGGGGGTTAACCGGTTTAAGGCCTAAGGGTATTAGGAGTGTGGGTAGATAGCAAGCTCTAGTAGAGCGTATATGCGGCGCAAGCGGCCTATAAGGGCTAAGCACAGTATATCGCTATATCCAGGATTGTTAATTTTATATAGGGTCCATGCTTCTAGAGGTTACACCTATTATATACAGCAGTTATCCGGCTAACTATGACATATAGATCTAGTATTTGGGCCACTGGAGAAACCGAGAAAGGCCCCCCTAAATCACTCCTTAAACCACTCTAAAAGGTCCAAATAGCCTGCCTTAGGAGTATAACAGGTGGGTATAAGCGAACGGCCATAGCACTACTTAAGAAGGAAGCCAATATTCCCCCTTTATAACTATATATTGAAGCCGATGCAATATAAAGGGTGTAAAAGGAATGTAACTCTAATATTATAAAGTATATTAAGACACGCCTAAACAAACTATAGAGGGACCCTAGGGTGCCCTATAGGAGAAGGAACTAACAACCCTAAAGTAGGGAAGATATATTAGGAAAACAGGTGGAGAAAGCAGAAGAAGAATAGTGCGGCGCTAGGGCCTAGGCCTATATAGAGGAGGAAGGGAGACGCGTAAGAGGCCAGCAAAGATAATAGTAAGGGAGAGAAAGGAGCCAAAGTAGAGTATAAAAGAGTATTAGAAAACCATCTACCGCAACATAATACTGGTTAGACCAACGCTGGAGAGACAAATAGGAGTTAAAGGTATAGAGGCAGCCTTAGGCAAGGGGAATCTAAGCTATAGCATAGGTAACGCTATAGGGGGTAAATACCTAAGGGCTCCAAGAGGGCCTAATAAAGGCAGAAAATACAATAGCAACACTCTTAAGGACAGGAATAATAGAACTAAAAGATTGGCTTTACTAGGTAGGTATCCTAGTAAGTAGCTTAAGGTGCGAATATGGCTGGCTAAAACAGACACCAAAACACGTAATACTGTTATGCCCCTTACGCACTAGCCAAGAAGCAATGCTCTCAGCAGCTGGTATAGAAAACTATAATACACTACTCTTAACATAAAAAGGCCTCAAGGCGGCTACCTGGTGGCTTATTAGCCAAAATATACTAGACCAGTTCTGGGTTGCAAAGGAAATAGTAATAGAAGGCAAAGGGGCGAGTAATAGGCGCCCCCTAATAACTCTACAGGAGTAGAGTACAGTGTGTGATACTAGCGCGTCCGTAGGTCTGTTACGGCAGCAGTGGTTCCTAAGGAGGTCAAAAAGTAAGGTAGTAGAGCACCACTGGTGACTTATAGGCGACTCGTAAGCGAGCCCCAAAAGGCGGGGAGACGGATTACGGGGTTTTCTTAAATAGAGTTTTCTCCCTACATATATATAAGGAGTAGTCCGCGTGGGCCTAACAGGGATCCGAATCGGACGTTAAGCAATGAATAATAATAATATATAAGGTATATAATAGACCTTATAGAGCTTATAGAGCTTATAGAGCTTATTATGTGACTTGGCTACCATTTCTTGTTATATAGTTCCACCGGCTCTATCCTAAACCGTGCTTATATTAACTAACTAGCTTCTTCTAACTCTTCTCCAAGTAGTTATAATATTGTACTTAAAGCGTCCGTAACACATGGCCCATAGGCTTACTAACTACATTAGTGTAGTAGAATTAAAGAAAGTACCCTATGCCCTAATTTAATACCATATAATACTCCTATAAGAAGAGAATATAAATATTGAGAAACTTAGTATATTCTATTACTAATATGCCTATACATTGCCCTTATAATTAAATATATTCTTTGTAGGCGACCTACTTAAACACTTTAAGGAGGGGGTGACTTAGAGGATAGGCTTTGTTAATAATGCGAATCTAATTATATATGGACTAATAGCCGTAGAAAATTTCAAGACACTAGAAAAAGCCTATAATATATATATAGAGTAGGCAAGGCGATATGGAGCCAGCCTTGTACTGGAGAAATACTAACTAATTTACTTTATAAGGAAATATAACGTATTTCACGGGTAAGCTGGTCAAACGGGTGAGCTAATCACTTCAAAAACATACCAAAAAATGGAAAAATCACACTTTAATATCTTAACAACCACTTAATAATAAATTTTAATAATTTAAATTTAGACTTTTATAT
>Ga0307507_10006507_pt1 | contig 17876 bp, 9 predicted proteins | sample 7_EM_MG_FD_207223 | JGI IMG/M metagenome (GOLD analysis project Ga0307507, IMG submission 207223) | Populus trichocarpa ectomycorrhiza microbial communities from riparian zone in the Pacific Northwest, United States - 7_EM | ecosystem: Host-associated > Plants > Roots > Unclassified | place... | reverse complement strand
TCGAGAGTAGACTGCTCTCAAACAAAAAAGAACAAAACAAATCTCATCGAGAGGTGACTATTCTCAAAATGAAATCAAAGAATGGTTAACTAAGCTGAGCTTCATTTATTGCCTAAAGGCTCAAGCTGTGTAATAAAAAGACAATCAAACATGTTGATCACGTGGTTAAAACCCATGTGACCCGAAGAGTCAAAAGACCAAGAGAACTCATCTCATAAATTACAAACATCATTCGTCAAGTAATAAAGAGATGGCAAGAAAGGGGGCTTATATTTCCAACCAGGTAAGGATGCATACATATCATTTAATCCTAAATCATTGCATAATGTTTTTGCAAAGATTTTCCAAGAAAAATCCTTAAGAAAGAGTCTAGCAAGACTCCAGCAAAATAGGACCCAACAAGGTTTGAGCCTAGCAAGGCTCTAGTAATTAAAAACCCAACAAGTTTTAACAAAGAAAGAGTCCAGCAAGAATCCAGCAAGGCTCTAGAAATTAAAACCTAACAATGTTTAATAAACAAAGAGTCTAGCAAAACTCCAACAAATTAGGACTCGACAAAGTTCTAAGCCTAGCAAGGCTCCAGTTAATTAAAAACCCAGCAATGTTTAACAAAGAAGAGTCGAGCAAAACTCTAGCAAATTAGGACCCAGCAAGGCTCTAATTGATTAAAAACCCAGCAAGCTTTTGATAAATAAAGAGTCCAACAAGACTCCTGTAAATTTGAACCTGACAAGGTTTTGAGCCCGACAAAGCTCTAGTAATTGAAAGCCCAACAAGGTTTTGACAAAGAAAGAATCTGGCAAGACTGGCAAATTAGGACTTAATAAGGTTTTGAGCTCAACAAGGCTCCAGTTGATTATAAAACTCAACAAGGTTTTAAAGAAGATTCTAGGAAGACTTCTACAAATTAGGACCCGACAAGATTTTGAGCCCAACAAGGCTCCATTTCTTTTCTTCACTGCTAACCAACAGAGTTGTTAGACGTTCCACCTCCATCACCATGAGACCCTGCCACCAAAACTAATACCGAAACCATTACAATCTCCTCTCATTGATAGCCACGGACTCATTATCCTCTCACTATCATCACTGTGAGTTTCTCATGACCACCAACTTATACTCAACAATTCCCCTCCATCAACCAACCTTTCCCTCTCTCAATCGTTAATCGACTTCCTCGCCAGCAGCACCTAACAACGTTGAAGGATGAAACTGAAAAAATATAAGTTTAGAAAAAGAAAACAAAATTAAACAAACTCGAGCAAGTCTCCTAAACCTGAGTTAATATCTCAAATTCACAACCCGTGAAATCCTAGATATAAATAAGCTCACTTCCCAACCAATTAAATCTTGAAGGATGAAATTGAAAAACCATTCAAATTTTATAAATTATTTCAAATAAAATAAATAGTAGCAAAAATAAAAATGATCAAATCTGAAGGAAAAATAAATTGAATGGATACTTTAAAATTTTAAATGATCAGCGTGGAAATTAAGGAGGAAAGATAAAAAAAAAGAAAAAAAAAAGGACTTTAACGTCAAATCAGAGCCTCGTTGGCCACACATGTCGCCTCATCGTGGAGGAGACGCCAAGAGGATTCAAACTCTGTTGTGGAAGATGATTTTTTGTTACCGAATGGCATTGCACGTGTCACATGAAGAGCGCGAATATAAGGCCACCCACGTGCAAACACATGCAACACGGATGTCTAACAATTTTTTAATAATATTTATATTTTTAAATTACCAAATAGCCTTTAAGTGACATGATTATTACAAAAAAAGAAAAAAAACACACAATGAAAAGATAAAAAAAAAAAACCCTTGGATGTCAACTAAATTATTTTTTAAGCGTAATTAAATAAATTACCGTGCTTAAAAAATTAAAAAGACAAAAAATACCCCTTAATTAAGTCATTTTACTTTGCAAAAAATATGATAAGACCGATTTGTCCAAATATATTTAAAAATGACCACTAGGTTAAGTGAAAAAGACCAAATTACCCATGATAACAAGGTTGTTGAGTTTTGTTAGAGGGGCAAAATAGAACATGATTGGCAGTGTGGTAGCGATTGCTTTTCAAATAACTTTTTATGCAGAAATGCATGCTAATGATGTTTTTTTATTTTTTAAAAATCATTTTTGATATCAGCACATCAATACGATCCAAAACATACAAACCATATTAAATTTTAGAAAAAAAATTGATTTTTTTAGGAACGCGGTTTGCACCGTGTTCCCAAACGGTTAGATAGTCATTTCACTGTTCCAATCCACAATGAAATGTGTTTTAGCGCATAATAATAAGCTAATGGCTTTTAGGTTTTTTTTTAATATATATGATATATTTTTTTAGATAGCTTATTAAAATAGCTTTCTAACTCTTTTAACTAAAATCTACCTAAGAAACATAAATTAAGAAGAGGGGGAGCTGTTATGTGATAGGAAAAAAATTACTTTTTTTATTTTCAGTTTTATGCTCTTTTTCCTATTTTTCTTTTTCTGTGAAAAAAAAAAGATCTTCATTTTTTAAAGCTTCAGAATATTTTTTTTTTCAACTCGTAAAACTGGAAAATATATAAGAAAGTCTATTTTTCCTATTCTTTAAAGCTTCAGTTTGATGCTCTTTTTCCTATTTTTCCTTTTTTCTTTCTTTCTAGCTCCCTAATGCTTAGCACCATCGATCTGCGTCCTGTGCTGAAAATACTTTACCTTCTGATCCATTAATCATGTTTCTCTTCAAATAATCAAGAATAGAAGAAGACATCGTTAATTTGTAATGGAAAAGGTATCCAAGTAAACATTAACAAGTTGGCCTCCATCATACTGACAAATGAATCATTCAATCATTTAGCAACTTCTTCATCCTCGAAGGACTCCACCTCCATAGCTTGACACCTTACATACATCCATGGCATTCATCACTAAACAACCAAGAATTATTACATATCAGTAAAAAAGACGTCTTGAATGGATTGTGCTCAGCTACGAGACAATAAATTAGTTTGTGCATGAGAAGACGAAGACGAAGACATAGTTTTAGCCATGCCTTAACACCTTGTGCGTGTGAAAATTAACAACCAACAAAGACAGAGCAACAAGGAGAGTGGTTTGTTGCTCATTTTAGTGATGATGATGATTTACTAGTTGCAGTAAAAGAGTGATGGATCAGAAGAGAAGAAGAGAGTCGAAAAAGTTTAAGCATAAAAGAGATGAAGAATGAGAGTTGGGGAAAAGAAGAGAGTAATAACTTCTCTGTTTATGGAGATCGTCATGTATTTTGCATTAGATCGTATATATAATTGGATTTTAAATTTTAATTTTGCAAAAGTTAAAATAATTTTTATTTATTTATTTTATATATAAAAATTCATCTCACAATAATTTTAGTCAAATATATATATTTTTTAAATCTATTTTTTAAAAACCACACCTATAAATATTTTTTTGAAATCTAATTTTTAAAAATACAAAAGCTTCCACAATACTAAATACACATTTATTAAGGGAGAAAATTTGAAAAACATCTCTTACATGTTTTCTAACTTCAAGCTCTGTAGTAGGAAAATGAAAAAACCTGTTTTGTTTTCCAAATTATAAAAACATCGCATTTGAACAAAAACCTACTTTTTTTGTTTTTTTTGTTCCTCAAGAAAAATGGAGTGGATGTGTGATGCTTACAAGCTAAGTGGAGGTTTTTCTTTTCTTCTTTTTTTCCCGGCTGCTCCCGTCTTCTCCTTCCCTCCCTCCCTCCTCCAAAAACAGCGGCCTTTTAAAGCCTGAGTTGTCAGATATGAAAGCGACATAGCAACGCCCTCCCGCTAACAAGATCCATAACTATGGATGGACACATGCAACTGTGCAAGTGTGCTGCGTTCTTTATATGAATGAACTGGAGGGTTTAAGCTAAGCGTGTGGAGGCCACTCATCTGATATGCCCCACCAGAGAAGCAGCTACGTAACGGTGCCCCTTTGGAGCCACCAAGGCAGGCACCACCGTGTCTTGCCTCCAACCACATTCCAGCCCTTCAAAGTCCACATAACTCTTTCACACAACTTGCAGGCAACTATTCTATCAATAATTTCACACTACTTTTTTTGGTCGACTCTACTTCACATATGCACATCTTAACTTCGTTGGTAAAATCATTTGCTGAAATTATTTTATAATCAAATTTCTTTCCTTTTCCTCCACTGTTCAAAAAGTATTGTAAAACTTGTTTACTCATCAATTAAAATTAAATTCCTTCTTCAAATAACTTTTAAGAACGCGTTCTCGTCTAAGTGAATTAATTCTTTTAGAAAAATAATTTTTACCCCAGACATTTTAGTGATGGCCTAGGCCTTGAAGGCGCTTTAAAAATATATTTTGAATCCAAATATAGTTATATCTTTTATTTATAAAGCATTCATTTCATTCCAAAACAAAAATAAATAATTTTATTTTTAAAATTTAATATTATTTAATGTTTTTATTGTTTTTTTATAAATACTAACTTAAACATTCGAAGATCTCCAAATTTATTTTAAAGGGGACTTTTTTGTAGGTATAGGATTTTTTTCATCAAGTCATCAATTTTTTTTTTATTACGGTGAGTGAATGTAATTGAATAAACACTTAATAATCTATAATATAACTATATATATATATAAAAACTTATTCTTAAGCATCCATATTTTAGAAAATCATCAATAGTAATAATATTTAAATTAAAAAAAAAACAGGGAAGAAGAAAATATCTTTAACCATCTTATCTACTTTATAGACATTTTTAGTAAAAAAAAATGTGGGCATGATTTGCACAACTTTCTTTCCCTCAAGCCTGAAAGTCTTCTTTTTTTCTTCTTCTTTTTTCGATGTGGTTAGATATTGTCATTGGTTGATTTATTTCCGTGCAGTAGACGCGTGCTTACCGCTGCCATTGTTGCTTGAGTTAAAATTGCTTTTCCTGTGGGTGGTATCTGCCTGTTTGTCCAGTATGAAAAATTAGAGAAATAATTGTATATTGTTGTATAAACTAAAGGACCAAATTGTATGTTGTTGTATACATGTAAATCTTTAAACATTGCAAGGGCTAAGAGATTATAAATGGTTAAATTTGCAATACAGTGGAGTCTCTGTCTCTGTTTGAGCTCCTATTTGACTATTATTTTCCAATTCGGAACCCTTTTTCTCATGTTCAGTCAAGGTGCCGCTATTTTATTTTATCTGGGCAAAAATGTCAGCTCGAAAGTATAGACGAGTATTTCTTCGTGGTTAGACTTGAATTCAAAGAAGAAAAAGGCTCCTCCTTGTCGATGAAAGCTAGCCGCCAGAGAAGCCTCCACAAGGTCTGCCTGGCCTTGGTTTATGTGTTGCCTTCTCAGAAATAGATCCTCTCAGCTTGTCTGTTTCATTAATTCTCTTTTTCTTGTTGTTTACATTTTATTTAAGGGTAAGTTTAGAAAATTAAATATTCATGAGGAGCAAAATAGGAAGAATATATATATATATTGATAAAGAGAAAAATAACAAGGGATATGAAAGGGAAGTCATCGCCGTATGTTATGTAGTTTGTTAATAAATATGTATGTATATATAGTTTTTTTAGTTGTAATTACATAAAGATAGTTTAACTTTTAAAAATAAAAAAGTGCTAAATTCATTTAAATTCTTAAAAAATGGACTAAATATAGAAAAAAAAAGAAATAAAGAAAAGAAAGGGCAAACCTTAAAAACACCACCCAACTATATAAGTATTTTCGATTTTGTCCTCAAATAATTTTTGTATCAATTTTATTCTCAAGTTCTTAAAAATTCTCAAGCAGGGACTTTTATCAATTTCTTAAGACTTTCCTTCCAAATTATATTTCTGTTAGAAAAAAAAAATGACATTGTTTTTAAGAAGTTTGACTTACTTGTTAAGTGATTCTAACACGAGCCTTCAATGGAGAATATGACTTGCACTTTGAAGGTAAATAGCTTTCACTGACATTATTATTACTTATTAGTTAGTCCATTTGATTTTTCTCAGTCGTTGGATTCGTCAAATCCCCATAGCCGCAGTCAAAAACAATTTCCTTTTCTCCACAATCAGGAGTCTTATTTAAAGAATAACATACGCGTGAAATCGTCATCAATAAACTATTACTTTGAAAACTGCCAAACTAGTGAAAAAAGTGGTAACCTTCGACTCCATATCATAAATGTTCCTATTAAAAAAAATATCTGAAATGTTACGCTACTAGATTTAATAGATTTATCGATAAAAATTTATATTAGTATTTATACTAGTAGTCTATGACTATATAAAATTTTCATCAATAATTTATGGACCATCGATGAGTCTGTCGGTAATAAATATACCAATAGATTTATAGATGTACAAAGCGCGTCAAAAAAGAAAATTGACCCTCTTTATTATGTCAGTGAATTAACAGTAGCAGTGGCATTTGCAATAATTCTTTTCCAACTCTCTGAAATATACCAATGGTCTAGTTTCGTCGGTAACTCCATCAGTAATAGGGGATGCACATGAACCACTCATCTCCATTACAAATTGGCAGAGTTCTTCATAATCAGTAATGAATCGTTCATATTTATCATTAAGATGGGTCGTCTGATCTTGTACCCGTTGGTCTACCATCACCGTGAACTCCGGAGTTTGAATGCTCGAAAACTATTGCGAGGATCCAACAATCGAAGTACTACGGGTCATCTGTAAGTTCTCGGTCATAATGTTAGAGATTATATACACCTGTTTTCTATCGGGCCTACCAGACGATCTTGCCTCCAACCATAAATCTGGATCAATATTCGGATGGGACAAAGGATTGTCCCCGTATCTATCTTTCAACCAACTGTTATATGTATCCTAAAAAGAAAAAATAAATTCATCAAATTCAAGGAAATAATAACTTAAGAAAAAAATAATTGAAAACCAACATACCATAAAGTGTTGAGCTCGGCTATCAATAAACTGTTGCACCCCTTTTTAGCAGTTATCACTTTGCATATGTGTTTCAACAAAAAGTTTCGTCAGGCTTGACTCGGGTCCAAGAATTGTAGCCTTCAATAAGAAAATGTTGTCGGTTAAATATATTTATAAAAAACAACTAATAAAAAAATGGATGTAATAAAAAAATCTTATCATCCGTTTCGCATGTGAAACGAACAGAACGGAGCTACCAGTGTGCATGGTAATACAACCGTGAACACGCCAGTTCTAGTTATTCGTACTAGACTGTGATCGTCGAGTGAAATGCACGGACATCATGTGTTGAATGTATTCCGCCTATATACCCTCTGAGACGTACGGTGGTCTGAAATCCTTCCAAACCGCTACATCATTTCAGTCTGGAAGCTCTCTTTCTTTCGCATATTTTTTGGCTTTCTTTTGTGTTTTGTACCAAAAATCATGCAACCTATATGGTATAAATTAATTATCTGTTAGTAAATGAAAAATAAAATTTTAATATTTGGAATAAAAAAAATTATCTTGAATTTGATCTTACCTAATTGCAGCGTGATTCTCCCAAACCCTCCTTGCAACATTATCATCATCTCTCTCCCATTAAAATTTTTCCTTCAAGTAAAAATTTATAAAAGAAAAATTTCAGTAATTTCAATAAACGGTCCAAATTAACATAAAAAAATATTTAAGTTAATACTAACTTTGAACCTTGTAAACCATGCATCGACCTCTAGTTTCTATTCAGGATGTTTGGAAATCTGGCTTCATTGAAACAATGAAATTTTCATCGAAGACTTAAAGGCCGATGTTATTATAGCAACCTCAATGTTGCAAACCTGAAATTGTATTCGTTAAATGATATTAGTTTTTCAAAAATTATTAAACATGTCATTATGAAAGCAAAACAAACATACATTGAAAGGTCATCCTTCCACTAGACCTCGTACTTGTGGGTAAATGGATCTCATTGTGAAGGGACGCCCCCTCGATGTTGCGTCATCACACTTGATGAGCCCGAGTCGTGAGTCAATGCTTGTAACTTAGGTGTCTGTTCTTGGTCGGCACCTAATGACTTGTGGTCGTCATTATCGTTGCTAGAAGAACTAGCAGTGATCTTGTCTTGTGACGTGCAATAGACTTTCCCTTAGACATCTACACAAATTAACGACTAAAAAAAATTAAACGATTCCTATTTTTAAAAAAATTCGGTAGCATCTCCCTTATATGTGAGACTACCTAAATTTTTAAACCTGCAAATACACAACATATATGCCACAAACCAATTGATTTTATTTAATTTCATGTAACAATTTAGCATAATTCAATTTCATAGAAAATTTTTATTTTCTACGTGATAATACTTTTAATCATAAATTTACAAAAAAAAACAAAAAAAAATTCAAAACTTCAACAAAATAATGTAAAAATTATTTCAATGACAACTAAAATTCATGCCATTTATTAATTCATAAAATGATTAAAAACAGAAATTTAAACAAAAATAATGAAAAAAAAACAAAAATGATGCAAAAAAAAAACACACAAAAAAGATGAAAAAGGAATGAAAAATTCTCACCTTAATGGTGTGCTTTATTTCTGCTCTTAATAAAAAAACAAAAAAGAAAACAAAAAAAAATACATTGTTTATTAAAAAAAAGAAGAAAAATAAAGAAAAACAACATACCTTTGGATGAGAAGAGAAAAAAATGCTTGAACTTGGGTGAGAAGGAGAGAAAGAAGAGAAGATAAAAAAAGAGAAACAGGTGTGTGAGAGAAAAAGATGAAGCCCTAATCTGTCATGATTCTGGTATTTTATTTTAGTTTTTACCGACAGAATTACCGATGAGCAATTAAATATTAATATTTTTAATATTTTTGTCTGTGATTTCGTCTATAAATTCAAATGGAAATTTTCAACTTACGCGAAAATTTTTAGAAAGCCCTTTCAAATATTACCGATGGCTTTTCATTTCGTTATTAATTCTGTTATGAAAAAAAAGTGGACTGTCAAAAAATCATTAATTATCACTGCATGAAGAAGTGAACAGTTCTCATGGTCTCTGAAATATACTAACGGATACATTCTGTCGGTATACCTGTATGTAATGAACATCGTGAATAGTGACAGGATGAAAGGACACAGTTCCCATGGTCTGTGGAATATATCTAAGGACACATTTCATTAGTATACCCGTATGTAATGAACATCATGAACAACTTTAGGGTAAAGGGGCACAATTTCCATGTCTCTGAAATATACCGACGGACATATTCTGTCGATATACTCGATGTAATGAACACCGTAAACAGTGTCAGGGTGAAGGGGCACAGTTTTCATGGTCTCTGGAATATACCGACGGACTCATTTTATCGGTATACTCGTATGTAATAAACACCATGAATAGTGTCAGGGTGAAAGGGCACAGTTCTCATGATCTCTAAAATATACCGATGGACACATTTTGTCGGTATACCCGTATGTAATGAACACCGGGAACAGTGCCAAGGTGAAAGGGCACAATTCCAATGGTCTATGGAATATACTGACAGACACATTTCGTTGGTATACCTGTATGTAATGAACACCGTGAACAGTGTTAAAGTGAAGGGGAACATTTTCCATGGTCTTTGGAATATGCCGACGGATATATTTTGTCGGTATACCCGTACGTAATGAACACCTTGAACAGTGTCAGGGTGAAGGGGAACAATTCCAATGGTCTTTGGAATTTACCGACAGATACATTCCGTTGGTATACCCATATGTAATGTATAATCTGTCGGTATTTCCATTGGTGTAAAACAGTTTCTGATGTCAAATTGTATTTGTATTCCTTATTTATCATTCCTGTAAATACTTAAATTCATAGTTGCACAAACAACAAAATAACACTAGTTCACATCATAATAATAAAATAAATATTTCTTTGTGATTCAATAATAAATTAACATCATTGTCATTACATTGAAGTGAATTTTATCCATAAATATTACACTATAGTTTATGGCATTACACATTCATGTTGTGCAAATTAATCAGAATTCTCTTCTTCTTCGTCAATAGACTCATCCTCATCTCCATCATAATCATGTACGTTGATTTCATCGTTATCATCTTCATCGACTTGTGTATGTCCGCTGGAGCTCAAAACATCATTCAACTCCTCAGCATCAACATCAATAAAAATATTCTCAGCGATGCAAGAATTTGAATTTTCTTCTAAGTTATTAGACAGAGCAACTCGATATAGATCAACTAATTGACTAAGTTGAAAGACATCATCTTTCATACTTAATTCATCATTTCCATCTTGAACAACCTCGACACGACCCTTGGGTTTGGTTTATATCACGGATATTCAATAAGCTCTTGAACAATCCTTTCTAAAGGAAGGACTGCATGTGTAATAAACTTGTTGGCATTGCTTGGGGAAAACAAAGACATTGTCAACATTGTGGGACTCTAGCATTTGAATTAATTTCAAACTAACTATGATAGAGATATATTATGATTCCTCTGTCAATGGTTTCATACCAATAGTATTTGAATAAAAATACTATATTATGCTCGCTATGATATTACAATTCAATGACCTCTTCTAACTTTTCATAGTAGTCAACTTCAAACTCATTAGAAGTCGATCCCTTAACAAAAACACCATTGTTATATATCTTTTTGCCCTACCTATATTCTTCAATATAAAACACATGTTCATGGATGAAATACCCATTGTAGCACTTCACTCATGATTAATAAACCTGGTATATGGAATACAACCATAAACAGTTAACGAGAAATGTGTAATGAAATTAAGTATCATGAGTGATAAGAATAATTAAAAAGTACTTACATGTGTTTTGAACCACATAAAAAATTGTTTATTTTGTAATCGAAAGATTTAGGATTCAGTCAACTATGAGTTTTGCGACATTAAATATTCACGATGTTGTATGCGAGGAATTCAGCAATGTATCATTTATGATATTATAAGAGATAAATTATTTGAAAATAACGACATGTTAAGTAGTATACTTATTGAATAAAAAGCCTTAGTTCATCGCAATTAAATGGCACATAATTATATGCTTGTCTGAATTCTATTTCTGATAAATATCTTCCCCTCATATCATTTTTTGGTATGAGATAAATGTTGTGTCTACAATTTTTTGGAGCATATATCTCTAAAGAAGTGATTGATGTTCATGAGTGCATCTCATATCCCATTTGGCAATAAATTCAGGTAAGCTAATGGAATGAATGTTTGCATAAACACGTGGCAGTCATGGCTCTTCATTCCATGCAATCTGCAATCCTCTAAATTCACCAACCTTGATATATTTGAGGCATGTCCATCAGGGAAACACAAACTTTTAAGCTATTGGTAGACAAGTAATTGTGCTCTTGTCTAAGGCGAGACTGGTTTTAAGCTTTACGACCCATGACCCAATAGATACCAACTCCATATTCGTATGATGACAAAACAAAGCTATATCCATTTTAGCCTTGATGTTGTCCTTTGTCTTCCCCTTCACGTCCATAACTATGTTGAAAATGTTCTCAAACACGTTCTTTTCTATATGCATGACATCAAGGTTATGGCAGAGGAGATTGGTCTTCCAATAAGAAAGCTCCTAGAATATACTTTGATTTACCTAACTGTGGGTCAAATCAAAATTAGAAAACTTTTGCTTACCGAATTGAAAACCAAATACAATGTCACCGTACTTCGACACCATGTTATACAATTCTTCACCTAAAAGAAATGGCATTACAACATTCCTTTCAACTTTGTCAACAAAGAAGTCCTTTCTAAACTTGTGATTTGTTGGCAAGAACTATCGATGATAGTAAAAAAAAGATGTTTTACCGTCGTTTATTAGTGTGAATGCCTTGTTATTTTTCATAAAGTATGGACATGTTAATTTTCGATGCCTGCTCCAACCAGAAACCATTCCATAAACCTGGAAAATCATTGATAGTCCACATCAAAGTTGTCATCCTTGGAAAATTTTGCTTCCTCGATACATCATAACTCAAAGCCTTGGATGACCACAACTGCTTCAACTCATCAATCAATGGTCGAAGACAAACATCTATATTTCAATCTGGACTATTAGGATTGGGTATGAGCGTAGATAAAAATATGAACTTTGACCTCATACAAATCCTCAGATGTAAGTTGTAAATCATGAGTATCACTGGCTAACAAGAATAAGAAGCAGCAAATGACTCGAATAAATTGAATCTGTCTGTACATAACCCAAGACACAAGTTCTTTGTCTCCAATGAAAACTAAGGATGCATACTATTGAAGTGTTTCCAGGTTTCACCAACCAAAGGGAGCACAATTACTTCATTCATTGCATCATGTGATTGGTGTCATGTCATATGCTCAGCAGTCTTTGGTGACATGAATAACTTATGTAGTCTAGGTGTCATTTGAAAGTATCTAAGTTTTCTATGTGTGACAAGAGTTCTTCCTCTGTCAGTCATGAGTTTATAACGAGAATGCCCACATATTCTGTACTCGATCAACTCTGCATTTTTAATGGGGTACAACATGCAAAAGATTGGACACATGTCAATTTTCTGGTATCCTAGACCGAGGGGTTTCATCATGGACTTAGCAGCATATAAGTTTTCTTTCAACCTATTCCCTTCGGGTAAAATGTTTCTCGTCCATTCGACAATTCTGTCATAATTAGCCTCACTCAACCTATTATCTCACTTGATGTTGAACACCTGTGCAATGATCAATAATTTATTGTAATTTGTGCAATCTTCCTATAATGATTTGTCTGAATCTTTCAAAAGATCAAAAAACCCAGCCACATCTGTATTAGGTTCTTCATTTATGATTGGACATTGACTAGCATGACCCTGATTCATTCTCATGACATCTAAATCATATTCATATAATGATTACTATTGTTAACTACAACTCCATCCACATTGCTAGAACTAGAAGTTGACCCAACCATCCTTTCTACCATGGTATCCTAAGGAACGTATGGTTCTCTGTGTGCATACCAACATAGATATTTCTCTATGAACCCTTTTTGTAGAAGATGCATCGTTACAACATCTAGATCGAGAAACTTTTTATTTTTACACCTCTTGCATGGACATCTAATACCCCCTCCAATAATATTTTTCGGATTAGATAGTGCATAATTAATAAAACCTTGAACCTCATTACAATAATCCATCCTCCATAACCCTTGGGGTGAATCTCTATACATTTATGAATGATCATCCATTACTTATATCAAACCAATATAAAATAATGATAACAACATATATTAATTAACTATGTTAACTAAATAATTTGCAAAAATATTGATTTAGCTCAAACTTATTCAATCTAGTTTAATAGTACTCTTAACTCATTATCAATTATCTACATAAATTCAATACATATACTACAAAAAATATGCAAAAAAATCAACATTTTAAAATTGAGGTCAAATTAAAAAATGATAGATTTGCTTACTTAAAGTGGATAATCTTTAATAAAATTTAAATCAGAACACGGATGCTGACAATCTGAGTATTGTGGTGGCTGGATTTGTTGTGAGAGGTTGAATTGTGTTGAGATTAGGGGGAGGGGATGGCTATTTGTTGTAGGAAAAAAATGCATAAGGAAGAATAGGAAATGAAGAAGGGGAGATGAGAGTCAATTGTCATGTTATAAATTAAATATTACCGACGGTATTACTGACATAATTATTCTATCAGTAACCTCGTCAGTTATTTTATCAGTAAAAATATCATGTTACCATAGAATTTGCCTTGTTAAATTTCACTATAATATCTTTTATTATTTTCTTAGTCAAGAGAATTTTTCTATAGATATTTACCTATAAATATAAAAATAGAAAATTTTGTCGGTAACAGAATTTTTCTGTAATTTTGTAATAGTGTTAAGAATAAATAGCCCTGCCTTTCCATTTCCAGTGAAATGACAGGTTATTCTATCGGTTGTCATGCTACTGTTCCTCAAATTTGGCTGGATCGAGGGATTGTTGTGGTTGCAATCATATCGCTAATTGCCAGATTAAAAGGAGGGGAGGAGTTCACAAGATTGGGTTTCTTAAATCTTCCCCCACGCTATTGTCCATATATGTATGTGTGTTTTATCATAAGAATACTCCTTTTTGAGGTTATTCCTCCATGTGATTTTTTAAAATATTTTTTCATATTTTTTATTTAAACAAATAAAAAGTTTATATTGTAAGCTTTAATTTAAGAGGTAGATTGTATATTTTTTGTTCAGAAGTAAAATTAGAAATAAAAAAAAAGACAAGGAAATTGTATCCATGCAAGATCAATCCTTATCAAGACTCTTTAAATTATTTACAATAGTTAAATGCCCCTTTATTATTTTTCAATTAAACCATTTAATAACAAAATGATGAAATCATGTGTAATATAATTTTGAAATATTTTTTAAGTTAATTATGCATGAAATATAAACTATATTAGATGCACATATCCACAATTTTTTTTGGTTTTTTTTTTTCTTATCATAGTAGTTTTTTTTTTAAATTCATTTAATGTAGCACTAACGCATTCACATGCTTCATTATGCTCTCGGATGTTGCCATGATTGTATGCATGATGGAGCTCTTCTGGGACTTCATTTTCTTGGCCTACAACAAGGATTCGATCAGCTGGTAGGCTATGCAGAAGGCCACCATGGAACACTTCAATTACAACTTTTTATGTTTGCTCCTTGACTTTCCCTTTTCCTCCTCTGTTTTATCTTTAAATTCCAATATTATTGTATCCATAGTGTCACTTTTAAACATAAATTTAAGATTTAATATTGTCTTTGTTTATCAAATACGTCAACTTGTACGGATGCTTATTGACATAACACATAAAAAAAAATTGTTATAAATCAAAATTCTCGAAGATCAAGAATATCATATTTAAGAAGAAATATCTAATTTACATAACCTTTTTGTATATAAATCCTGAAACCCTAATATATAATATTAAATAAAAAACAAAATAGAATAAAAATACAATTCTAGAATTGTTACTAATTTTTTAATAAACCACTTTGTAATCATATTTTCCAAGATCTACCCATTATCTGCGTATGAATTCAAATCTAAACTATTACTTTTGAATTGAAAGATGTTGATTTTACGAACATGATCCACCATTATTCTAAGAATACGCAAGGATCTAAATCCATTATTAATCTATGTAAGGGTCACAGAGGATTAACAAAAATATAGACACAGAAGGAGGGAGTTAGTTAATAAGTAGGCTTGAATTCGACCCTCAACATGTGTGGATAGTTGGTGAACCCAAAAGGATAGGTTAAACTCATTAACATGAGAGGAATGACTAAAATGCCCTTTCCTTTCTTCGAAAATAGTACAATCCCTATACCATTTTAATTATGTATTTCTAAAATATTGGCAGTATTTTTTTTGTTGCATTTAGTTGGTGTTGTGGGATGAAAATGATTGATAGAAAAAAGACAGGAAATGTTTTGTTTAAAGTAAGGGGAAGAGAAGCCCTTATTGCTTTTTTTTTTTTTATGTACCTGTTTGGTTTTAAAAGTTTTTTTTATTAAAAAATATATTAAAATATTCTTTTATTTTTAATATCAACACATTAAAATTATTAAAAAACATTAAAACAAATATTAATTTAATACTTTCACAAGTCAAATACAAAAACAAACAGCCTAATGAAATATTGGAAAAAAGAATTAAAAAGAAGAAACTTTATTGATAGTGTGATCATGAAATACTTGATAGAGATGGGTTGTTCTTTGGGTGGGCAGTATTCTTTGGAGAAGTCTAAACAACATAGGGCGGCCTTGGAAATCTCCTTGGTGAAGAATCTTATGTGGTTTGTGGCAAAAAGACAGTCCCTCTGTGTGCAGTTCTCAAAGAAATACGTGCGATTCTACAGCCACCGGAGGAATCCCAATAAACTTGCTAACGATGCCTTCAAATATACTGGAATATTGATTAATAAGTAATTTTCTACAATCAATTTTCTTTATATAAATTTTAAAATATGTGCATATATCAATACTTACAGGTTTAATTCATCACTTTGTATGATAATTCAGTACAAAAAATTTGTTTACAACTCATTAATTTTCCGTACTGCGTGTATTTGTTACATAAACTTATATATTTAATATCACACTTGCAAAAGTAGTTAGTGCTAAATCTCAAATTGCATTAAATAATTGTACAAATAGGGTATTACATTTCATGTAAAAAAATGAATGGCATGTGATTGATGCTTAGAGTATTTTAATTAATAAGACCAATAATACCTAAATATGTCATTTTTTCAAGAATTTAGTAACAAGATTCACATAAGATCGACGACCTGTTTGGAATTGTGGTAGTGATGACGATTCAAAGTGTTTTTCTCTTAGAAAAGCATTGAAATAAAAAAAAAATTATTTTTTAAAAATTATTTTTTATATCAGCACATCAAAACGATATGAAAATATAAAAAAATTAAAAATTTTTGAGAACGCGGTTTGCACCACATTCCAAACACACCCTAAATGAGTCTTAAACAGTCCTTAAAAAAAAAAAACTCTAAATACATTAAGAAGTGGGTTGTTCTAGATAATTTCTTGAATTAAAGATTTGCATGTGCTATATCAACTAAAAGAAATAAAATTAAAGCCAATTATAATTATTGATTATGCTTACACGGTCACCAACTCTCATCATATATATAATAATGTTTTTAACACATCATCATAATTATATAATAGAGAGAATAACAAGAACAGAAAATCCTGCTATACAGATCAAATATCAAACTCTAGTTTGTGATGATTATTACTCCAAGAAAAACTTGTGTGTGTATCTGTGTATTGTTTAACTATTAAAATAAAAGTGAAAAAATATATAATTAAATAATACATATACTACGTGGGAAAAAAACTAGTAATGAAAAATGATGGGATAGAGGTTACCAATGGTAGGAGAAACAGTACCTGGTAGGCGATAGCTTTTTTACAAGTAAAAATAAAATCTCAAAAACAACAAGGGATCCTTATTTTTATTTTTATTTTTTTTGTAGTCATTTGCTATTAAGATTTAATTCCGTTCCACAATGTGGTGTTATTGTTTGCATGTTACACATAATTATGATTTTGGTAATTATTTTCTATATATGTTTCCAATGATAAAGACACCGATTGAATGAGATTCATAATTTAAAGAAAAAAGTTTAATTTTGAGTTTTAGGAATCAATTGAAATAAGTTGCATGGTTGGTTAGGAGATTTCTTATTTGTTTTATAATTTTACTATCATATTATCACACGCATCTATTTAAATAGCTATAAATCCAGTAATTTGTTAAAGTTGGAGTAAAGGTTTAAGAAATATGTTCTTTAATTATTTATGGTGAAAAACCTATAACAATTATTGATAAACATTGCAATAAAATAGAAATTAGAAAGAACACAAGATTTAACATGGTTCGGTAATGTGTCTACATCCACATGAGTGAGGACCTTTTATTTTTCACTATGTCGAAATAGGGTTATATGGTATGTATTTATAGGAGACCATAAACCGCCCAAAAAATCCTAACTGTCCAAGGAGTATTAATATTTTTTTTTCTAATACCCTTTTATCATATTACGGAGGCGTTGCCCCAACACCTTAACCTATTAATAGTCCCTGAAACCAAAACAGGAAATAAATCATATAATGATGAATATCGTCGTTCCACTCCACTCTAGCATTTGCCTATAAGCCATAATCTCTACCTTGATGAATATCCACCCCTTAGGGGAAAAGTTGGAAAAACTCCACCTATGATAATAAGTTGGGACTTCTCGCATCCAACATCTAGAAACGTTAATTAAGTTCAAGCAATGTTTGAAACTTAAATATGTTAATAGACTTTGTCAA
>Ga0307507_10006506_pt1 | contig 17877 bp, 19 predicted proteins | sample 7_EM_MG_FD_207223 | JGI IMG/M metagenome (GOLD analysis project Ga0307507, IMG submission 207223) | Populus trichocarpa ectomycorrhiza microbial communities from riparian zone in the Pacific Northwest, United States - 7_EM | ecosystem: Host-associated > Plants > Roots > Unclassified | place... | reverse complement strand
AACGGACTTAGCTATCGCAACAGCTATTGGGCCAAGAGGAGTGATCGTTAGAAGACTATCGGTTACCTGCTGCAAGTATCACCCGGAGAGGAGAGGATTGTAACAAGTAGAGGGTACTTGGGTGACCCAGAATCGATAAGACATTAGAAGCAACAGCCTGGGTGTGCTGACTGCTGAGAAAAGTAGTAATCAACTGACCAGACAGTGTGAGCTGGAGGTGGTGCAATACCAACCCAAGTCGCCGGGAATTCAATTAAGGGATGGAAATGTTCGACAGGTCTAAGGAGGAGGATTTCAACCAGAAAAAGGTAGTAGTAACCTCTCACAGCTATTAGGCGAGGTGCCGACTCTGAGAGGGTGGTGAAATAGTGAAATAGTTAGCAGTACTGTATCTTCTGATAAAATTCGCTAACCCCATCCCAGGATGTGTTATTTCCGGCCCAGCAAGAGAGCGGAAATAGGCATCAAATAACATTTCTCATTGGCCACTTCAGACCCACTTGAAGCAGCCAACTACAATCCATTGTTTAGGCCCATATCTAGAGAAATAAGATATCTTACTAGGCCGGAAATAACACATCCTGGGACGGGGTTAGCGAATTTCATCAGCAGAGTAATTCTGTATATTTGTAATAACTACAGGAAGCATTCCAATCCAGGTACTCTATCCTACGGCATTACGGTCACGGGTAAGCCAACCCCCCCTTATCAACTCCTCAATAAAATAAATCCTCTTCCAGTACCGAAATCACTACTCATGTCAATGCGCACAGCCCTGAGCATCAACCCAACATCTCTCCTCCATAACCAAATCTAAAATCACTCGACCCCTCTCTCCCGTTTCAATTTTTCTAACTCCAGCGTCATCGACCGGTACTCCGATTTGACTCAGCTAAGCCCTTCCATATCCCCTTTTCTCAACCCGTTTCCAATTTCATTTATCTCCTTAAACCTTCTTTCCACCTCGCTCAAATCCATGCCAGCTGGTGCTGGCGTTTCCACCTCTTTCGTCACGGTAGTCTTAGACTTCTGTTTCTTCTTATTCCTTTTCCCCTTAGCCTTCTGTGAGGCACTTTCTGCTACTATCATTCCCCCTGTAACAGCGTCCTCCTCCCCAGAACCGCTAATCTCGTCTAAGTCTTCCCCTATTCTCTTTGGGGCCTTATTCACCTCCTCTTTTATCCTGGACTTTTCTTCTTCGAAGATAGTTCTCATCTTCTCGTACTTTCCTTCTGGACTCCCAGAATCCTCCTTTACCACAATGTTTTCCCAACTAGATTGGGATATTAATGGAACCTGAACCGATTCCTCCTGATCATGTGGTACTAGGTCTAGCGTGAACCTATTGTACCTTTCGTCCACCTTCATCACCGGCTCAGCCCCCTGTGGCTCAATCTTTCCTTTTCCCACAAACTACACTGTAACCCTTTGTGGCTGGTTTTCCACCTCTTCCTTAGCCACCTCTTCACAGGCCGGCCTAACTTCCTCCCGACTATCAGCAACCTCCTCAGTGGCCGCAATTTCTTCCACCCCTTCAGCCACCACATCCCCTGATAGCTCTTCTTTCTCAGAACAGTTTGGACATTGCCCATGGCGAACAATGTGCTCGATTATTCTTCTCTCCACGGTTACTGAGTGCAACCTTTTGGACACGACCGAAACGTGGTGCTGTAGGCCAGAGATTTCAGCTGCGAGGGCAAAATTCTTCTCAACGGCTTTTGAAAGCACCACCGACCCCTTAGCAACAGAGGCGGCGGAAAACTTGGTGTTGTTTGTCTTAACAATATTGACTCGAAAGGTAAGGTTCGTAGGAAGATGGATAAGCTCGAATATGTGATAAAAGAGATAAATTGATCTCAGTATCAAAGATTAAAGTCTGAGGAAATCCGCTGAAATTAAAGACTTGAAGCTCTCGCGAGATAAGAATCAAGGACCCTGGTTGGCTAAAGCCTGAAAAATGACACGTCACAAGCGGTGAATCCGGTTCAGAATCAGAAGATACGGTAGGGTGCTAGCCGTAGTGTTCTTATCTCAGAGGACACCATTCCAGCACACTTATGAAGCTCCAAGTTCAGTGGCCGGGCAGGATTGTGAGATTAGGTTGTGGTATTGAACCCCGCTTTTCGCCTTCCTAAATAGGAAAGTGAAAGGTGGGTCTGGAAAATCGTTGCGACGGAGCTTGATATTATGCAGCCAGCGTACTGTACGATATTGTATCATAGTAGCCTGTACCAGCAGAAGGGGTGCGCGAAGATGATAGAGAAAACCCATTGCACTGTACTCGTACAGTACTGGTACACTCATCAATCATAGGACCTCCATGTACAGTAGAATGTAGTCAGGGCTTTGCTAGCGTATTATAAGAATGACATTGCTAGTATTCTGCGAGTACAGTGTCGATTTCGAAAAGGTCCCCAGTGCTGGGATTTCTCAAAGATTTTTTTTAACCTCTAAGGCTCAAGCATTATGGTAAACGGTAACTATTACTTGTACATCCAAGACTGTCGTCACACTTTTGGTGAGAAAAAAAGTTCCCGAGTACTGTAGGCTTCCGGAACTAAATTTATACCTGTTACTTTTATGGTAACTTAAGGAACTTCTGTGGCCAGAATAGGGGGCATTCATTCTAGCTTAGTAATACGTTGACTTGCCGAGAGGCGGGCATTTTTCAGGTTAATACCTTGGCAAATATCTATCAAGAGTTTTTGCCAAGGAAATCAACAATATTCCCCCCTGTGGACAAGTGACAGTTTAGATGCAATGGTTTAATTTACCGTTTTGCTTGAATTTTCGCCCGGAGGCAGCTATTAAGAACAAGCGGATATATTATCTTAGCCTGTTAAAAATATGATTTCCACAAACTAGAATAAATGCATCATAGGTATCGATAAACAGAGGTTTTCTTTTCTTAGTAAAAGAAAGGCAGGTTAAGCTAGGCCTAAATTCAAGCATCACAGCCACAGCAACCGTTACATCCAAAATTGTCACAGAAAAGTGATCTCACGTCTAGCCTTCAGGAACCATACCGGTAATTGACTAGTCCCCAACGTTCTCCTACTTGTACCACGATTTTTTCCTAGCTAGAGATACTCCTATGTTCTCTCTATCAATGTGTAGAAGATCATCCATTCTATGATACCACATAATAGAGCTATAATTCTTACAGGAACAGTGGTTGAAAATCCTTCCATGGTTGAGGATAACGGTTTCTTCGTCTACAGGCTACGGACGTAAAGGGAGGGCTGGGATTGGCTGGTATGGAATAGGTTTGCTCCTGTGTAATGAGTTTGAAACGAATTGGAAGATGGGAAGGGAAAGAAACCCCCACCCCCCTGCATCTACAGCTGTGCCAAGAAGGGGATGACAAGAACGCGCCCCTATCGAAACTTGACGGTTGAGAATGGATCTCTCCCAATCTTTTTTTCCTTTTTTAATGAACCCTGGAAAGCTGCCGGTTTTTCTTGGGTCGCTATTTACTGTACCAGTGGTACCGTACTTTCTTTCTTTCTTTCTTTCTTTCGTTCCTTACTACTCACCATCAGGTTCCTGTTTGTTTGCTAGGAGTGTGGCGAGTGGCTTTACGAGATTGTTCGGTTTTCGATAATTTGGGGTGTACTTCCTGAAGGGTTGAAGCACGATTGCTCTACTGGTTCTCCTTTTACTATGGGAGATATCGCCTCGATGCATAGTCTGGAATCTGCAGAGTGCTCTTTAGGAGCAGCAGAGACTACAGCAGATCAGACGCCATCATCATACTCATCTTCATCTTTACGAGACTCACAGAAACCTCCGTCTCCCCTCCAACGATTAAACTCTCCGAGTGCCTCCCCTAGGGCTCTTCAGCATACCCGCTCATCATCCATCGCAACATCAGTTCCGACACGCAAATCCCTCTCATTATCATTCCCAATCCTCCCAGTCAACTCGGGCACCTCCCCGCGAAATGTATCACCCGTGACAAGCTCGCCCTCAGGCTACACCTTTCAAACGTCAACACCCGGGATCGAAGACATAACGCCCGATGATCCCATGGCATTCTTGACTGCCCTAGCAGCGCAAGAACGCCGGGTACTAGAACTAAAGGAAGAGCTCGGAAAAGCTGAAACCGAGCTAGGGAGGATGAAAAGGCAATGGGCAGTCCACGAAGCCACGCGGAAATTCCATGACGTAGCTACTCCGATTGGAAGACTTCGACCATTGGATACCAGTGCAACGTGCGATGATCGGGAGAGGATAATCTCCCCGACGAGGGAGCAGTATAACGCTCGGAAGGCCACGCTGAACAGTCTAAATGGTACGGGGACCAGGAAGGTGTTGCCGTCGCAGAGACATCAGAGGACTTTGTCACTGCTGTCGACAGATAGGAGCGTTTATAAGCAGCCATTTGCTCAACCGAGTGATCTTGGTGACGATGGCCCCGCATCGGATAAACCGCCCAGCGTAAGACGTAGTCAGACATTTGCTCAAACATCCACGCCGCTTTCCAGCTCTGCTTCTGCTACTCCTAGACCGCTATCAATGAATGACTTCCCACGGTCTGCGGGACAGAAGGGTCAAGAAGCACTGCTTAGGACAGGCAAGCAGATGGCAGAGGACTTCAAGGAGGGGCTATGGACCTTCATCGAGGACCTCCGCCAGGCTACCGTCGGCGACGAAGGCATTCACTCCTCAGTAAACCAATCCGGAATCCGTGCATCAACAAACACGCCCCAGGACTCTAACAATCTCACCAGCACCCCCTCCAAACCCCTAAATAAGAAATCCTCAAGAGCAAGTCTCCGCAGCATAACCCCCCAAAAGATGTCCCGCGAGAACTCCAAAACCCCTTCTACCACTAAAGAAATAGAAACCGAAAAACTAATAGACTTCACTTCACCCACCGACGAAGACCCCAAATCCCCCCGCTGGAGCACAACCTCCACCGTTCTCTCCGAGGCCACCAGCGCTACAACTCCCTCGCGCTCCAGCACGCCGCGGACTTCAACTAGGTACTCTCCCCCCGTCCTGTGTATGCGAAGTAAAGCTAACCAACGAATTCAGCTCAACGACGTCAAACAACCCCCTCTGGTCTTCGGTAATAAACACCACCCAATTCAACCTTAAAAAGACCGCCACGGCATTGATCACCAGCGTCGAGAAGAGTCTTGCTCCCCTACCGAACGAGACGGCGACGACGGGGTATTATGCCCCAGGGAATGACGCGGGGCACTTGAGGAGTCGGTCGGGGTCGCCGGGGGCTAAGAGTAAGAAGGCTTGAGTGCTGTGTACGTAGCTGTAGGAATTGGAGTGGAGGATGGATGGGTTTCTTTTGCAGGATGAAGGTTGGAACGGGCGGAATAGTGTATGCGAGCGCTTGGGTACTCGCGGATATGGATATGGACACGGCAGAACTTGGGTGGGATGGGTGGGATGGTGTGGAATGGGCTGGGTTGGGCGGGAAATTTCCTTTGTCACCGGATAGAAGCGGACGGACGGATGTTTCTCACTGTACCATCCAAAGCAGTATTGGCAGGTACGATATTATCAGGGGGGGGAGAAGGAAGCAACCGGTGGATGGATGGGTAATGATTTTTTTTTCTTTTTTCTCACGGCCATCCCTTTTCTTATACGTTGATGACGGACGTTATTTGTACGATTTGATTCCTCTAAATTAGTGCTAGTGCTAGTTTGGAGGAGGGAAAGGAGGGTGGTTCGTTTGTAATATTTTGCTAGAATCGCGATTTTCTTATATTCACATTATACTTTACGAAAAAAAGTGAGAAAGGGAGGAAGGAGGTAAGCTTTGTTTTATAATATTATACCCTCGGCGAAATTGATATTAGTCGGCTGTGTGAAATTTCATAAATATTATGAGTGTGAAATGAAGTAAATACGGGGCTATCGATCACTCTTTATTATCAAGAGGGCGAAAAGAGCACTAAACTACAGTATCTTACATACAAGTCCTATTTACTACCGTTCCTTCCTTCCTTCCTTCCTTCCTTCATTGGCCTACCCTAAGTTATAAAAACACGGGTAAGAAATGGTAGGGATGTAAGGGAAGCCAATCGTATGAAATCTCCCGCTATGATATAGTTCAAGCCTGCAGGAATTGTCAGGCTCAAGCCTTTGCGAAGACCCGTACTTCCTCCTCCTGTCGCCAGAAAAACGGCAATCAGATCGAATAGGGACATTTCACGGACGTTACCTCGTCAAGATGAGATAAAAATAAAAATACGAGAAACATAAGATATAGAAAGAGCGAAAAGAAAAAAGGAAAAAAAAAATGTATAAAAGCAAAAATGTTTGAGGCTAACAGTGGAAGACAAACAAGAATGGATTAAGCTCGGGGAGTCGAAAATATGCTTTTGCTGGGCGAAAAGCGGAGACCCTCATCTGTTCAAGTGTATTAGAGTCAGGTTGTCAACAGCGAGGGTGATATACAGAACATACTCTTGCGCTGAATATTCTTCTCGTATAGCCACTTATTCCCTGGAACAACTGACGCTCCAGCAAGCTTAACACCAGGACTCCCACCACTGAGCAATCCCACATTCGGTGAACCGACCCCATTACTCTGTCTCCTCTCCAACCCCCCGCCCATACGCAGCGGGCTTGGAGAGATAGCGGGAGGAGTCTGTGGAGCAGACTTCCTCTGCAGGGTAGGTGATCCAGATGTTGACGCACCAAATGAAGGAGAGCCGGTTCGGGAGGAAGGGGTGGACTTGGTGTATCTTGGTGGGGTAACAATGTTCCCCATCGACGCGGATGCGGATAAGGGAGTGTTGGGATTGAGTCCCAGCAGCTTACGTTGGTCTGGCGTGAGCGGGATGTCGGTGAATTCGTCAGCTGGGGAGAGGAGCTGAGTGATGGACTCCACGATATTAAAGGCTAGAACAGAGCGGGTTGCCCAGAGGGCGTAGGAGAAGTATTGGTGGAAGGTGGAGGATGAGGGAGTGAGACTAAGCAGGATTTCACTAATAACAAGGAAGGTAAAGTTAGCAAACGCGCAGTATAACAGGCACGGTGGGGTAGGATAGGAGGTTACCTCTTCCGAAGGAGGGTGAACATCGCAAAACTAGCGATCAGTGCCAATGCATTCATGGTAAGCCGTTTGAACGACATGTCAGGACGCTTATTAGCGTTGCGTTTTGCGATATCGTCCAATGCTGGATGGCGCCATGAACCAGTGGTCGCTGGTGATGCGGGGGCGCTCTTCATCGGCGTACTTGGTGCGGAGCTCATGATGTTCGTTAGTGATGTGGAAAACGATGGGAGTGGAATGGAGCAGATGATGGGAGCTGGGAGAAGCTGGGGGAAGCGATAGGGTGAGGATGGGGGGCAGTTGGAATGGAGGAGAGGCTAAGAGAAATAGCTTGAGAAGGAGTAGAAGGGGGAGGGGAGACGTGAAGTTTTGGTTTTGGGGGTTCTAGGGCTCAGGAACCAAATCAAAAAGAAAGGGTGGTGTTTCTCGGTTGCTAACGCAACGGGGCGAACATTTCTGGAAATCGATCCAAACTAGGAGGTAAGCTAATTCACGTATCATCACTCGCTAACAGCGCAACTTTGTCGGCGCGTGATTGGCCCTTGTTGTGGGTAGGGCGCCTAAGCACTATTGTGGAGTGTGGACGGACTGGCCGCTTGTGAACGCTCGTCTTTCTTCTTTCTTCCTAACTAGGCAAGAGTAGCTAATTTGTCATCACAAAGATAATCTGATAACGCTCGCCACAATCAAGACTCAAGTTTATTGAAGCCACAGATGTTTCTATGGTTCTGTGTGGCTTTTGTGCACCGAGTTATCTGCCCTGAAACCTGGCCTACTCTCCGCTGTTGCGCCATGCCGGTACTATGTCCTCAGCGTCCACTGGTGGACCAACCCCAATTGCCCCAATAATACCCTTATAACCGTACGAGTACAAATCACCCAAGCTACATATCCGTGAATGTTGACAACCTTTCCTCCTATTCATCTCGTCAGACCGTTGCTCCCCACCCGAGTATCGCATAGCCGCCATGTTTGACGATCTAGAGCTAAATGTCGTTACCTACACTCTCATTGCCCTGGTACTGGGCTTGATGATCCTGCCCGTCATCTTCCAGAAGGACCCCGATATACACCCCATGATCCTGAATCGCCAATCCAACATGTCTCCGTTCGTCGCCCTCACCTCTCCCAACCTTAAAGTGCGAAAGGCATCACAGCTAATCCGGGGTCAGTGTTCGTAATCCGAAAGAAAGCCCCGTTCACAGATCCACTTCTTCTCCGCCAGGTTATCCCCTTGTCTCCGGGCTCGGATTGCCTACAGATCAAAAGTACCGAACCCGTGATGGTGATATTAGGGATGTTTGGAACCAGGCCGTCAAGGAAGGCAAAGGCAAAGTTCTAAGCGTCAGAGGATCTGAGATTAAGGAGCTTGATATTGGTTGGTTCCTGACCTGGCGAGATTTGCTTGTAACTAGGACGGGGCTAACATGAGATTGGTTTGGGCACAGACCAACTAACGCAGAATATTCACTCTTTGGGATCTTACATCAAGAGCATTCCCGGCGCTAGGAGAATTGCTATTTACCTTGCGAATGATATTGAGAATCTTGTGGCTTCTTTTGGTAATAACCCTCCTATTGTGGGCTTGCAATGAAGTTCTAACAGCAGCTTAGCCTGCGCGTTTTATGATTTAACCCTCGTTGTACTTCCATTTGACCCGAAGAATTCTCCGGATGTCGCGTCACTTCTCAAACGCTCAAAGGCCGACGTACTCATTGCGCCTGCTGGTGATCTTGCTCTCAACGATGTCGGTGGCGCCAGCAGTATCAAGGAAATTATCTACGCAGTTGAGCCGGGATCTCAGCATCTTGATTGGACTAGCTCGGATGGAAAAGTCAAAACTTCCGTCTATCATGATGTAATCAAGACACCAAGTACTGGCGCTGGAAACGTGGATTTGGACGGCCTTGCGATTATTGTGTTTGGCTCAAAATACATTGGTGAGGAGAGAAGCATTGAAATGGCTGAGTTTAACCATAAAGTTTGCTTCACAGTACGGGCATGTTGTCGTGTTCGGACGCTAATATTGGGGTTATAGCAAATCATCGCTGGTGTTGCATCTACAATTGCTTCCATCAAACCTGGCCCAGAAACACTCAAGCCGGATGATATTTTTGTCCCGGTTGACACTCTATCAGATATTTATACCCGTATCTTTACTTATGCAGCGCTTGCGAGTGGTACAACAATTGCGTTAAATCCTGTGGCGGGCGTCCATGCAAACCTTGAGCTTTGCATCAAACATGTTCGTCCTACAGTCATTGTTGCTTCCACTTCTACTCTCGCAGATACCGCTTCCGATACGGCGAGTTCGCGGATAGAGATCTGGCACAACATCCTACACTACTTCCAATGCCGTACTCTCGAATCTGGTCGTATTCCAAAGGGGAATGCTCTCATCCGCTTCAATGACTATACCCGTCCGAATGTTGGCGAGCCATCTCGCCTCCGTCTGGTCTTTAGCGCAGAGGCGGCCGGCGACCCCGATTCCCACCCGCTTAATTCCGAGGACCTCAACGACTTGCGAGCGTGCTTTGGGGCCAGAGTTATTTATGGGCTGAAGCATCATAAGGTCGCAGGGCCAATCAATCAACAACATGTCTACGATTATAGAGTACAGCCACAGACCCCGAAGCCAAGCAAGAAGATGGACATTCCAAGAAAATGCGCACATTTCGGTGGCGTCACGCCAGGATGCGAGGTTTTTACTAGAGACTGGGAAAGCTTCAAGGCTAGCGACGCAGGTGGTAGTAGAGGAGAGATTGTTGTGAGAGGACCCACTGTTATTGGGGGAGAGGCTCCGTTGGGTGTCGCCGGGAAGTGGTGGCCGGATGGTGTTCTAAGCTATGTCTGAGCTGTGTTTGCGTTGGAGAATATTATTATGATATTAGCGGGATTTTTTTACTAGGTTTTGTTACCGACGAACTTGAATCAAAATTTGTCAATTAGCCAGTTTTTTAGGTTTGAGTCAATGGTATGCGGTCTCCTATGAAAACAATGGTGGACTAATTAGATGTCAAAACGGTGCCTTGCCAAAAGCAAGCCATCATAATTATGGCAGCCCCAGTGCTGCAGAGTGTAACCTTGGCACGGTTACTATATAATCCACTAAACCCCAGTGACTTTTTCCTTAATATTGTACAGTACAGGTACGGTATGATACGAGAGTACGAGTACCGGTGCAATTCCCCCAATGTTATCTAAAACATCGTGACATGTGATGCAGTGTTTCCTAATCTGTGCAATATATCCGCTGCCAAGCGCCTGTTTAATTTTTACACTTGGATCTACGGGTACTAAACACAATATTCTGTGATCACCGTCCTAACCAAAAATATGTTTTGTTCCGCACTGACGACTTGTACAAGAGACGAGTGATGAAGCGTGAGGGGAGGGGAGGGGGGATTGTGTTTTAACAGCCATGTATAGTAGATGAATCAGGATTTCAAAATGGTTATAATTGCATTCGTGCTATTGTTTTTATTTTTTTTCTCGGGTCATGGATGATATCCCATTGGGATTTTCCTTTGGAATTGAAGAGGCAGAGAGGGCTCAGGGCTGAGGGTTGGTCTGTGTGCTGTACACGTACAGTATTCTAATCCAAGGTATCATATTATAATAATTATTATTATGGTACCGCCCTTGACATGATAATATTATAATGTTGGAAGGCTGGGGGTAAATTCGGACGGAATTGCTTTCGTCATAGGATTTGGTCACGGGAATGGTTTTGGGTAATTTGTAAGACGGATTGGAGTTGTAAATATTATTTTTATATGGGGAAAGAGAGGTTCATGGGGGGTTTTCAAAGGAATATCAAGAGATTGTATGATATGATGATACTGTGCACCACATAAATTACATTCCTAACTTATCATTTTTCTTAGGCGCTTGCTTGCTTGCTTGCTTGCTTGCTTGCGGGTGCTGTTTTCGCCTTTATTGCCCTACGGCTTTTGAGTTGCATATAATTAACGCATATACAGATAGGGAGACAGGAGATCTAATCTATCACACAGTTATCGATGTCTGGCTGACTGACTGACTGCGAGGATCTTCCATACCCAAGCCTACTGCTGTCCACCTTCTTTGTGATACCTCCACCCATTTATCGCTGAACCGATCTCTCTTCTCCTTCCTTCTTCTCCCTCCCTCTTCCCTCCCTTCTAATTCACCTCTTTCGAATTCACCTGTACTTTGCTTTGATCACCCCTCCACATCCTCCTGTCCACTACGGTGCCAAAGTTGCATTATCTTCGATTACCCTCACATCCTTCTATCCCCTTCTGCTGCTGCTCAATCACACACCACCCCTTCGTTCGTTCGCTACGCATTCACCAACTCTTGACCTCGCCTTTCCACTCATCTGCAAGATCTTGCCTTCATTTGTTTGCTTGATAGCCTTCTGGTTTTCTTCGCTCCGTCGAAAACAACCGCTTTTCCTCCCCTCCCCTCCCTCCCCCCCTCGTTTCTGGGCTCGTCTTGGTTCAAGCACCTTGCAGGCATCATACACCCTACACGTCGATAGCGTGCGCTGGATCGTTTGGGAACTCCCACAGCTCTGCCAGCACCCCGCTCTGGCTCTTCCCCGTATCATATTTCCTGCTCACCAACTTTACCGAATCGCTTCTATTCGCAGTGTTTTCGTCCTCTGAATTATTTCATCAACATAACACGCTAATCTTTGTGGATTCTGAACCTCCTCCGTTCCCTCCGCCACACAACACACACACCATTACTATTCCACCCCTCCTTGTAAACACCACTTGTGCGAGGTCGGGATTATCTTCCCTCTGGCCCTTTGAACTACTTTGGCTTGAGTTTCCGGCTCCCCTCTGACGCTGCAGCTGCTCCGTCCTGTAGGCTAGTGGGATAATATTTGCGGTTCTTACATCCTGTCTACACGAAACGAAACGAGAGCTTCTTTACAGATACTCGTGGTGCTGTTTAGCTAGTTACTTTGCTCTTTTCTTCTCTTTTATTTCTCCTTTTTTTTTTTTTTTTTTTTGCCGTTGGCATCCTTTCTTTTTCCTTTTTCCCCCCTATACCGGTTTAGCGGTCGTTATCTACTGTATCCTCTCATCTCCAGACTTTGTTCTTGAGGTGTGAAGTTCAGCAGTATTCGACTATCCGCCAGACCAACTTGAATCATCGTCGTCCTGGCAACAAGAAGAACTTACGGAGCTCTTTCATCCTCCGACGAAAGCGAAGGCGAACCTCCGGTTTCAACACAGGAACAAGAGACAACGAGCAATTTAAGTTCGCCATCCGCGGCTCCTGGAGTACAAGTTCAACAGCAAGCATCATCTTCCGCTACCCCTGCCCAGCCATCAGGGAGTCAGGAAAGTCCGGCGAGGAAACGTAGACGGACCTCCGCATACAGCCCTAGTAGCGAGACTTCCGCTACTTCCTATCTACACCCCCAATCCGCTAGCGGCGCCAGTAGCAACGCCACCGGTAATATGAGAATCGAAAACAATGGGTTGAACTCTCAGGCTTCGGTGGCGGATAGTGGACGTTCAGGAGCTAACGGAGCCTCGGCGGCCGCTGTGGAGACAAATGGTAACGGTGCTGGTATTCGTAATGGTTCCGGAAAGCTGGAAGGTGGTTCAACGGCTTCATCTTTCACAATGCTTGCCCCACCTACACCTAAGCCGAGCTATTTTGGACACGATCGGGAGGAGATTACCAGAATTGTGATTCAGTCGTTGGTGGATTTGGGATATCACAAGGCGGCTGGTGTATTGGAGGAGGAGAGTGAATACACTTTGGAGTCGCCGGAGGTATCAGAATTTAGGGATGCCGTGCTGCAGGGTCAATGGAATAAGGCCGAGGAGCTGTTATTTGGACTGGAAATTAATAAAGATGCGGATGTTAATGTGAGATTCTCCTTGATATGCTGATGGTGGTGGAGGGGCGGGGGGAGTTACACTGGATGCAGGTTTGGGCTCAAATACTGACCAAGAAATTGAATAGGCCTTGTTGTTTTACATGAGACAGCAGAAGTTTCTTGAGCTTCTAGAAGTTGCAGACGTTTCAAAAGCTTTGCATGTTCTCAGGACAGAACTAACTCCCCTTAATCAGAGCGTAGAAAAGCTACACTCTCTATCGAGGTATTTTTCTTGTCATGCCTCCGGAATGCCGGTCATTGGGACTAATGAGGTTTATAAAAACGGGATAGCTTAATGATGTGTATATCTGCCGACGATCTTAAAGCGCGAGCTGAGTGGGACGGTGCAGCTGGGTTGTCTCGCCAACAGCTGTTGTCGGAGCTCTCGAGTAATTCAAGCTCTAATTTCCCCTTTGCGCTTATGGATTCTAATGTATTTTGTGCTCTAGAGTCCATATCGGCCTCGGTAATGATCCCCGAACACCGACTCGCTTCACTATTGCACCAGGTCAAGCAAAACCAGCTGTCTAAATGCCTTTATCATAACACTGCGAATTCACCTTCGTTATATACAGATCACCATTGCGACAGAAATCAGTTCCCGTTGTCTACAGTAGAAATTCTGACCGACCACAAAGACGAGGTCTGGTTTGTGCAGTTTTCGAATGACGGAGCGCGATTGGCCACTGGGAGCAAAGATTATACTGTCATAATATGGGATTTGGAGGTGATTTTCATGGTTACCATCTAGGGTCTTGTCACTAAATAGTTCAAAGGATTTTCAACCGATACATCACCTGAAAGAACATACAGGCGCGATAACTTATCTTCGGTGGTCGCCTGACGACTCGAAGCTGTTGAGCTGCTCCCAGGATAAACATGCAAAGTTATGGGATACAACGGTATGCTTAATTTTTGGTCTACGGGATGTGATATTCTTTAATCTAACTACATTTAATGTTTTAGACTGGCGGATGCATAAGAACAATGAATGCCCATACTGACTGGGTCAGTTCGTGCGCATGGGCTCCAGATGGGCAAACTTTCGTGACTGGAAGTGTGGATAAAGAAATGATTCTTTGGAACCTTTTGGGAGAGAATATCCACACGTGGACCGGCGCAAGGGTATACGACTTGGTGGTTACAGCAGACGGGACACGATTAGCTGCGGTATGCACCCAACATAAGTTACATGTTTTCAACTTTGTTACCCGAGAGAAGGAGTATGAGCGTGATCTAGGTGGCGTTTCCACATGCATTTCTGTGAGCAAGGATTCGAGATACATACTTCTCAACATGGGCGCCGGGGTTCAAGAACTTCGGCTCTTGAACATTGAGACGGGTGCGGATGTCAGACACTTTTCAGGGACGAAACAGGAAGAATTTGTTGTGAGGAATTGTTTCGGAGGAGCCGATGAGAACTTTGTTGTCTCGGGTAGCGAGGGTTTGTGTTCATCTATTGAAATATCGAGATTTGGATGCTAACATCAAGTTCTATAGACTCAAACGTCTATGTCTGGCGCAAAGAAAACGGAGCGCTGGTAGAAGTCTTGCCAGGCCACTCTGGGATTGTGAATTGTGTGGCTTGGAACCCTACAAATCCTTACATGTTTGCTTCAGCTGGAGACGATAAGAACGTGCGAATGTAATAATTCCATCCGTAGTACCCTCCTTGTCTAATTGGCTGGCTAATATAATTGGGTACAGATGGTCAAAAGCTCCTCAACCTCAACTGAAAGGTAAAATGAAAGGAGTCGTAGACTCGTTTGGTCGATAATTGAACAGCTCGTACCCTGGTGCTAGTCAATGGTTAGGAACGAAGTGGGCAAAGGCGAATTCTTTGCATGGGGTCACATTATCTTGCATAGTCAGTCCGGCCTAGTATTAGTCTCTTACAAAACTCAGGTTTTTTTTTGTGGCATGCACGAGTCGATAGCGCAGTATTTACAGGCACTGGAGTTTTTTCTTTTCTTTTTTTCTTCGTGGTATAGTTGAAGGTGCTTTCGTTTCCAGTGGCTGTGTTCGTGAGGATTGGGTTTGGGTGGTTTGCACAGATGGAGTTTTTCTGGCCTTCAATTGTATAAGCTTTGATGATGGGACGCTGCGTGCACGGGCTTGACTGGATCGGGATGGAAGAGGGGTGAAGGGATGGATATTGTGTTTTTAAACTCTCGTTGGAGTGATTAGTGCTCGTACTTATGGGCCGGCATAGATATTACTTGTTGCTGTTATAGTTCTTTGCATTTTCCTATTCATACAATGGCACTTTGAGCTTCGGAGTAGTTGATGGTGTGAGAGTGATGGGAACCGCGTAAACTTTGAGCCGCATGCTACGATCTTTCGAGGCTCTGCCTTTTGCCCGCTATCCACCCACATCGCTGGTACTGCCCCGCTACTGCCTTCTCCGTCAACTCTCATCTTTTTATCGCCTTGGCTTCATTGCTCGAAATATAAAGGACTAAAACGAGTGCGAGCGCAACCAATTGCACCAAAAGGGATCTAGGATGTTTACCGGAATCGTCGAAGCAATCGGGAGTAAAGCCTATCTATCCCCCCCCCACAACTGAGCCAAACAACTGATATTCCCCTCTCCCTACTAACTAGCAATTTCCTCCATAACACATTCCGAAGCAACCCAAACCACAACCTTAACAATCACCGATGCAACTCCAATCCTCACAGACGCTCATCTCGGCGATAGTATAAGTGTGAGCGGCACCTGCCTGACAATAACCTCCTTCACTAAGGATACCTTCACGGTCGACCTCTCTCCGGAAACTCTCCGACGCACTACATTCCCCCAATCCCTCCCCCCATCTTCCAGCCCGGTGCAAGTCAACCTCGAACGCGCCGTCAGCGGCGACGTACGTTTCGGCGGGCACTTTGTCCAGGGACATGTTGACACCATCGCTAGCATCATTGATAGAAGGCCCGATGGAAGCTCAGTTGTGCTTAGGTTTAGACCTAGGGATAGGGAGGTTATGAAGTATGTTGTTGAGAAGGGGTATGTTACGATTGATGGGGCGAGTTTGACGGTTATCGCTGTTGGTGGTGGGGGTGAGGAGGGAGAGGAAGAGGGTCAGGGGTGGTGGTGGGAGGTTATGTTGGTTGAGTATACTCAGGAGAAGATCATCACTGCTAGGAAGCAGGTTGGCGAAGAGGTTAATGTTGAGGTTGACATCACGGGGAAGTATATTGAGGTTTGTAGCTATTTTCTCACAGGAGTGGATGGGTGTGTTGGCTAATGCGGTGTATATCGGGGATTGTAGAAGCAGGTTCTTGCCTACTTGGGCGCTGGGGATGGAGAAACGGGGGGTGGCTTGTTGGAGAGGATCGTGGAGAGGGTTGTTGAGAGAAAGCTGGCGGAGAGGAAATAGTATAATAGCTCTGCTGCGGGGCTGGTATTATTGTTTCATGGGGTGTTTTGTGTATTATACGTGGTTGATTGACCTAGCAGATCTGAAAAAGTTCAAACAACTGCCATTTAGCAAAAGAGTCTTTGGGGGGGTAATGGAGCGAGATGAGCTTGATAACATCGTTGAGCGCCTTCTAGAATCCCGGAAATAATACCTGAAGAGCCAGCACTATTCCCGCCGTTGTATGATACAATTGTAGCAATGTCGTTTTCTGGGAATTTATCATCCTGGTATGATACACGATTAGGCATCGCTTTCTACGATCGTGCTAGGGGGGGTCCGTAAGTCGGCTTTTTTCTTATATACACCAACACTCTAAATAAATAAGCGAATGCTACCTGCACGATACGCAAATCCGTGACGTGATGTAGATATCGTCTTTTAAAAATCGGCAACTATTATCCTATAGCGCACCGAGACCATTAAAACTATAATAATGATATTATCATAACCTTGTTGTCCCACACATCCGCTCAGTTAGGCCCCATCCCATAAATCCTGCACACGGAAGGAAATAGTCATAGATGCGGAGTCATGGGTCATCACTCGCTATGAACTAGCGGCTATGATACCTACTGTCAATACCTAGGTATGGTTTAGTAAAGGAGAGGGGAATTATACCAAAACGCTAATTAGCCAAAATTGTAGTTTTTTTCTTCTTTTTTTTCTTTTTCTTCTTTTTGGTCTGACAATCTTTAATGGGTTTTGAAAAGAAAAGAAAAATTAAAAATATTGTATGATAGGTTGAAACTGAGGTCTTTCTGAGTTATGGCATTTTTGGCAGAAGGGGGATTTAGTTATGTGTGATCTTACAATAATAATAATATTATACTTTGCTTGCGGAGGGGGGGGGGGGGGGTTGGCAGCTGGATTACACCGGATGACGGTCACTTTCCGTACAAAGTGGTTATATTACCTTCCTGGGGAAAAAGAATTTGTGCGGTGTATTATTTCAGATGCTTGCGTATTTCCCGAAGGTTTCTTCCAAGTTGGTTGTGGCTTGATATGCCATGAGTCACTGTGTTCTAGGCTGTGACTTTCTTCCTTACTATACTATAATATCATAATAAACTACTGTATGGTATGGGTATCAGCATCCCCTGCACGTATCCGAAAATCGTTCGTTGCGATGGGGAATTTTTTTTCGAGGGATTTATGCCCGAGTTGTAATATTTTTATTGGGGGTTTTTGTTATATTATACCCCGTCGTAGGAAGGGGATGAGGATGGAGATGGGGGATTTTCTTTCTTTTTTTTCTTTTTCGGAATATGATACTCCCGCGTTTCTCTTGCTAGCAATGATAGCAACTGCGGTAGTAGTCAAGGGGGGGTTTTTGTTTTGTTTTTGTTCTACTAAGGGATGAGATTGCGCAGCAGGAACATAGTATAAAATGGCGGGGAAATGAGGAGAGGTTTTGAGCAGAAATGGTAAGGTGGGAGAAAGATCTGGTTTGCTAACGTTGTGTGGTGATGGAAGAAGGAGGGGTGGCTTTCCGCGGGGGTGGGGGTGCGGAAGAAGTAGTTGGGTGTGATATCTTGCTTGAATTGGCA
>Ga0307507_10006505_pt1 | contig 17877 bp, 3 predicted proteins | sample 7_EM_MG_FD_207223 | JGI IMG/M metagenome (GOLD analysis project Ga0307507, IMG submission 207223) | Populus trichocarpa ectomycorrhiza microbial communities from riparian zone in the Pacific Northwest, United States - 7_EM | ecosystem: Host-associated > Plants > Roots > Unclassified | place... | reverse complement strand
TGCAGAGCCTCTGTACGCAGAGCTTCGTGTAGAGCTTCGTGCAGAGCCTCGTGCAGAGCCTCGTGCAGAGCCTCTGTACGTAGAGCTTCGTGCAGAGCTTCGTGCAGAGCTTCGTGCAGAGCTTCGTACAGAGCTTCGTGCAGAGCTTCGTGCAGAGCTTTGTGCAGAGCTTCGTGCAGAGCGTCGTGCAGAGCGTCGTGCAGAGCCTCTATGCGCAGAGCTTCGTGCAGAGCCTCTGTACGCAGAGCTTCGTATAGAGCTTCGTGTAGAGCTTCGTGTAGAGCTTCATGTAGAGCTTTGTGTAGAGCCTTGTACAGAGCCTTGTGCAGAGCCTCTAAGTAATAAAACTATATAAGATTGTATAAGATTATATTAGATAATATTTAATATTTAAATATATAGCATATAACTTTACCTTAATTACATATCAAGAAATATATAGTTACCTTTTAAAGTTGCTAAGTAGGTTAACTGCGTGTTAAGAAATATACAGTTAGCTTTTAAAGTTGTTAAGTAGGTTAACTGCGTGTTATTTAACTTTTAAAGTTACTAAGTAGGTTAATTGCGTGTTAAGAAATATATAGTTAGCTTTTAAAGTTATTAAGTTAGTTAATTGCATGTTAAGTTAGTTAAATTATATGTTAAGTTAGTTAATTACATATTAAGTTAGTTAAATTGCGTGTCAAGTTAGTTAATTGCATATTAAGTTAATTAAATTGCGTGTTAAGTTGGTTAATTGCGTGTTAAGTTAGTCAAATTGTGTGTCAAGTTGGTTAATTACATATTAAGTTAGTTAAATTGTATATTAAGTTAGTCAATTGCGTATTAAGTTAGTTAATTGCGTGTTAAGTTAGTTAAATTGTATATTAATTACGCGAAACGCGAAAATCAAAGTCTACTTAAATCTTATCCTGCGAATATTTTCCCGATGAATGTACTAAACGAGGTAGTAACTAAGAAGGCTACGTATACGTAACTATACGTGGTTAATATAAAGACATTAGATAAAGAAGAGTCTTTATATGCCAGGTATAAGGTATAAATAGGGGTTGTAGGGGAACGTGCGTAGGTGTCTTAGGACGAACGTAAGCATAGGTTAAGAACGTCAAAACGTACAGGGACGTAAGAATAAGTAAGTCCCGTAACACCTCGTTTGCTTAAATATACCTATCCCTATTAGATTAATTAACTATAAATAACAGCTATAGACAAACCCGATAAATATAGGTTAGTATACTACTATCTATCCTCTAAGAAGAGTATATTCTAAGCTGCCGTAATATAATACCTACTATATAAGCAAAGTAAAGACATATTGTTCTATATAATAAGCCTTAGTAGTTCTTAATAAAGTAGTTTTAACAGGTGTTTTCTAATACTAGATTTCTAGACTAATATATTAAATTTTATAGAATTAATAATTGCAGAGATATAATTCCCTAGATTAAGTTAAGCGCAATTCTATTTAAAAACTTTTTCTAAATAAGAGATATGGTCTAGATTAAGATGCTCTTCTTTAGGTCTATAAAAATTTTAATACTATAGAGCAATCTTTACTATATTAAGAAAGTGTTTTTATAGGTCTTTAGAAATAGCTTTATCCTATAATATATTTGCCATAATTATTAGTTATAGAAAAATTAGCTAGTATTAATCTCTTTATACCTCTTAGCTAGTTTATAGGATTACCTAACTCGCATGATTTACTAGAAGTTATTTTTAACTTTATAAAGGTAGTAGGATAGGCTTATACTTAGACCCCTACTATTACCTAGCTTATAACTAAGCGTTAATAAAGGGCACTAGATTATAATTACTTAGCTCTTACGATCTCCTATAAGCGCCTAGCTTCTACAATTACCTAATTTATAAGATTGGCTAGCTTATATAAGCACCTATCTTGTATAATTGCCTAGCTTATAAAATTAGCCAGCTTCTATAATTACCTAGCTTATAGAATTGGCAAGCTCGCATAAGCACCTAGCTTATATAATTGCCTAGCTTATATAATTACCTAGCTCGTACAATTATCTAGCTCGTAGAATCGGTTAGCTCCTATAAGTATCTAGCTTATATAATTACCTAGCTTGTATAATTATCTAGCTTATATAACCACCCAACATATCTCTTTTTATAGTTTACTATAAATTCTACGTTCTTCTAAAAAAAATATAGATCTTTCTAGGTAGAATGCCTTAATTAATTAAAGTTCAATTTTAGAGCTACTTAAGGCGATTTATATATTTATAATATATACAACTTTGTATAATATTAATTATCCAGTTCTACTTAGGAGTCCCTAAGTATATTGATCTATATAAGGCGTAGTGGGCTTTATAAGGTAATTTAAATATTGGTCCTATATAACTATATATAAAAACTTAGAAAAGAATATACTTAGGAACTAATACTTTAATATTAAACAGAGGATTAAAAATAAGAAACCCGTTAAAATATAAAAGACTCTATAGCCTTATAATATACTTAAGGATTTATATTAAAGTACCCCTGATCTATTATTAATGTAACGGTGCTAGAGCACGTTACCTGCTACATTGCCGTTTCTAGAGCAATTTACCGCTTTCTGAACAATCTGCTAAATTCCACTATATTCTGCCAGCACTACTAATAGAGCTAACTAATTGGGATTTTCTATCCCCGGGATAGAAAATCACTATTAGCTCGCTTACTACTAGCGCCTTAGCGACCCCTTTATATCTTATTGGTCTCTAGCAATCTTCTTCTTCTTCTTTTCCTTAGCTTAGTATTCTTATATAGTAGCAATCTATAAGCTTTAGTTTAGAAGCATTTATACAAGCCCGTTATATTATACTAAGCTCTCCCTATACAGCCTAGAAAGGCCTCTATAATATCCTACTCTAGAAAGAAACTTTATTTACAATAACGCGTTAACACGTTATACTTAGACATCAAATACTATATATAGCCTGGGAAGGCCCTAATAATACCCCCCCTTTATAGGCTAGACTATACTTAACCTAAATTCTAACCTTAAAAATAATACTAATAAACTCCTAGGTAGCTAATAATGGCACCTAAAGTAAGCTTATTTAAGAGAGCCGCCTTTACTTAGAGGAACACGAGATCTAGTTAGGATTAGAATTTAATAATAATAACACTTTAGACATACGCGAGCAGATTTATAATCTCGCGGCTAAATAGGTAGCTAATTGCCTTATAGCTAAGGCTATATAAGAGACTCTAGATAAAATCCTAAAGAGCCTTATAGCCCTATAAGATAGCTTAGCCTCCCCTATTAGGAGCCCTAGTTAACCTATTTGCTCTACTAAATGCGATACCCTAGGTAGTACAGATATAATAGAGAAGCAATTAAAATCCATTAAGCTCCTTAACCCTTAACCGCTATCTAATAGGTTAGACCCTATTTTTAAAAATTAAAGAATCTGAGTATAAGGAAAGCTCCGTGTTAATTATAACCATTACCCTTCTAAGGAAGCTAAAATACTCTATCTCTTTAGTCGAACTATTAGGGACACCTAGTAATACCTCTAGGCTAAGTTTAAGGACGAGTTACCTATTTAGTTTATATTTGTTAATAAGATAATATAGCATCTAGCTGCTATTTATATTAATCTAAATAAAGTACAGAATGCCTATTATAACTATAACCGCCTAATAATAAGATTAAACTAAACCTTTGCCGAGTTTTAGATATAATTCTTATATCTAGTAGGTAAAGGCTAGGTTCTTCTTAAGAACTACCGTTTGGACCTATACAATAAGCTAACCGTCTAACTATAAGAGAAGATTATAATAGCTTTAGACGACCTATTAACCTATTAAAGACTTATAGCCTAATGTTTGTTACTAGACTTAGAACTAAAATAAATTAATACTTATTTTAACTAACTAAAGCAGCCCTATAGCAACTAGAACCTATCCGCGATACTAATAGGAGCTAGCGTTAGAAGATAAACCACAACCGCCCTTATACTAAAAGCGGTTATAACTGCCTACCTATAAGCCTTGCTTAACCTACTATGTACTATACCTTTAGCTAATACTTATTATAATACCCTAATTAACCCTGCTATGGTTATATGCTTTAATTACGGAAAGAATAGTTACCTTATTTTATCCTACCTAAAGCTAAAGAATATAGGCAATATTAAGGATATAGAGATAGAAGAAATGTCCAATAAGTTAGGAAAAAAAGAACCCTAAGGAAAGACTCCTCCCTAAGGTATCCTATTAATCTTAAGGAGATTAATCTAAGTTAGCTAATAGGTAGAAACCACTTTACGGTTTTATATATAGTATTTTAAAATAGATATAGAGTTAATATAACTACTCTTATTAATACTAGAGCAAATAGCTTTACCTTTATAAATACTGCTTATATAAATAACGTTACTAAATTCTTAAATATAAATGCTACCTAACTAGAGAAGCCTATTTAAGTAAAAGGCTATAACGGCTAAGCCGGTAAGCTGGTTGCCTATATCTTAAAGCTATATATTACTATTAATAGATAACGCCAATTTGGTATTATAAGGCTATTGCCTAGGTATATAGTAGGGAGTAGGTAAGCCGAGTATAAGTCACAAGAAGAGTTAATGGAAGAGAACAATATGGTAAAGAGTAGGTATAGCAATACCCTAAGTATAGAGACAAACCGATAAGGAGAGAAGGGCTGTAGGCTCGAGGAGCTTATAAGGAGGTGCTAAGGGCTAGCTAAAGGCTAGCCTTGGCAGCTCCTAAGAGCCCTTAGGCGTATACCTAAGTAAGGGATAAAATATCCCTTATAGGTATCCCCTTTTATATCCTAGACCTAGGGTTCTATAATATAATCCTTAGCTAAAAATAGATGTCTTACTTTAATATTTAGTTAAACATTTAATAAAGATAATTTATTTGGCCGGAGAATAGACTAAAATTACTCTCCTTTATTAGAGAAATTTAAACTAACTATAAGATATTAGCCGTAAAGGCTACCCCTTTCTACTAGTAGAATATTAGGAACCGCGACCTAGCCTTTGCCTAAAAAGATACCCGCCATAAGGCTGGTAGAAACTCTATACTAATAATAATACTCCCCTAAAGCACTATAGTTAAAAAGGACTCTACTTATGGAAGTAAAATAGATAGTAATATAGATAACTTCTAAATTATAGAGATCTGGCTAATATAGAAGAGGACGTACTAATAGGACATAAAAGATAACCTTTAGAAAATGTAATAAGAGCTAAAGGGAGTAAATACAACACTAATACGCTAAAGGCCCCTAAGGCTATAGACACCCCTTGTGACGGGCTTATATAAATGCTTCTGAACCGAAGCTTGTAGATTGCTACCATACAAGAATACTAAGCTAAGGAGAAGAAGAAGAAGAATCGTTTAGGGGCAGTAGGTAGACATATTACGAGGGCCGCCAAGGCGCTAGTGGTAAGCGGGCCAATAGCGATTTTGCATGCCGGGCATAGAAAATCCTAATTGGTTAAATATGGCAGGTAACGCGCTCTAGCACCATTACATCACCCCCCCCTCCCAAAAAAGCCTACCCTTAGGCTTTGTCCGAGTTCTTTGTTGTTATCTAAATTATTATAGTTATCTAACCCCTCTTCCCAGTATTTAACCTAGCTATCTAACTTGCGTAGTGGTCCAGGGAGGTCTGGGTGGGTTAGGTGGAAATCTCGTAGCTTATGGGGAGAGTACTTAAAATTGGATGCGGGGTACCATTCTGGATATTTGTTATGACCTACCCAGCTTACACGGTATTTTAAGGTACTACGGTCCTTCTTTACTGCTAAGATCTCTTTAACTTCCTATTCTTCGTCCTCTACAATCTAAATTGGCGGTAGGGGGTCATTGTACTATCTAGGCAATAGGTCGTCTACAGCCTTCCGCAGTTGGTCTAGAGAGAAGACAAGGTGGATCTTTATTAACTCTGGTAGCTTAACCTTAAAAAAGTGCCCTACCTTCTTAGGGATTTTATAGGGGCCAGCCATTTGGTGGTCTAGCTTATAGCTCGGCCTCTAGGTTTTCTAGTTCTTTATTAACACCCATACCTTATCTCCTACATAGAAGTCTACCTCGCGGTGATATTGGTTTGCGTCGAAGTCTTTCTTCTCTTGTGCCCTTTTTATAATTGCTTAGGCAGTCTCCTAGGCCCTATGCATTCTCTTGGCGAATATCTGGGCCTCTTTATAGCTAAGGCGTTTGCGGGCTATTATATGTCCTATAGGTCTATCCCAATTAAAGGATATTTATGGCCTATATCCATAGAGTAACTCAAATGGCGACATTCCTATACTATTATAAGAGAGCGTGAGCTGTGCGTAGTCTATTATAGGTAGTAGTTCCAACTAGTTGTCCTAGTAGTAGTTAATAAAAGGGCGAAGTTGCTAGTTAAGGTACTGGTTTATAATCTTGGTTTAGCCATTAGTCTAAGGGTGGAATGTAGTAGAGAGCTTAATCTTAATCCTAAGGATGTAGTAGAATTCGTTTCAGAAGTCTAATATAAACTAAGGTCCATAGTTAGAGATAATTAACTTGGGAGCGCTATGGATCTAGTAGATGTTGTCCACATATATATAGGCTATGTCCTTTACAGTCGTAGTCTTAAAGTAAGGGAGGGAAACAGCTTGCTTACTTAGTTGGTTAACTACTATAAAGGCTATGTTATAGCTGTGTTTGTCCTTTAGAAATGATTTAAAGTCCATTATAATATGTTGCTAAGGGCGTTCAGGGACTGGTAGTAGTTATAGCCATCCAGGAGTTCGGTCCCTAGGGGTATTTATATATTTGCAAGCATAACAATTTCTAATAAATTGTTCTATATCGGACAGGAGTCCTCGCTAATAGTAATAAGGCAATAGTAGTTAGTAGGTCTTATCTTGACCAGGGTGCGCCATAGAGACTTAATAGTAGGCTTCACGGATTAGCTCTGTTTATAGGTTGTTAATATCTAGAACTATAAGCTGTTCTTAGTATAGGAGCAGTCCGTCTTCTATTTCTAAATTAGGGTTACCCCCCATAGCTTAATCGCGGAGGGCTTTTAGGGATTTGGCTGTGCGGTTCACAGTTAAAATGCGATTAATTAGTCCTATTAGTTTATCTAGGGTCTCTCCTTCTATAGGTGCTACCTTATTCTGTTCAGAGCTTAGTTCCTCAAAAATATATAGGTTAAGTTGGTTGGTATAGAGGAAGGCGTGTATCTAGTGCTAAGCCTTTAGCTTATCTTATAGCCCCACGTCCTGTTTTTTCCAGGTTAGGGCATTAGCTTTAGCATTTTGCCTACCGGGGCAGTACATAATTGTAAAGAAAAATTAGAAGAGTATTTCGGCCCACCGGGCCTATTAACTGGTAAGTTGTTTTATTATTATAAAATACTTAAGGGCTTTATAATTGGTATAAACCTTAATCTAAAAGTCTGTGCTTCCAAGCTCTGCGCGCCACTGGGACAATAATTATATAATAGCGAACATTTCCTTATTATGCACTTCGTAGTTGCACTTAGCTAGGGCTATTGTTTTTAAGAAGAACGTAATAGGGTACTATTTGCCATCTAGGTGTAGCTGTAAAAGGACTCCCACTACTACCCTATTAGAGGCGTCCGTTTCTAGCATTGATTTAAGGTCTAGGTTATAGTGATAAAGGATTAGGGAGGAGATAAGTTGGTCCTTTAACTCCTTAAAGGCTTTTATATAGTTATTAATAATTATTCATTGCTTAACGTCCGATTCGGATCCCTATTGGGCCTACGCGAACTACTTCTTATTTACATATAGGGAGAAAACTCTATTTGAGAAAATGAGAAAACCCCGTAATCTATCTCCCCGCCTTTTGGGACTCGCATATGGGGCGCCTATAAGTTACCTATAGTGCTCTACTACCTTACTTTATAACCTCCTTGGGAACCACTACTGCCGTAACAAGCCTATGGACGCGCTAGTATCGCAAACTTAACTCTACTACTGTAGAGTTATCAAGGGGCGCCTAGTACTTGCCCCTTTACCTTCTATTACCATTTCCTTTGCAACCTAGAACTGGTCTAGTACATTTTGGCTAATAAGCCACTGGGTAACCGCCTTAAGACCTTTTTATATTAAGAGTAGTGTATTATAGTCCTCTATACCAGCTACTAAGAGCATTACTTCTCAGTTGGTGTATAGGGGGCATAGCAGTATTACGTGTTTTAGTGTCTATTTTGGCCAGCTATATTTGTATCTTAGGCTACCTACTAGAACACCCACCTAGTAGAGCTAATCTTTTAGTCCTATTATTCCTATTCTTAAGAGTGTTGCTATTATATTTTCCGCCTTTATTAGGCCTTTTTAGAGCCCTTAGGTGTTTACCCCCTATAGCATTAACTATACTATGGCTTGGGTTCCTCTTACCTAAGACAGCCTCTATACCTTTAACTCCCATGCGCCTCTCCAGTGTTAGTCCAACCAGTGTTATATTATAGTAGATAGTTTTCCGGTGCTCTTTTATACTCTACTTTAGCTCCTTTCTCTCTCTTGCTATTATCTTTACTGATCTCTTACGCACCTCCCTTTCTCCTCTATATGGGCCTGGGCCTTAATACGGCACCATTCTTTTTCTGCTTTCTTTACCTGTTTCTCTAACATATCTTCCCTACTTTAGGGTTATTGGTTTATTCTCCTGTAGGGCACCCTAGGGCTACTCTATAGTTTATTTAGGCGTGTCTTAATATACTTTATAATATTAGAGTTACGCTCCTTTTATACCCTTTACATTGCAGCGGCTTTAATATATAATTATAGGGGGGGGATATTAGCTTCCTTCTTAAGTAGTACTATAGTTGTTCGCTTATACCCGCCTATTATACTCTAGAGACAAGCTATTTGGACCTTTTAGAGTAGTTTAAGAAGTAATTTAGGGGGGCCTTTTTTAGATTTTCCTATAGCCCAAATACTGGATCTATATATTATGGTTGGCCGGACAACTGCTATATATAGTAGGCGTAACCTCTGGAAGCATGGACCCTATATAGAATTAACAATCCTGGACATTACAATATACTATACTTGGCCCTTATGGGCTGCTTATAACGTATATACGCTCTACTAGAGCTTACTATCTACCCATACTTCTAATACCCTTAGGCCTTGAACTGGTTAACCCCCAAAGCCTTAAATATAAATTGCATGCTAGAGATCTGCAGATTGGTTGCGTTTTCTTATAAAGTAGATTAGCTGGTATTTCTCTAGTAAGAATTAGACTCTGTATTGTCTTGCCCATTTTATATAGATGTTATAGGCTTTCTCTAGTATTCTATAATTCTCTGCGGCTATTAGGCCGTATATAATTAGGTTTATATTATTAATAAAGCCTATCCCCTAGGTCGCCCCTTCCTTAAAGGAGTTAAGTAGGTTGCTTATAAAGAAAAGGAAGAGTATAGGCGAGAGGGGTAATCCTTATAGTATTCCTGTTGTAACTGTAATAGGGGGGCTCTAGTATCTACTAAAGACTAGTAATATTTCTTTCTGGCCTATAAACCCTTAAATAAATTATATAATCTATTCTGGAAAGCCCTTTGCCCTAAGGATATATAGGAGGCGCTTATGGGGTATGTTATTATAGGCACCACTAATATCTAAGCTAAGCATTAATACTATAAAGTCCCTTCGCATTGCCTATGTAGACTTAATAGTGGTAGCGAGTAGCGTAAGTGCTAATAGTATTAAGCGGTTCTTTCTTACCCCTATTTAACTTTATGGTAATAGGGCGTGTTCCTCAGCCGTGTCTGCTATGTAGTCCGTTATTACCCTTTCTAAGATTTTACTAAGGGTGTTTTCTAAGGTAATAGGGCGGTAGCTTCCTGGGATTAAGTAATCTACTTTACCTTCTTTTTATAGGACAACCGTTGTTATGGATCTTCTAAGTTGCAGGTAGTAGCCTATAGTAAAGTATACTTTGGCTATATCTGCAAGCTAAGGTGCTATAAGTAGTCCACAGGTTTTTAAGGCCTTATTTAAAATTCCATCTAGTCCTAGTACTATATTATTTAAAAGGCGGCTAATAGTTCTAGCCATTTCCTCTATTATTATGTCACTGTTAACCTGTAGGTAAGTTACTGGTGTTTTACCCATAATGTTACTAAGGTCTGCTAGAGCCGGTTAAGGGAAGAACCTTTTTATAAGGATCTTTGCCTTCTTATTATTATTATTAGTAGCCTATATTTCCCCTGCTCTTTATAGGGGTAGTAGGTATAGGTTTTCTGCTAGGCACCCTACCTTTTTCTTTAACTATTTCGCCATGGCCCAAAGGCCCTTGTTATAGGGGAGGCTTGGGTTAGAAGTGTGCTTATTTATAAACTATCTCCAGTTGTTCCTTACTTCTTTTTTTAGGGTATTCTTTAACTGGTTTCTTATGTCTTTATATTGTCTCTTATCTTCAGGCTTGTGTATTTCCTTCTTGCTTATTGTTGGCTAGTAATAAGAACCGCGTATTATACGGACCACGTATATCACGTGTAGGGGCCTAGTTTTAAGACCAGGTAGTGCTCTTCCAGCCTATTTTTAATTACTGCCTAGATCCTTTCTAGTCTTTAGTTAATTTCCTTAGGGGTAGCTAATAAGCCTCGCTTGTTTAGTATTAGGTGGATTTCTTCTAGGTCTTAAAGTTGTTGTTTAACTATACTAAGGAAACTGTCTATCTTAAGCTTCCTTATTGCGTATCTTTTACTATTTGGTTGCGCCTCAATATCTAGATCTAGTTGTATTTGGATAGGGATATGGTTTAAGGCGAGTGCCCATTCTTCTTTGGGGTTGCACCTTTTAAGTCTCTAGTATAGGCCTTCGTCCATAAATGTAAGGTTAATTGTACTTCTGGCGGTGCCTTATTACCATATAATTGCTCCTAGGGGGGTGGCCAGCTTAAGGCCCCAGATGTCTATGGCTCTTAGTAGGCACTCTGCCTATTATTTAGCAGCAACATAGATACCTCCCTACTACGGGTGGTAGAGGTTCATGTCTCCTAATAGAATAGACTCTGTGCCTTCGGTTTCCAGTAAGCTTATTACCAATATAATATTCTCTGTTTATAGGACGCCTTTAACCCTAGGGTTATACATATTAATAATTTATACCGGTCCCCTATATATCTGGATTGTTATAACTGCAATATCTGGGTTGATTGCCTGCCATAACCATAAGGATAGGCTGATAGCCTTGCTGATTATAAAGCACACGCGTATAGCTGCTTTTGGTTCGTACAGGAGCTAGAATCCTTAGAGGCAGTATATTAATTGTGTGTAGGTATTGTAATACGGCTCTTATATAGTAAGGATATAGTGTTTCTCTAGGTCTAGACTGTCTAGTAGGGGCCTTGCAAGACGGTGGTTTGTATTGCCGCAGTTATACTATATAATGGCAGGTAGTTATATATTAGCTAGTAATACAGTAGAGTTCAACATGCCTACTTATTTAGGCCTCTACCCCAGTTTTCTAGTGCTTTAGTCCCAAACTACAAGCAGTTGGCTGCCACCACCAATCGCACAGGGATTCTTACCAGTTCTTACAGATATCTTATAATAGGGTTGGCCTAAGTACCAGTCCGCCCCCTAGCAGTCTGTATAAGAGTTTCCTCCTAGAGTTGGTACGCTTTTGCATGGCTTGGGAGCCTTCCATAGCCTCTAGTTTTACGCCTCTCTTTATTATTTCCGCCGGCACGGGTATAAGCTGCCATTTATAGGGGTCGCAACTCCCGTCTTACGCGCCTACTTTTTGGCGTAATCCTATAAGGGCGTCGTGGCTGCATCCTGTAATGTAGTTGGGTACACCTTCTACAGTCAAGGCCCAGCCAAAACCTCTCCCGCCTGAGTAACTTCTGTTTGCTCCATAAGCACGTCTCACCGGTATACCGTCCTATCGAACGGTTCCGTCTGTTGATGTACCAACACGCGCATCCGTTCTCTTGAGCCACGTAGTAGTCTCTCTGGCTAGGACGTAATCCTACCTGCCTACTAGGTGCACTAGGGGTCAGAGCCTAGCTAAGGGGTAAGGTCCCTAGAGCCAGCAGTGGCTACTACGCACTACGCCCCGCGGGGGCTAGTAGTAGTATAGGGGCGCAACACCCTATATACTACTAGTCTCCGTTTCGCGTTGCCTATAAGAGTCTCCTTATAACAGGCCGACCGTGTCTTACAGGAGGGGCCGTAGATGCTTAGTCCCGCGCCAGGTGACCTACTCTACCCTCTCCTATTAACTAAGCTTATGTCCCCCCGTTTTATAAGCTGGCCTGTGTCTCTAACTATTAAGTCCTTATTTAACTGGCCTATATTTCCCTTATAGCCTCCCCCATATGTATATGCGTTAGGTCGCGTGCACCACGCCTATTAAGACCCTCCTGTGAGTTGCCTGTGAGTCGAACGCCATGGGGCCGTTAAAGCTGACCTGTGTTTCTACTGCCTAGAGCTTTGCCCGTGTTTCCACCTCGTTGAGCCGTCTGGTCGCCGTTGCGTCACCGTCGCGTCACCGTCGCGTTGCTATTGCTGTCGCTGTCGTCCAGGTCGCGCGCACCACGCCTATTAAGACCCTCTTCTGAGTCACCTAGGTGCACCGTATACCAGATAGGCCCTCGTGGAGGGGCCTTAACAAGTTCTCTAGGCAGGGCCTTAACAAGTTCTTCGTGGTGGCCTTGGGGCCTTAACAAGTTTCGTACAAGGAGCCTGCGACGCGTTAACCTTAACAAGTTCTTATAAAAAGAGGTTCCCTACACCCTCGCCGTATCCTTTCGGTCTCAGAGCTAGTGCAAGCCTAAGGGTGTCCTGTTGTACGCCTAGGACGCGTCCGCATCCGCTGGCTTAATAAGGCCAGTTTCGGCCCTAGCTACGAGCTAGGTAGTTGTACATCGGGTGGTTTTCGTATCCCAGTTTCCCTTGATGGCCCCCCTAGATGGTAGAACGGGAGCCCTAAACGGGGGCAGTAAGACTCCTGGTGTTGTTGAGGGCGATGCGTACGCGTCGCAGGCTCAACACCACAGAGCCGCAACGACAGCGCTGCACGCGCTGCGACGGCTCCCTACCATCGCCTCTGCACTTAGCCATCGTAGGAAACAATTTCCTAATGATGTTTCCACCCGCGGCGACGTGGACGCGTGCAGTAGGGCTTCGCGGGCTTATATAGTTATTATCGAAGATGAAAGACGTGTTGTTCTTAGTTAGTTATATAAGAGGCTTGGCTATAACTCTGTAGTTATGGATAAACTAATGGTAGAAATTACAAAAGCCGAGGAAGGACTGGATTCCTTTTATAGTATAAGGGGGTTTCTAGTTGCGGATTGCCTTAACCTTCTCTAAGTTAACTTTAATTTCTTCTATACTAATAATAAACCCAAGGTACTTTGTGCGTTTTACTCCAAATTTGTATTTTTTTATATTAACTTATAGGCCTGTATTCCGTAGTCTCTCTAGGACCTTCTTGATATAAACTTAGTGCTTAAGTTTGTTATCCAAGTATATAAGAATATTATCTAGGTATGCTGTACAGAATTCATTAAGGTAGTTAAAAAGAACATTATTTATGTACTATTAATAAGTAGCTAGCCCATTCGTTAGTTTAAAAGGGAGGACTTTATATTTATAAGACCCATAACAGGTGCGGAATGTCATTAGGTTTTCTAATACAGGGTCCATCCTAATTTGGTAAAAAGCTTGGCGGACATTAAGCTTGGTAAAGATTTTAGCCCGGCTTAGACATATAAGGATTTTATTAATTAAAGGGAGAAGGTACCGATCCTTTTAAGTAATAGCGTTTAGCTTCTAATAGTTAATATAGAAACAAAGGCTTTTATTAGGTTTCTTTATAAATAAAATAGGGGAAGTAAAGGGAGCCTAGCTTGGCTTAATAAACCCTTTATAGAGGTTGTTAATTAGGTAATGCTTTATTGCCTTTAGTTCCTCTATAGTTTGCTAGTAAAGGGGGCTGTAGCCTAGGGAGTTATTGGTCTCTAACTAAATCTTATAATTATAGGTTTGGTGGGGGGGTAGTATATCTAAAGCTGCTTTTAAGAACGCGTCTCTATAGTTTAAGAGGTAATTAGGGAGGAGGCGCTTAACTAGTTCCTTATTAGTTTCCTCTACTAGCACTTCTTCCCTCTTGGCAATAATCTGGTTAATTTTATATAAACTAGTAGTAAAGACTTTATTGTCCTTCTAATATATATTAAAGTGGAAACCTATAGCACTAATTGCCGTAATGTCTACTATAGGGGTGTTATATAATAGTAGGGTTATCTGTGGCCTCAGGGGCTTCTAGGGTATTAGTGTTGTCCTTACTCCTCTTAGCTCTTGTTGCATCTTCCAAAGGTTGTCCTTTATGTCCTATTGGTACGTCCTCTTCCCTATTGGCTAGATCTCCGTAATTTGGAAGTTATCTATATTAGTGTCTATTCTACTTCTATAAGTAGAGTCCTCCTTAACTATAGTCCTTTAGGGGAGTATCCTTATTAGTATGGAGTTCCTGCCAGCCTTGCGGTAGGCATCTTCTTGGGCAAAGGCTAGGTCGCGGTTCCTAACATTTTACTAGTAGGTGGGATCAGCCTTTGCGGCTAACATCTTACAGTCGGTGCGGATTTCCCTAATAAAAGAGGGTAACTTCGGTCTATTCTCTAGCCAGACGAACTGTCTTTATTAAATATTTAGCTAAATATTAAAGTAGGACATCTATTTTCGGCTAAGAATTATGTTGTATAACCCTAGGTTTAGGATGCAGAAGGGGATACCGAACTGGCGTTGTCTATTAATAGCAATATATAGCTTCAAAACATGGGTAACCAGCATACTAGCTTGACCGTTGTAGCCTTTTACTTAAACAGGCTTCTCTAGTTAGGTAGCATTTACATTTAAGAACTTAGCAATATTATTTATATAAGCAGTGTTTATAAAGGCAAAGCCATTTACTCTAGTGTTAATAAGGGCAGTTATATTAACTCTATATCCATTTTAAGATACTATATATAGAACTATAAAGTATTTTCCACCTATTAGCTAACTTAGATTAATCTCTTTAAGATTAATAAAATACCCTAGGGGGGAGTTTTTCCCTGGGGTCCTTCTTTTCCTAACTTATTAGACGTTTCTTCTTCTTCTATCTCCTTAATATTACCTATATCCTTTAGCTCTAGGCAGGACGTGGTAAAGTAACTATCCTTTCCGCAATTAAAGCATGTAACCGTGGTAGGGTCAATTGGGGTATTATAACAAGCATTAGTTAAAGGTATAGTATGTGGCGGGTCAGGCAAGGTTTGCAGGTAGGCAGTTATGACCGCTTTTAGTATAAGGGTGGTTGTGGTTTGTCTTCTGACGCTAGCTCCCGTTAGTGTAGCGGATAGGTTATAGTCACTATAGGGCCGCTTTGGTTAATTAGAACAAGCATTAATTTGTTTTAGTTCTAAATCTAGCAATAAATATTAGGCTGCGAGTCTTTGGTAGGTTAGTAGGTTATCTAAGGCTACTACAATCTTCTCTTATAGTTGGACCATTAGCTTGTTGTATAGGTCCAAATAATAGTTCTTAGGGGGAACCTAGCCTTTGCCTACTAGGTGTAAGAATTGAGTCTGGAACTTAGTAAAGGATAGGTTCGATTTTATTATTAGGCAATTATAGTTATAACAGGCATCCTATACTTTATTTGGATTAACATAAATAGTAGCTAGATGCTATATTATCTTATTAACAGATGTAAACCAAATAGGTAATTTGTCCTTAAACTTAGCCTAAAGGTGTCGCTGGGCGTCCCCAATGGTTCGACCAAAGAGGTAGAGCATTTTAGCTTTTTTAGAGGGGAAATGGTTGTGGTTAATACGAAGCTTTCCTTGTACCTAAATTCTCTAGTTCTTAAAGGTCGGGTCTATGCCGTCCAATAATAGTGGGGGGTTAGGGAGCTTGACGGACTTTAATTACTTTATTATTGTGTCTATACTCTCTAGTATATCGCATTTGGTTAAGTGAATGGGTTAACTAAGGCTTTATAAAGGGGAGGCTAGGCTGTTTTATAAGGCAGCAAGGCTTTCTAGGATCTCCTTTAGAGTCTCTTATATACTTTAGGCTTAAAGACAATCGACCTTCTAATTGGCAGCAAGGGCATAAATCTGCTTATATACACCTGTAACGTTGTTATTGTCTTTAATTTCTAATCCTAACTAGATCTTGTGTTCCTCTTAGGTAAAGGCAGGTCTTTTAGATAAGCTCGCTTTAGGTGCCATTATTAGCTTCCTAAAGTTTATTAGAATTATATGATTCGGTTTTGATTCTGGGGTTCTTTTAGGGGTGCAGGTCAAGTACAGTCTGGCCTATAAAGTGGGATATTATTAGGGCCTTCTCAGGCGTGGTAGTGTGAGTTTTTTGATATTTAAGTATAACGCGTCAACGCGTCGTTGCAGACGAAGGTCTTCTTTTAGGGTGGGATATTATTAAGGCCTTCCTAGGCAGTGTATGGAGAGCTTAGTATAATATAATGGGCTTATATAAATGCTTCTGAACTAAAGCTTGTAGATTGCTACTATATAAGAATACTAAGCTAAGGAGAAGAAGAAGAAGAATTGTTTAGGGGCAGTAGGTAGACATATCGCGAGGGCCGCCAAGGCGCTAGTGGTAAGCGGGCTAATAGCGATTTTGCATACCGGGCATGGAAAATCCTGATTGGTTGAATATGGCAGGTGACGCGCTCCAGCACCGTCACACCCCTACTATTATATCACTCCCCTATAGTAGATATCGCGGCAATTAGTACTATAGGTTTTTACTTTAATATATATTAGAAGGACAACAAGGTCTTTATAACTAGATTATTAATAAAAAGAAAGAAGGGCTAGTAGAGGAAACTAATAAGGAGCTAGTTAAGCGCCTTCTCCCTACTTACCTCTTAGACTATAGAGACACGTTCTTAAAAGTAGCTTTAGATATACTACCCCCCTACTAACCCTACAATTATAAGATTTAATTAAAGGCCGATAACTCTCCAGGCTATAGCCCCCTTTACTAGTAAACTATAGAGAAACTAAAAGCTATAAAGTAGTACTTAATTAATAATCTCTATAAAGGGTTTATTAAGCTAAATTAAGCCCCTTTTACTTCCCCTATTTTATTTTTAAAGAAGTTTAATAAAGGCCTTTATTTCTATATTAACTATTAAAAACTAAACACTATTATTTAGAAAGATTGTTACCGTCTTCCCCTAATTAATAAGGCCCTTATATATCTAAGCCGAGCTAAAATCTTTACTAAGCTTAATATCCGCTAAGCTTTCTATTAAATTAGGATAGACCCTATATTAGAAGATCTAATAACGTTCCGCACCTGCTATGGTTCCTATAAATATAAAGTCCTTCCTTTTAGACTAACAAATAGGCTAGCTATATACCAGTAGTATATAAAGAACGTCCTTTTTAATTACCTTAATAAAATCTATATAAGGGAGTATAAGCTATACGTAGTCTATTATAGGCAGTAGTTTTAACCAGTTATCCTAGTAGTAATTAATAAAAGGGCGAAGTTGCTAGTTAAGGTACTGGTTTATAATCTTAGTTTAGCCGTTAGTCTAAGGATAGAATACGGTAGAGAGCTTAATCTTAATTCTAAGGATGCGGTAGAATTTATCCTAAAAGTCTAATATAAATTAGGGTCTATAGTTAGAGATAATTAACTTAAAAGCGCTATAGATCTGGTAAATATTGTTAATATATATACGGGCTATATCTTTTATAGTTATAGTCTTAAGGCAAGGGAGGGAAATAGCTTACTTATTTAGTTAGTTAACTACTATAAAGGCCATATTATAGCTATATTTGTCCTTTAAGAATAATTTAAAGTCTATTATAATATACTGCTAAGGGTGTTTAGAAACTGGCAGTGGTTATAACTATCTA
>Ga0307507_10006503_pt1 | contig 17881 bp, 22 predicted proteins | sample 7_EM_MG_FD_207223 | JGI IMG/M metagenome (GOLD analysis project Ga0307507, IMG submission 207223) | Populus trichocarpa ectomycorrhiza microbial communities from riparian zone in the Pacific Northwest, United States - 7_EM | ecosystem: Host-associated > Plants > Roots > Unclassified | place... | reverse complement strand
TCAACCGCCGGTGCAACGCCGTCCGCGGCAGCCGCGCCGCGAAGTGGCACCAGTCCGAGCCCGGCGAGATCGGGCATTCGCCGTCGTGCGGACACGGCGCCACCACCTGCAGCCCGAGCGCGATCAGCTCGGCCCGCGCCGCGCGGATCCGCTCGTACCCGGCAGGCGTTCCCGGCTCGATCAGCGCCACCACCTGCGCCTTCCCCGCCAGCCATCGCACGGCATCAGCGCGTGTCCGCGAAGGCAGCTCACCGAGCACATAGGACAGCGTCACCAGGTCAGCTTCGGGCTCAGGAGCTCCAGGGTCCACGAGCCCGCGTCGCCACACAGCACCGCGCACCGCCGGAGAAGCAGCCGAAGCGGTCAGACGACGCCCGAGCCCGATCGCGTCCGCAACCTGCTCGAGGACGGTGCACTGTGTTAGCGAAGGCCACACCGACGAAGCTGCCCAGACCGCCGCCCCGGTGCCTCCGCCGACGTCGACCTGCGTACGCGGCGAGAAGTCCGGAGCGAGTGAAGCAGCCGAAGCCAAGGCAGCGTGTACAGCCGCGTAGGTCGCAGGCATCCGGTAGCCCGCGTACGCCGCGACGTCCACTTCGGAGGCGAGGATCGGCGAAGTCGCCGAGTCGCCCTGGCGGTAGCGCGCGCTCAGGCGCTCTACGGACTGCGCGAGCCGCTGTTGGGGGTGCCTGGCCAGTTCGCCGTCGAGCGCGGCGGCCAGGTCATCGGGGAGTACCGCCACGAGCGGCGATTGTTCCACCGCGTCCGTTCTGCCCCCGCGACCGGGCCTTGACCTGCTAGTTTCGCCGCGCGAAAAAAAGTTTGCCGGGGGTGTCGATCCGGCGTGGGCCCGTTCGACGCGTAGCTGACCGATCGAGAACGAAGGAGCACCCGATGCGTTTCATGGTGATCGTCAAGGCATCCGAGCAATCCGAGGGCGGCCAGTCTCCGAGTGCCGAACTGCTGGCGGACATGGGCAAGTTCAACGAGGAGCTGGTCAAGGCCGGCGTCATGCTCGCGGGCGAGGGCCTGCGCCCCAGCTCCGAGGGCGCGCGCATCGTGTTCTCCCCTGACGTCGAGCCGTCGGTCGTCGACGGCCCGTTCGCCGAGACCAAGGAGCTCGTCGGCGGTTTCTGGATCCTCCAGGGGCGGAACAAGGAGGAGATCGTCGAGTGGATCAAGCGGATGCCGAACACCGACGGCGCCCACCACCAGGTCGAGATCCGGCGGATCGCCGAGGCGTCCGACTTCGAGAACCTCACGCCCGAGCTGGCCGCGCGGGAGGACCGCCTCCGCCGGCAGGTCGAGGGGCAGGCCTGATGCGCTTCATGGTGATGGTCAAGGGCAGCGAGGAGTCCGAGTCCGGCGACCAGCCGAGCAAGGAGAACTTCGAGGCGATGATCAAGTTCAACGAACGGCTGGCGGCCGAGGGCCGGATCGTCCTGGCGGAGGGCCTGACCACCAGCTCGGAGGCGGTGCGGGTCTGGTTCGACGGCGACGCCGAGCCGCGGGTCACCGACGGGCCGTTCGCGGAGACCAAGGAGCTCGTCGCCGGGGTCTGGATCCTCAACGGCGAGTCCCTGCAGGACGTTGTCGAGCTCATGCTCCAGTGCCCTAACCCGGAGAACTCCGGCGGGGTGCTCGAGATCCGCGCACTGGACAGCTGACCGGATCACCGGTCGAATGGCCGGGTGAGCGTTTCGGACATCCAGACCACGGTTGAAGCGGTATGGCGGATCGAGTCGCCGCGGCTGATCGCGGGCCTTGCGCGGATGGCGCGCGGCGACGTCGGTCTCGCCGAGGAGCTGGCGCAGGACGCGCTGGTCGCGGCGCTCGAACAGTGGCCGGACGACGGTGTCCCGCGTAACCCCGGCGCGTGGTTGATGACCACCGCGAAGCGCCGCGCGATCGACCAGTTCCGGCGTAACGAGCGCTACGCGGAGAAGCTCGGCGAGATCGGCCGCGAGCAGGAGCACAAGGAGGTCACGTTGCCCGATTTCGACGCCGGGCTCGAGGACCACATCGAGGACGACCTGCTCAGGCTCGTCTTCGTCGCCTGCCACCCGGTCCTGAACACGCAGGCGCGTGTCGCACTGACCCTGCGCATGCTCGGTGGGCTCACCACCGACGAGATCGCGCGCGCCTTCCTCGTCAAGGAGTCGGCGATCGCGCAGCGGATCGTCCGCGCGAAGAAGGCCCTCGCCGCTGCGAAGGTCCCGTTCGAAGTGCCCGAGGGCGAGGAACGGATCGCGCGCCTGTCCTCGGTGCTCGAAGTCATCTACCTCGTGTTCAACGAGGGCTATTCGGCGACTCGCGGCGACGACTGGATGCGGCCGGCGCTGTGCGAGGAGGCGATGCGGCTCGGCCGGGTGCTGGTCGGGCTGGTGCCGAAGGAGTCCGAGGTGCACGGCCTGGTCGCGCTGATGGAGCTGCAGGCCTCGCGCACGGCGGCCCGCACCGCGCGGGACGGCACGCCGATCCTGCTGCTCGACCAGGACCGCGGACGCTGGGACCGGATCTTGATTCAGCGTGGGCTGCTCGCGCTGTCGCTGTCGGAGGCCATCGCCGATGGCGCGTACGGGCCGTACTCGGCCCAGGCGGCGATCGCGGCCTGCCATGCGCGGGCGAACGTCCCGGAGGACACGGACTGGGCGCGGATCGCCGCGCTGTACGAAGGGCTGGCCAAGCTCCGGCCCTCGCCGGTGATCGAGCTGAACCGCGGGGTCGCGGTCGGCATGGCCTTCGGCCCCGAAGCCGGGCTGGCGGTCGTCGACGCTGTCGCGGCTGATCCGGCGTTGAAGGACTACCACCTCCTGCCGAGTGTGCGGGGCGACCTGCTGGAGAAGCTCGGACGCCGTGAGGAGGCGCGCGCCGAGTTCGAGCGCGCCGCGGGCATGACCGAGAACGCCCGCGAACGGGCCCTGCTGCTCGACCGCGCGAACGGCCGGTAGAGGCGGCGTGCTCGCCTCGTTGCTTCCCGGGTTTCGAGAGGTCCGTAGCGCGTTGGTCGCGGGCTACATGTGGTTCTGCGCCGCCTGGCTCCTCTGGCCGCCGGCCGGGCCGCAGCTGCTCGAACGGCCGGCGATCGAGCTCCTCGACCTCTTCGGGACCGGCGGCAGGCTGGTCGCGATCAGCGTCCTGTGCCTGCTGGTCGGCGAAGTGACCAGCGCCCTCGTGCACGGGCTCTTCTTCCAGCTCAGTGCCCGCTACCTGCGGAGGCTGACCCCGGCGAACTTCGGCGACCGGCTCAGCGGTCTCCTGTCTCCGTTCCGGCCGGTCAGCCGCCGGGGGATGAACCGGGTACGCGGCCGGGTCCGGCGGGAATACCTGCAGCACCAGGAGGAAACGACGTCCGAGAGCAGCCCGCGGACCGTCGACGAGCACGAAGTCGACCGGCTGGCGCTTGCCGCGCTGCACGAGGTTCTGTTCATGTCGCCCAGGCTGATCGTCGCCAAACCCGAGCTCTACGCCGAGTTCAGCCGCGTCAGGGGCGAGTGCGTCTTCCGCGACGCCATCCTGCTGCCACTCCCGGTCCTCGGGGTCGCGATCGCGACCAACCTCAGCGTGGCGACTTCGCTGAAGGTGGCCGTGATCGTCTCGGTCCTCCTGGTGGACGGCTACCTGTTCGCGCAGGCCCGCAAGCTGTTCCGGGACGCGCACAGCCTGATCGCCCACAGCCTCGCGGACGGCACGATCAGCTCGGCCGCCATGAGCGACCGCGACTGAAGCGAGCTCATGCCTCGATGAACACGATCCGTTCCGGCTCCACGGTCAGCTTCGCCGTCTGACGCCGGACGTCCACCAGCGTCTCGAATTCGGTGGCGTGCCCGTCGGGCACGGTGAACAGCCGATCGTCGCGAGTGTGGAGATACGGCTTGAACCCGGTCAGCGAAACGCCGCCGGTCTCGTCGAGCGTCAGGTAATCGGCCAGGCGCCGGAACAGTTTCGGCAGGATCACCAGCTCGTCGCTCAGCTGCTTGCGTGAGCTCAGCTTGAATCCCGAGGTCGTGACGTCGTTCGCCCACACGCCGCTGCCCGATCCGCGCGCGGCCACCGCCGCGTCGGCCAGTGCCTGGCGGAGGTCCGGATAGAGCAGGGAATAGAACGTCGGATACACGAGGCCTTCGGTGCTCAGCTGGAAGTTCGCGGAATTCTTCAGCGCCTTGACGTCGAGGTAGACCGGGCTGCCGTCCACCGAACGGCCGGGCCGCTGGCCAGGGAACGCGAACGCCACCGCGCGGCCGTATTTGTCGGCGAACCGGGTCAGAATGTGCCCGGACACCTTCTCCGGGGTCGCCGAGGTGACGGTACCGCCGGGTCCGCGGGTGACCTTGGTGAAACCGAGGAGGGCGAGCAGCCGGTCGGCGGCCGCGATGCCGAGTGCGAACGGTTGGTGCAGCTCGGCACCGTGCGGCGGCCGGTAGTGCGTCTCCAGCGCGTCGATCGCGTCGAGCCGCAGTTGCATACCGCCGCGGGAATTGAGCCGGACCTTGAGCCCGGCTTTCTTCGTGGCCTCGGGATCATCCGGGTAGAACCGCACGGAATCGCCGTCCGGTGAGGCTCCGACGAGCTGGAACGTACCTTTGATCAGCGTCATGGGCATGACTGAACCGTAGGCCGCGCATCGGGTGATCCGCTGCGTTTTCATCCGGACAGAGCAATCGCCGCCGATGCCCACTTTGGACATCGGCGGCGCTTTTCCGGATCTGCTCACGCGGGGTTAACCCGCAACGGTTATGGCGTCGGAATCATCGCGGTCAGGATGGTCGCCTGGAGCAGCGAGATCACCCCGACCACGCCGGTCAGCACGAACGACCACAGGAAGGTCTGGCGCAGCAGGGAACCTTCCTTGCCGCTCTGCCCGATCGCGGTCGCGCCGATGGCCAGGTTCTGCGGCGAGATCATCTTCCCCATCACGCCGCCGGAGGTGTTCGTGGCACCGGCCAGGATCGGGTTGACGTTGAGCTGCTGCGCCGAAATCACCTGCATCGGGCCGAACAGGCTGTTCGTCGAGGCGTCCGAACCGGTGAGGAACACGCCGAGCCAGCCGATGTAGGCCGAGAACAGCGGGAACACCGCGCCGGTGGTGGCAAGCGCCAGGCCGAGCGTCTGCGTCGCGCCCGAGTAGTTCATCACGAACGCGATGCCCAGGATCATGAAGATCGTGGCCAGCGCCCACCGCATCTGGAACAGCGTCTTCCGGTAGGTGGCGACCAGAAGTCCCGGTTTCGCGCCCATCGCGAAGCCTGCAACGATCGCCGCGATCAACGCGATCGTCCCCGGCGAGAACAGGAAGTCCACCGTCAAATTCGCCGCGTACGGCGCGTTCTTCGCGGTGATCGGCGGATGCTGGATCACGTGGTTGTGCAGCCCCGGCCAGGCGAAGATCCAGTCCGCCTTGTGCAGCAGTTTCGTCAGGTCCAGCCAGGCGGGCAGGTTCTTGAAGATCGTGCCGATCCGGGAAAGGAAGATCGCCAGGATCAGAATGATGTACGGCATCCAGGCGTAAAGCGCACCGTGTTGGACTTCGCCTCCGCGGGAGGGAGTACGTCGGCGGGCATCAACCTTTGCCGCGCCCAGACTCGCGCCTTCCTTGACCGGTTCCTCACCTTCGAACCGCCAAATGCCGGCCGGCTGCCAAAACCGCGTCAGGATCCACAACGCGGCCATCGCGGTCAGCGCGGCGAGGACGTCCACCAGGCTCGGGCTGATGAAGTTCGACGCGACGTACTGCATCACGGCGAACGCGACGCCGGCCGTGAGCACCGCGGGCCAGACTTCGAGCATCTTCTTCCAGCCGGACAGCACGACGACCAGGAACGCGGGGATGATCAGCGCGAGGATCGGCACCTGGCGCCCGACCATCGAGGAGAACAGGTCGGTCGCCTGGTCCTGCTTGAGGTGCATGATCGGCGCGGTCAGCCGGCCGAGCACGATCAGCGGGTTGCCGAGACCGCCGAACGCGACCGGCGCGGTGTTCGCCAGCAGCGCCAGCACGACGGCCTTCACCGGCGGGAACCCCAGTGCGGCCATCATCGCCGCGGTGATCGCGATCGGGGATCCGCCACCCGCGACGCCTTCCAGCAGCGCGCCGAAGGCGAACGCGATCAGCAGCGCCTGCAGACGCCGGTCCTCGCTGAACCCGGCGAGCACGCGCTTGATGCTGTCGAACCGTCCGGTCGCGACCGTGACGTTGTGGAAGTACACGGCGTGGAACGCGATCCAGGCCACCGACCACACGCCGAACACCACGCCCATGGCGGCGGCGTCGAACGCGAGCCCGGCGGGCATCCGGTAAAGCAGCAGCGCCACGCCGAGCGCGGTGATCAGGGCCAGCGCGGCCGAAAGATGCGCGGACCACCGAAGCACGCCGAGTGAGACCAGCAGCACGAGGATCGGCAGCGCGGCCAAGAGCGCGGATATCCACAGTCCGCCGGCCGGCTGGTAGTCCTGGACCCAGGTCACGAATCAGCTCCTTTGCTCCTAACCGTGCAGGGCCGTTACGACTGGCGGCCTCGCACGTAACCGAGCCTCAGCGACAAGGCGGCGGCGGTTCCGGCCACCGAGGCACCCAACTCGTCGATCCGGCGAAGCACGCGCGGCGCCGGTCCGGCGATGCTGATGGCCGCTATCGGCCGTCCCGAGTGGTCCCGGACGGCGGCGGCGACACAGCCGACGTCGGGCTCGTTCTCGACCTCGTCGATGGCCCACCCGCGCCTGTTGGTCTTGGCCAGCTCGTCCATCAGCCGGCCCGGGTCGATGATCGTCTTGAGCGTGAGGCTGTCCAGCTTCATCCGGCGGACCCGGTCGGCGCGGTCGGGCTCCGGCAGCGCGGCGAGCCAGGCCTTGCCCAGCGACGTCGCGTGCTGCGGGCGCCGCGTGCCGAGGCGGCAGGCGAGGGTGACCGCGCTGGCGCTGCGTTCGGTGGCGACGTAGACCATGGTGTCGTTGTCCGGCACCGCGAGGTAGGTCGTCTCGCCGGATCGTTCGGCCAGCGAAGCCAGATATCGCGGGGCGCAGCGGTGCAGGTCGGTCGCCGCCATCGCACGGGCGCCGAGCTCGACCAGTCTGGTACCGAGCCTGACCCGGCCGGTCACCTGGTCGGCCTCGAGGTACTCGAGGTTCTTCAGGGTGCCGACGATGCGGTAGGCGGCGCTCCGGGAAAGTCCCAGTTGCCGAGCGATCGCATTGGTGGAAATCTCCTGGTGGCGGCCGACATGTTCGAGTACGGCCAGCCCGCGCTCGAGGGTGCCACTCTGTTCCAGCCCGCGCTCCGGTCCCACGTTGCCCTCCGTTGGACGTTTCCCAGCCAGCGGTACCTATTTCCGCTGGGCGGGTTTGGACGGTAACACCTCCGATGTATAGGGGGAAGATCTTCCAATAACTCGCAATAAAGGGGCGACGTTCGTCGGCCAAATGGTTCAACCTCCGATCATTAAGTTCCCTACTAAAGGACGTTGCGGGAGCCGCACCGGACCGTTCGTGCCTGCGTATCGAGGGTCGCGGCCATCGGAAGTTCGGATCGATCCGCTCACCGGGACGCCGTCGGTGGCCGCTGGCTACGCTGCGTGGGTGAACTTCGGCAGGATGGTCGCCGCGACCGGGGTGCGAATGCGCACCACCGCCGTCGCAGTCCTCGCGCTCGCGCTGGCCATCGCCACCGCGTGCGTCGTCGTCGTGTTCCTGCTGGAGGAATCGCTCGAGCGCGGCGTCACCGAGAGCGCGCGCAGCACCGGCCGCCAGGTCGCGATCCAGCTGATCCGCCAGGGCGCGCGGGATCTGTCCCCGACCGACGTCGCCAGCACCGGCGACACCGAAGCGGTCACCCAGGTCCTCGACCGCCGCGGGACGCCGATCGCGAGCGATCCGGCGATCGTCGGGCAGCCCTCGCTCACCGCCGCCCGACCGGCGCCGGGGTATGAGACCGTCGAAACCCTTCCGTTGGGACTCAACGGCGACGGCGCCGACTATCGTGTTGTCTCCCAAGGGGTCAGCGGGCCCGGCGGACCGTACACGGTGATCTCCGCGCGGTCGCTGGAGCCGGTGACGGAGGCGTCGACCCGGCTGACCTTGTTGCTGGGCCTCATTTCCCTGCCGTTGCTCGCGATCTCCGGGTTCGCCGTGTACCGCGCGGTCGGTTCGGCGCTGCGGCCGGTCGAAGGGATGCGCCGGACCGTCGCGGAGATCTCGACGCGCGACCTCGCCGCGCGCGTCCCGCTGCCACCCGGCGGCGACGAGGTCCACCGGCTGGCGGTCACGCTGAACGAGATGCTCGGGCGGCTCGCCTCGGCACAGGCCGCGCAGCGCCGATTCGTCGCCGATGCGAGCCACGAGCTGCGCTCGCCGTTGTCCAGCATCAGCACCGCGCTCGACGTCTCCAGCCAGCACCCGGAAAGCATGGCCACCGAAGAACTCGTGCCGGTGATCACGCGGGAAACCGGGCGGCTGCGCGAACTCGTGGACGACCTGCTGATGCTGGCGCGCACCGACGACGCCACCGACCGGCCGTCCCGTACCGAGGTCGACCTCGACGACATCGTCCGCGCGGAGGCCGAGCGCGTGCGGGGGGAGGGTGGCCCGGAGGTGGAAGTCCGCGCGGGGCCGGCGAAGGTGCGCGGCACCGAGGCGCAGCTGAGGCGGGCGGTCCGGAACTTGGTCGACAACGCGCGCGGCCACGCCCGGGACCGCATCCGCGTCGCCAGTTCGGTGGACGGCGAGTTCGCCGTGGTCGAAGTCAGCGACGACGGCCCCGGGGTCGCGCCCGCCGACCGCGAGCGGATCTTCGAGCGGTTCGTCCGGCTCGACGCCTCGCGCCAGCGCGGTGGCACCGGGCTGGGGCTGCCGATCGTCGCCGGGATCGCGGCCCGCCACGGCGGCCGCGCCTGGTACGCCGAGTCCGACGACCCGCGCTATCCCGGCGCGCACTTCCGGGTCGAACTTCCCGTGATCGAGGAGGGCTGATGCGGCTGCTCATCGTCGAGGACGAGCGCGAGTTCGCGGAGACGCTGCGGCGCGGGCTGGTCGCCGAGGGCTTCACCGTCGACGTCGCGAACACCGGCCCTGACGGGCTGTGGTCGGCGACGAACCACGACTACGACGCCGTCGTGCTCGACATCATGCTGCCCGGCCTGTCCGGCTACGAGATCTTGAAACGCTTGCGGGCACAGAAGAACTGGACGCCGGTCCTGATGCTCACCGCGAAGGACGGCGAGTACGACGAGGCCGACGCGTTCGACCTCGGCGCCGACGACTACCTGTCCAAGCCGTTCTCGTTCGTCGTCCTCATCGCCCGGTTGCGCGCGCTGCTGCGGCGCGGCGCCCCGGCTCGCCCGGCGGTGCTCTCCGCAGGCAATCTCCACCTGGACCCGTCGGCCCGGACCGTCCACAGGGGACAGCAGCGGATCGAGCTGACCGCGCGCGAGTTCGGGTTGCTGGAGTTCCTGCTGCACCGCGCCGGAACGGCGTTGACGAAGAACGAAATCCTCAGCCACGTCTGGGACGCGCACTACGACGGCGACGAGAACGTCGTCGAGGTCTACGTCGGCTACCTGCGCCGCAAGATCGACGCGCCCTTCGGGACCCATACCATCGAAACGGTCCGCGGCGTCGGCTACCGACTGGTGGGTACAGACGTTACCCGATCGTGATTTCCGGCCTTTTCCCGCCGATATTGCTCCCGGTGGCCGCCGTGATCTTCCGCCATTCGTCGCCTTGAGCTGACGCGGATCGCCTACCGGCTCCGCCGAACCGGTGATCGTTTGAATCAAACGGTCCTGCGCGCTTCCGTGACCGTTGCTACGGTGAAAGTTCACCTTTACAAGGAAAGCGATGACCGAATCGCCACAGCCATCACTTGCCGAAAACCACGGAAACATCGAAAACGTCGAACAGCCCCATTCGCGGCAACGTCCCGCCGACGCCATTCGTGCGGCGACGGAGCAGTTCGGCGCGGTGACCGGGCTGACCCCGCACGCCGTGACGGGGATCCGGTCCCGCCCCGAGGGCGGCTGGTCGGTGCTCGTCGACGTGGTCGAGCTGGCCCGGATTCCTGACTCCACCAGCGTTATGGCCACCTACCGGGTGGACGTCGACGAGGGCGGGGAGCTCCACGCGTGTGAACGCCTGCGCCGCTTCAGTCGCGGCGCCACCGACTCCTGAAGGATGGGTGATCTCCTGTGGCCGATCGGTCGGACTCGCTGGCCGACATTCTGGAACGCGTGCTCGACAAAGGTGTCGTGATCGCCGGCGACATCGGTGTCAGCGTGGTCGACATCGAATTGCTGACGCTGCGTGTCCGACTGTTCATCGCGTCCGCGCAGACCGCGAAGGAAATGGGGATGGACTGGTGGACGAACGACCCGTTCTTCGCGCCGAAATCCGTTCCGGTCGAACTGGATAATACGGAAAACGCACAACTGCGCGCGCGGGTCGCCGATTTGGAGGCGGCACTCGCGGCGGCGTCGCACAGAACGGAGCTGCCGCGGTGAGTGCCGGGAGCTGGCTGTGCGCCTATGCGATCACCCGCAACCGGCCACTGGCGCTCGGCCCCGGGACACGGCTGGTCGGTCACCGGGAGCTCGGCGTGGTCGTCGCGGACGTCGATCCGGCGCGGTACGAGCGCGTGGACACCCTGGAACCGCAGGACGCCACCCTGGCCGAGCTGGTCCGTGAGCACGATGCCGTCGTGCGGGCCGTGTTCCGGCAGGAACCGGTGCTGCCGCTGCGGTTCGGCAGCATCCTCGACGGCGAGGACGCGGCCGTCCGGCTGCTGCGGGCCGGCTACGAGCAGGCGCGAGCCTGCCTGGCCGACCTCGACGGGCATCGCGAGTGGGGCGTCCGGGTGCGGCGGACGGCGTCAGCGCCGCCCTCGTCGCGGCCGGACGCCGGTCTGACCGGAACCCAGTACCTCGCCCAGCGCCGCCAGAAACTCAAGGCAGACGAGCAAAACCGCGCCGATCTCGGCGCTGTCGCCGAGCGCCTTCGCGACGTCCTGCGGCGGCACGCGGCCGGCCGCGCCGACCGGACGCGGGCGCCCGGTGTGCTCGTCGATGACGCCTATCTCGTCCCCACGGCCGGGGAAAGCGCCTTCCACGGTGAGGTCCAGCGGTTCGCCGACGAGGTCCGCGGACACGGCGCGACCGTGGAGACCACCGGTCCGTGGCCGCCGTACTCGTTCACCGGTTTCGAGCTCGAGGTGAGCGCCGATGGTTGAGCGAATGGAGCTCGCTCCGGCCGCGGAGACGCTCGTCGACCTGCTCGACCGAGTCGTGCATCGCGGTGCGGTCATCCACGGCGACGTGATCATCTCGCTGGCCGGCATCGACCTGGTGCGGCTCGACCTGCGGCTTTTGCTGATCGGGATCGAAGGAGCGCTCGAATGACCGAACCCGTCCGGCTTTCGGCCGACGCCGGGCGCGGGCTGGGCCATCTGGTCGTCACGGTCCTGGAGGTCCTCCGTGACGTGCTCGAGCGGCAAGCCCTGCGCCGGCTCGACGCGGGCACGCTCACCCCGGACCAGGTCGAACGGCTCGGCCAGGGCCTGATCGCGCTCGAGCTCAGATTCGCCGAAATACGTGCCGCTCTCGACGAAATACCCACCACGGAAGAAAGAAGGCCGACGTGACCGCACCAGGACAGCCGACCGGCGGGCTCGCCGACACGCTCAACATCCTGCTGGACAAGGGACTCGTGATCGACGCCTCGGTGAAGGTGCTGCTGATCGGGATCGAGCTGGTGGCGATCGAGGCGAGGATCGTGATCTCCAGCGTGGACACCTACATCCGCTTCCTCGAAGCGATGCAGCGGCTGGAAGTGCAGAAGCAAGACCCGGCCCCGCGGTTCTCGCAGGGGCTGTCCCGCACGATCGGGCTGATCCCGCAGGCGCCGCCGACGCCCGCGATCGCGGTCCCGGCGGAGCGGGCAACGCACGTCGAACCCCAGTGACGCTGCGGCTCTACGGCGTCGTGCGCGCCCGGCACCCGAGGGTGCCGCGGCGCGTGTGCTGGGAGGACCTGGCGATGGTCGTCGAGGACGACGCCGGCGGTGGCGACGCGGACCCGGCCGCTCACCTTTCCACGATTTCCGCACTCGTCGAGCACGGGCCGGTGCTGCCGGTCCGGTTCGGCACGGTCGCCGACGACGAGCACGCGGTACGCACCGACGTGCTCGCGCCGTCGGCTGAGCGTTTCCGCGCCGATCTCGACCGGCTCGACGGCCTCGCCGAGGTCCACGTCTGCCTGCGCTTCACCGGAGACCCGGCTTGGCGGCCTGCCGGCTCGAACGGCTTGCTCGCGCCGGTGTCCGACCTCGCCCGCGACGTCGTGCGCCTGACCCCGGGCGAGCACGCCGACGAGCGGTGGGCGTTGCTGGTCGGGCTGGGTGATCTGCCCGTGTTCCGCGCAACCGTGGCCGCGGTCGACGCCGATCCCGACGTGCACGCCGAATGCGTGGGGCCGCTTCCCGCGTACAGCTTTCTCGACCGACGGGACGCCGGTTCACGCTGGGGTTTCTAGACCTTGGTGATTGCCGCTGTTGCGCGCACGACCGCGATGCAGCGGTTCTCGACGTACTCGAGGCCGCCTTCGGTCGCGATCCGGCGGGCCTCGGGCGAGACAATGCCCTCCTGCAGCCACAAAGCTTTCGCGCCGATCGCCACCGCTTGCTCCGCGATGCCCGGTGCTTCCGGGGCAGGGCGGAAGACGTCCACCAGGTCCACCGGCTCCGGGATGTCGGCCAGCGAACGGTAGACCTTCTCGCCGAGCAGCTCGCTCGCCGACGGATGGACCGGGATGATGCGGAAGCCGTGCGCCTGCAGGACCGCCGGGACGCCGTGGGCCGCCTTGGCCGGGTCCCGGCTCAGGCCCACCACCGCGATCGTCCGCGCGCTCGCCAGGATTTCCTCAGCCTTCATACCGAGAAGAACGCCGGGAGCGCGTCAAAGCTTCCAGAGACGTAGGCCACGCACCCGGTACACCGGCCAGAGCACGTGCCACGGCTTTCTGCGGGTGAACGTCGCCGAGCACGTCAGGATGTTGCGGGCCGAGGTCGTCGCCACCTCGTGGCGGTCCGGCCAGGCCTCGCCGTGGTTGCCCACCGCGATCCGGAACACCGTCAGCAGGCCCCGGCCCTGCATGTCGAATTTCGCACCGCTGTCCCCGGAGTCCGGCGCCAGCCGTGCGATCTCGGCCGCGAACGCACGGGTCACGTTCGCGGACTCGCCCGCCGGGACGTCGTCGACGCTGCGGGCGATCACCTTGCCGTGCATGCGCCGCGCATAGCGGGCGAGCAGCCAGCGCTCCCACCGCGGAAGCAGCCGCCGCCGGGCCAGGAGCGCGGCGCATTCGGTGTGACCGATGGCGAAGATGTCGGCGAGGTCGTCGTAGCTGCTGTGCTCGATCGGCTCGTTGAGGTGCAGCCGCACCTCGAAGCGCGTGCGCGCCGTGAGCTCGTCGAGCTGTTCACGGTGATCGAGCCGCGCCCTCGCCCGGGATTGCGTCCAATCGGACATCGGCACAGGCTAGGCGAGGGACGTCGTCTGAACCATGCTTTCAGCCGATCTTCTCGCCATACATCTCACCCAGCGGGTCCGAGATCAGTTCGATCCGCGCGCCGTCGGGGTCGGGGAAGTAGATGGAGTGCTCGCTCTCCAGCTGGTAGGCCACCCCGGCGGCGTCGAGCCTCGCGCGGACCTCGGTCCACTTCTCCGGCGGCAGGGACAGCGCCAGGTGGTGCAGTCCACCGAGGACCTCGGCGTACGGGCCCAGGTCGAGGCCGGGCAGGTCGAAGAACGCCAGCGCGTTGTCGTTGCCGACGTCGAAGAAGAAGTGGCTCGAGCCGGGGTAGTCACGGTTCTCGAAGAGCTCGGTCAGCGGGAAGCCGAGGAGGCCCTGGTAGAACTCGATCGTCCGCTCGACGTCGCCGGCGATCAGTGCGGTGTGGTGGATGCCGCGCCCGACGGTGGCGGGCCGGTCGGCGGCCGCCTGGAGGTGCTTCTCCCGCAGCTCATCGCGGATTTCGGCAAGCTTGGTGACTTCGGCTTCGGTCGGTGCCATGTCCCTCACGTCCTTCTCTGTCGATACGGGAAACGCTACGCTCATAATGTCTCGCGCGCAAGAGGTTTGCCGGAGAGATATTCTGTCGTGCCGCCCAGTGGAACGCCGGGGCTTGTGTCCGACCAGCCGGAGCGGCAGAGTTCCGGCGGTGGACGCCAGCAAGGTGCAGGACGCCGTCGCCGCGCTGGCGCGGGCGTACGAGACACGCAAACCCATCGAGCCGCTGATCGAGGCCTACCCCGAGGCGGACGTCCAGGACGCCTATCGCATCCAGCAGCACCTGGTGCGGCGCTGGGTCGAGGCCGGCGACTCCGTGCGCGGGCACAAGGTCGGGCTCGCCTCAGCCGCGATGCAACGCCAGATGGGCGTCGACCAGCCCGACTACGGGCACCTCACCGGCGGCATGTTCCACCTGGAACACCAGCCCATTCCGGTCGGGAAGTTCCTGCAGCCGCGGATCGAGCCGGAGATCGCGTTCGTGCTCGGCTCCGCGCTGCGCGGCCCCGGCGTCACCGTCGCCGACGCCGTGCGCGCGGTCGACTTCGTGTTGCCGTCGCTGGAGATCGTCGACTCCCGCATCCGTGACTGGCGGATCTCCCTGGTCGACACGATCGCGGACAACGCGTCCTCGGGCGGGGTGGTGCTCGGCAGCCAGCCGGCCAAACTCGACGACGTCGACCTGCGCCTTGCCGGCTGCATCCTGTACCAGAACGGCGAGATCGCGGCGACCGGCGCGGGCGGCGCGGTGCTCGGGTCCCCCATCAACGCGCTGGTGTGGCTCGCGAACACGGTCGGCCCGCTCGGCGTCACCCTCGAGCCCGGCCACGTCGTGCTTCCCGGCTCGATGACCCGCGCGATCCCGGTGCGCCCGGGCGACACGGTGGTCGCGACGATCGCCGGCATCGGCAGTGTCACCGCGGTGTTCGGGAAGGAGGGCGCATGAGCCACGGAGTTCGCGAAGCGGCGGAAATCCTGCTCGCCGCGGCGGGGTCGGCGACCGATCGCGACCCGCTGACCGACAGCTGGCCGGACCTGGACGTCTCGACGGCGTACGCGATCCAGGACGAAGCGCTCCGGGTTCGCCAGGCGCGCGGCGAGACGCTGATCGGGCTGAAACTTGGCCTCACTTCACGCGCGAAGCAGCAGCGGATGGGGATCGACTCGCCGCTGCTGGCCTGGCTCACCGATGCGATGGTCCTGCCGGCCGGCGTGCCCGTGCCGCAGGACCGGCTGATCCACCCGCGGGCCGAGCCGGAGCTGGTTTTCGTGCTGGGACAACGGCTTCGCGGCCCCGGCGTCACCGCGGCGACGGCACTGGCCGCCGTCGACAAGGTGTACGGCGGCATCGAGATCATCGACAGCCGTTACGCCGACTATCGCTTCAAGCTCCCGGACGCCGTGGCGGACAACGGTTCCTCGGCCTACTTCGCCCTCGGCCCGGTCGGCCGCCGCCCGGAGCTCCTGGACCTGTCGCTGGAAGCGGCGCTGCTCGAAGTGGACGGCCAGATCGTCGACACCGCGACGGGAGCCGCGGTCCAGGGGCATCCCGCGGAAGCCCTGGCACTTGCCGCGAACGTCCTCGCCGCCCGTGGCCTGGCCCTGGAGCCGGGCTGGCTGATCCTCACCGGCGGCATGACCGACGCCGTCGAGCTCGCTCCCGGCAGCCGGGTCGCGGCCCACTTCTCCCACCTGGGCTCGATCACCCTCAGGTCGTGACCTTCGCCCGGTCGGCGATGCGGACCATCCCGGCGATCGCCCGGGGCCAGACCGCGCGGGGCAGGTCGTGGCCCATGCCGGGGACGACGTCGAGGTCGGCGCCCGGGATCGCACGGGCCGTCGCCCGCCCGCCCGAGACGTTGACCAGGGGATCTTGGGCACCGTGGACGACCAGCGCCGGGACGCGCACACGGCGCAGCTTCGGCGCGCGGTCGCGCGCGGACATGATCGCGGCGAGCTGGCGCAGCGTCCCGCCGGGGTGGATACCACGGTCGTAGGTGCGCTGGGCACGAAGCCGCATCCGCTCCTCGTCGAACGGGTAGCCCGGCGAGCCGATCAGCCGGAACGTGCGGACGGCCAGCTCCACGTACTCGTCGCGGGTGCGCGGCGGTGGTGTGAGCAGCATGGACATCGCCTTGCCGTTCGGCCGTCCCACCAGCCTGTTCCCGGTCGTCGACATGATCGACGTCAGCGAGAGCACCCGGGACGGATGACGGATCGCCAGGGTCTGGGCGATCATCCCGCCCATCGAGGCGCCCGCGACGTGCGCGGCGGGCAGGCCGAGCACGTCGAGCAGCCCGGCCGCGTCGTCGGCCATGTCCGCCAGCGAGTACGGCGAGGTGCGCAACGTGTAGGCCAGCGCCAGATTCGCCACCCCCGTCATCCCGCTGGAGCGCCCGGCGTCGCGGTTGTCGTACCGGATCACGTAGAACCCTTGCGCCACAAGGGTTTCGCAGAACTCCTCGTCCCACCAGATCATCGGCGCGCCGAGCCCCATGACCAGCAGCAGCGGCCGGCCGCCCGGGTCTCCGAAGGTCTCGTGGCACAGCTCGATGCCGTTGACCTCGACCACGGATTCCGTCATGAGGTCTCCTTGGTGTGCTCGGCGGCCAGCTTCGTCAGCTCGGCCAGCGCGTCGTGCAGGTGGTCGATCAGGTCCCAGACGTCCGGGATCAGCTCCCGGCAGGCCACGAACCCGAAGTCGAGCTGGCCCTTGTAGGACATCACGGTGATGTTCAGCCCGCCGCTCGCGTCGGTGATCGCCGAGACCGGGTAGTTCGCCAGCATCCGCGCCCCGCCGAGGTAGAGCGGGACCTGCGCGCCCGGCACGTTCGACACGACCAGGTTGACCACCGGCGCGGTGGCGCCGAGGAACATCATGGTCGCGCGGGCGGCGAGCCCGCCGAGCGCGGCCGGGAGCATCCCGCTGAAGTCGACCAGCCAGGACGCGGGGAGCGGCTGGTAGCGCTGTTTCGCCGCGATCATCGCGCTGGTCACCTCGGCCAGCCGCGCCGCGGGGTCGGCGATGTTCGTCGGCAGCGGCGCCAGCATCACCGACACCTGGTTCCCGGCGTCCTTCGCCTGCTCGGGCGTGCGGACCGAGAGCGGGACCAGGGTGACGAGCGGCTGCTCGGGCAGCGCGTCGTGGTCGACGAGCCAGCGGCGCATGACGGTCGCGCACAGCGCCATCACGACGTCGTTGACCGTGACCCCGAAGGCGTTCTTGACCCGCTTGACCTCGTCCAGGGGCAGTGAGCCGTAGGCGAACCGGCGGTGCGGGCTGATCGGGCCGTTGAACGGCGTGTCCGGGGCGATCAGCCGCGGCCGGTCCGCCTCGTGGCGGCCGGAGCCCTGCCGGGTGACGCGGTTGAGCACGCTCCCGGCCTTCGCGAGCAGCCCGAAGCCGGGGTAGCGCCCGACGCCCGGCACCTCGTCGATGTGCTGGAGCAGCTTCGGCACCTGCAGCGCCGCCTTGATCGGGTGCAGCGCGAGCCGCCGGACGCCGTTGAAGGCCAGCTCAAGCGGGCTGGGGAGGTCCGGTCGCGCGAGATCCTTCGGCGGCTCGACTGCGCGCGGGCGCGGCTCGACGTCCATCAGCACACCGATCAGCTCGGCGCCGGAGACGCCGTCGATCGCGCTGTGGTGGATCTTCGTGTAGACCGCGACGTTGCCGTCCTGCAGGCCGTGGATCAGGTAGGCCTCCCACAGCGGGCGGCGTCGGTCGAGCGGGCGCGCGGTCAGCCGCGAGATCTGCTCCGCGAGCTGGCGTTCGTCGCCCGGCGTGGGCAGCGCGATCTCGCGGACGTGGTACTCGAGGTCGAACTCCGGGTCGT
>Ga0307507_10006502_pt1 | contig 17885 bp, 14 predicted proteins | sample 7_EM_MG_FD_207223 | JGI IMG/M metagenome (GOLD analysis project Ga0307507, IMG submission 207223) | Populus trichocarpa ectomycorrhiza microbial communities from riparian zone in the Pacific Northwest, United States - 7_EM | ecosystem: Host-associated > Plants > Roots > Unclassified | place... | reverse complement strand
TAGCCTGAGCGCGTTGACGTGCTGGCCGCGCCAGCCGACGATCGGGGTGTCGTAGGCGACGGCCTGCACGGTTTCGCCGGGATGCCAGATCGCGCGGCCGCGGCCCTTGTCATCGACATGCTCGACGCCGCCGCCGAAATGGACGTGATAGACCACTTCGGGCCGCAGCAGTTCCCAGGGGTTGCCGAAGCTCAGCCACTCGTCGGGATATTCCTGCTGCCAACCCTGGTTGATGACCTGGCGGAACAGGCCGAAATCATAGCGGATGCCGTAGCCGCAGGCGGGAATGGCAAGGGTTGCCATGCTTTCCATGAAGCAGGCGGCCAACCGGCCCAGGCCACCATTGCCCAGCGCTGCATCGGGCTCGCATTTGCGCAGGTCGGAGAGGCCGACGCCGAGATCGCCGAGCGCGGTGTCGAACACCTTCAACAGGCCCATATTGTTCAGCGCGTCGGTGAACAGCCGGCCAATCAGGAATTCGAGACTGAGATAGTAGACCCGCTTGCGCCCGGCATCGTAGCTTTCCTTTTCCGCGGTCAGCCAGCGGTGCACGATGCGGTCGCGCAGCGCCAGCGCAGCGGCCTTGTACCAGTCGTGCTTGGTCGCCATGCCGGCGTCCTTGCCGATCGCGAGCCTGAGCTTGGCAAGGATCGCGCCCTTGATTTCCGCGACAGCCAGTTCATCGACGGGCTGGTCGGCCGTCGGGATTTTTCCTGGGAGGTAATGGTCTAGCAATTGGGCACCCGCGATTTGATCGGATCGAATGGTAGCATTTTTATGCAAGGATTGGACCGATTTGCCGGTTTTGTGCCAGTTTTTGATGCTATCGTCGGCCCATCAACCGATGATGGGGGAGACCCGCGCCATGAAACTAGCCATTGAAATTCTGGCTGCCGCGCTTCTGCTGGTCTGTGTCAGCGCGTCGAGCGCGGCGTTCGCCGCCGATAAAATCGGTCGATCTGCCGATGGGCTGAGCTGTTCGTTCAGCGTACCGTCAAACGCGTCGCCGGCGGCGCGCTGCGCGGCGATCAAGAGGCAATGCGGCGGCAAGTTTTTCGCGAATTATTGCGGCGACAAGCTGCTGTCGGCGAATTGAGAGTGGGGACGCGCATCAGCCGCCCGCTATCGTCGTCCCGGCCTGCGCCGGGATGACGGACAATAGCGAGCATCGGAACAAATTAAGAACAATTTAGCAAGCCTTTGATATATCATAGTGATTCGGTGCTATGCCGACACAACATCTATGGTCTCTTCGAGCTTGCGAGGACTACATGTCCACTATCGCCTTCGATTCCTTCCCGCTCACCCGCATCGCCGATTTTGCGCGGACGCTGTCGCGGCTGCACAAGGCGGCCCGCCATCGTTTTATCGACGACGACGCCATCGACCGTGAGTTCAACGCGGTCTGCCGCTCGGTGTGGGGCTACACCACCGACGACATCAGCGACGATCTGTTCTCGGTCGAGGACCACGCCTTCCTGGATGCGCTCGACGAGGCGCAGGCGCGCATCTTCGCCGCGGCGCAGGGCTACGACCTCGTCGATGACGAGGGCATGCTGACGGACTGGTGGGGCTTCTGCTGGATGATCCTTGCCGAAAAGCGCAGGCTTCTGACGCCGGAGAATCGTGCCGCGTCGCGCGCGGCCATCGAGGAAAAATACCTGATGGCGCCGAACGTGATCGGCGTCATCATCGGGCGGTGAGGTGGTGAAAGTCGTGGAGTTATTCCGGGATGGTCCGAAGGATCAGACCTCAGATGCGCAATTGCGCATCTGAGGTTCGATGCTTCGCATCGCCCCGGAATGACGTCTCGAATGCGCTATTCCACTTCGGCCCGCTTCGCCCTGTTCGCGCCTGACTTGGGCACGACGCTGACCGGCGCGACGTCGCGGCTCACGTCCGGGAGCGCGGCGTCATTGGCGATCATCTCGGCGGCGACCGGCGCGACCTTCATTTCGTTCAGCCGGGCACGCACCTCGGCGGTGAGGCCGGGATAGGATGCGACCGGCTTGAATTCCGCTGACTGGCCGCCGCCACTCTTCGCGCCTGAATAGGCGACAAGTCCGTCGGTGGTCGCGATCACGTCGCCCGGACGCAGCGAGTTGTCGAGCGCGAGGTCGACCGGCGCTAGACCCGCCGGGGTGCGGCCGTTGCAGGTGCAGTCCGCGCGCAACTCCTTGCGGAACGCGAACGCGCTGTCGCTCTCCGCATAGCGCTCGCCGTTGCTGGTCGAGGCGCTCTCGATGCTGGAGCCGAAATAGACCTTGGTGGCACTCGCGGGACAAAAGGCCTGGCACATCTGCGCGGGCGATGTCGAGCCGCGCATCAGCGGAAAATAGCGGCCGTCGCAGCTGCGCACACAGAACGCGGGTCCCGATCCCGCATAGACCGGGCGAGGGGGAGGCGCTGGCTGCGGGTTGGTGCCGAAGGGGTCGGCGAAGAAGCTCGCCAGCGGCGGGGCCTGCCGTTGCTGCTGCTGTTTGGTGATGCCGCCGAACAGGAAATCGAACAGGCCTTGCGCGGCCGCCAATTGCGGCGCCAGCGCCAGCGGGCCGGCCAAAGCGAGGACGGCGACAAGCTTCACGCGACGCCGCAAGCGCCAAAACCGCAAATCTGTACGCAACGCTCACTCCACCCGACGAACCGGCGCGGGGCGACAGCCCCGCTCTCTCGGATCGACAATAATCCGATGATGGTAAACGAGGCGTGAGTGTGGCGATCTGGTGGTCGGGAAATGTGGATTGGCTGGAACGGTTAACGGCTGCGAAAGCAGCTCAGCCTTTCAGGAATTCGGATGCCTTGTAGAGCGAGCGGAACGGCAGCCCGGCTGCGGCGAAGGTCTCGCTCGCGCCTTCCTCGCGGTCGATCATGGTGAGCACCAGCGCGACCTCGGCGCCTTCCTCGCGCACGGCTTCCACGGCCTTCATCGCCGAGCCGCCGGTGGTGGTGACGTCCTCGACGATCACCACGCGCATGCCCCTGAGGCTCTCGCCTTTTGCCAGCCCCTCGATCGCAAGGCGGGCGCCGTGTTCCTTCGGCTTCTTGCGCACGAAGAACGCCGCGATCGGATGACCCTTGATCCATGAGATCTGGGCGATCGCGCCGGCGAGCGGCACCGCGCCCATCTCGAGCCCTCCGACAAAATCGAGATTGTCGTCCTTCAGCGTTTCATAGGTCAGTTCGGCCAGCAGCGTCGCCCCCTCGGGGTCGAGCATGGTCGGCTTGAGGTTGAAGTAGAAGTCGCTCTTGCGGCCGGAGGCCAGCGTGATTTCGCCGCGGCCGAACGAACGTTTGCGGATGATCTCGGCGAGGCGGGCGCGGGAGGCTGACTTGGACAAGATTCTTTCCCCGGTGATTTGGGATGCGCAATCTATCGGGGCTTTCCGCCACATTCCAGCCGGTAAGTCCCGGCCCTCAACAGCGTCCCGTTGTCACGTCGTGACATTTCGGGCTACTGGATACCCCGCTTTTGCGGGGAAAACAAAATGACCATCGAACTCCACACCTGGAACACGCCGAACGGGCGCAAGATTTCGGTCGCGCTGGAGGAAATGGGGCTCCCGTACCAGGTGGTGCCGGTCAACATCACCAAGGGCGAGCAGATGGCACCCGGCTTTCTCGCGATCAGCCCGAACAACAAGATCCCGGCGATCGTCGACCCCGAGGGACCGGAGGGGCGGCCGGTCAGCGTGTTCGAATCCGGCGCCATCCTGCTCTATCTCGGCGAAAAGACCGGCAAATTCCTCCCCAAGCCATTGGCCGAGCGCATCCCGGTCTATGAATGGCTGATGTGGCAGATGGGCGGTTTCGGCCCGATGCCCGGCCAGGTGCATCATTTCATCGCACTCGAGAACGAGCAGGACCGCGCCTATGGCCTGAGGCGGTACATGGCGGAGACCAGGCGCCTCTACGGTGTGCTCGACCGCCGGCTGGGAGCTTGCGAATTCGTCGCCGGTCCGCTCTCGATCGCCGATTTCGCGATCCTCGGCTGGGCCTGGCGGCATCCGCGGCACAAGGTGGATCTCGCCGATTTCCCCCACGTGCAGCGCTGGTACGACCAACTGATGGCGCGGCCCGGCGTCAAGCGCGGCATGGATGCCAAGCTGGATTGAGAAAGCGGTTGATCTGGGACGCCGTGAGGTTTGTCGGAACACGGGACGTCCCGGTTACCGTCATGTCCCGCCCGAGCAGCTGGTCGATTCGAGTCATGCCGGAAGCGATGATGCGGACCTGATGGCCGCCGCGAACCGGGCGACTGCCTCCCGCAACGGTGCGGCCAATGCGTCGTTGGCGACGATGGCCGTTTCCTCGCTGGCCGTCCCGAGCAGGGGCAATGTGATGAACGCGTCCTTGATGAGTTGCGCCGACATCGTCTCGAGCGTCAGCGTCAGGGCCGCAAGCGCATGGGTCGCGCGCGGCGAGGTGTTGATCAGCGCCACCGGCTTGGAGGGAAATTCGGAGCTGCCAACCAGCCAGTCGAGCCCGTTCTTCAAGACGCCAGCGACGCCGCGCGCGTATTCCGGGCTCGAAATCAGCATCCCGTCCGCCTCGCCGACCAATCGACGAAAAGCCGCGACGGCCTCCGGAACCGTGTCGCCGTCGAGATCCGGGTTGAAGAACGGCAGGCTGGCCAGGCCTTCAAACATCACGATCTCGACGCCGTCGGGCGCGAGCCGCACTGCTGCGCGCAGCACGGCGGTGTTGCTCGAGACTGCGCGCAGGCTGCCGGAAATCGCCAGGATTTTCATGGAAAGCTCGAAGAAACATGATTGACCGCGTCTCGCCGCGGCAAACGGCTAATGCGCCTCGTCCCAGTTATTCGCCGCACGCGCGTCGACCTGCAGCGGCACCGAGAGCAGCACGGCGGGGAACGGCGCGTCCTGCATCACGTGCTGCACCACCGGCAGGGTCGCTGCGACCTCGTCCTCCGGCACCTCGAAGATCAGTTCGTCGTGCACCTGCAACAGCATCTGCGCCGACAATTTCTTCTCGGTGAGCGCTTCCTCGATCCGGGTCATGGCCCGGCGGATGATGTCGGCCGCCGTTCCCTGCAGCCGCGCGTTGATCGCGGCGCGCTCGTTGAAGGCGCGATGCGAGGCGTTGGAGGCCTTGATCTCGGGGTAGTGGCACTTGCGGCCGAACAGGGTTTCGACATAGCCGTGCTTGCGGCAGAATTCCTTCGTCTCGTCCATGTAGGCGCGGATGCCCGGGAAGCGCTCGAAATATCTCTTGATGTAGGCGGAGGCCTCCTCGCGCGGGATGCCGAGCTGGTTGGCAAGACCGAAGGCCGAGATGCCGTAGATGATGCCGAAATTGATCGCTTTCGCGCGCCGACGCACCTCGCTCGGCATGTCCTTGATCGGCACGCCGAACATTTCTGACGCCGTCATGGCGTGAATGTCGAGCCCGTCGCGGAACGCCTGCTTCAGCACCGGGATGTCGGCGATCTCGGCGAGCAGCCGCAATTCGATCTGCGAATAGTCGGCCGAGACCAGCCTGTGGCCGGGTGTTGCGATGAAGGCGCGGCGGATCTTGCGGCCGTCCTCGGTGCGCACCGGGATGTTCTGCAGATTGGGCTCGTTCGACGACAGCCGTCCCGTCGTGGTCGCCGCCAGCGCGTAGGTGGTGTGGACCCGATGCGTCCTTGGATTGACATAGGTCGGCAGCGCGTCGGTATAGGTCGATTTCAGCTTGGAGACCTGCCGCCATTCCAGGATCTTGCGCGGCAGTTCGTGGCCCTGCTCGGCGAGGTCGTCGAGCACCTGCGCCGAGGTCGACCAGGCGCCGGTCTTGGTCTTGCTGCCGCCGGGCAATCCCATCCTGCCGAAGATGATGTCGCCGATCTGCTTGGGGCTGCCGACATTGACCGGCTCGCCGGCGATCTCCTGGATTTCGGCTTCCACCCGTGCGGCGGTCTGGGCGAAGTCGCCCGACAGCCGCGACAGTACCTGGCGGTCGATCGAGATGCCGCGTCGCTCCATGCGCGCAAGCACGGGGACCAGCGGCCGTTCCAGCGTTTCGTAGACCGCCAGCATGCGCTCGGCGACGAGGCGCGGCTTCAGCACGCGCCACAGCCGCAGGATCACATCGGCGTCCTCGGCCGAATAGGCCGTCGCGCGGTCGATTGCGACCTGGTCGAAGGCGAGCTTGTTCTTGCCGGAGCCGATCAATTCGCCGTGGGTGATGATGGCATGTCCAAGCCGGCTCTCGGCGAGCGCTTCGAGGCTGTGGGCATTGCGCCCGGCATCGAGCGCGTACGACATCAGCTGGGCGTCGTCGGCGTTGCGCAAGGTGATGCCGGCCTGCGCCAGCATCACGGCGGTGAACTTGATGTTGAAGCCGATCTTCAGGATCCCTGATGATTCCAGGATGGGCCGCAGTGCGTCGAGCGCGTCCGCCTGCTTGATCTGGTCCGGTGCGAGGCCGGCATCGAACAGGCCGGTGCCGTCCCCGGACTGGCGATGCGCGAGCGGAATGTAGCAGGCCTCATTGGGCGCGAGCGCCAGCGCGATGCCGCTGATGTCCGACTGCATCGGGTCGAGGGAATTGGCCTTGGCCTCGACCGCGACATGCCCTGTTTCGTGGACGCGGGCGATCCAGGCGCTGAGCTGGTCGAGACTGCGGATGGTCTGATAGGCGTTGCGGTCGAACGGGATCTTCCGCATCGCCTCCGCGCGGACCCTGGCGAGGTCGACGGGAGCTCCCTTCAGGCTTCCGGCCTTGTCATGCCTGCCGCCTGCCGGTTCGCTACCTCCCGCCTTGGCCGGGGCCGAGCCCTGCATGTCGAAAAGGGTGGCACCCTCGTTGGCGGCTTCGCGCGCCGCCCCGCGAGGAGACGCTGTCGCCGACCCGCTCTTGTTCGCCGTATCCGCTTCGACATCGGCGGGATCGATCTGGGAATAGTCGGCGACGCGGCGCGTCAGCGTCGAGAACTCCATCGCCTTCAGGAATGCGATCAGCTTGCGCGCGTCCGGCTCGTGCACCGCGAGGTCGTCGAGCGGGACCTCGAGCTCAACGTGATCATCGAGCAGCACCAGCCGTCGCGAGATCCGCGCCTTCTCGGCATTCTCGATCAGCGCCTCGCGCCGTTTCGGCTGCTTGATTTCGCCGGCGCGCTTCAGCAGCGATTCCAGATCGCCATATTCGGTGATGAGTTGGGCCGCGGTCTTGATGCCGATGCCGGGCACGCCGGGGACGTTGTCGGTGGAGTCGCCGGCCAGCGCCTGCACCTCCACGACCTTGTCCGGCGGCACGCCGAATTTCTCGATCACCTCCGCGACGCCGATCCGGCGATCCTTCATGGTGTCGTACATGACGATGCCGTCGGTGACGAGCTGCATCAGGTCCTTGTCGGAGGACACGATGGTCGCGGTCGCGCCTCTTTCGCGGGCCAGCCGCGCATAGGTCGCGATCAGATCGTCGGCCTCGAATCCGAGCTGTTCCAGGCAGGGCAGGTCGAAGGCGCGGACGGCCTCGCGAATGAAGGCAAACTGGGGAATGAGATCGTCCGGCGCCGGCGGCCGGTGCGCCTTGTAGTCGGGGTAGATCTTGTTGCGGAAGGTGTCTTCCGACTTGTCGAAGATGATGGCGAGATGGGTCGGCCGGTTGTCCTCCGGCATGTCGCGCAAGAGCTTCCACAGCATGTTGCAAAAGCCGAGCACCGCGTTGACCTGCAGGCCGTCCGACTTGCGGTTCAAAGGCGGCAGCGCGTGGTAGGCGCGGAAGATGTAGGAGGACCCATCGACCAGGAAGACGTGGTCGCCCTTGCCGGGAGCTTTGGCGGCGATCGGCTCGGTGCTGACGGGTTTGGCGGCGGCGGTTTGGGGAGATTTCGACATGGCCGCAATTTAGGAATTTTTGCACGAATTGACAGCCTGTTGGACGCCATGTGCCGGGATTTTTGTTTCCTGTCCTCAACCGGGAACGGTTGCATCACGAGCGGTTCCGTGACCCCCTGCAAGGGAAAGCTGGAGGGGACACGATCATGGCCACGCAACTCGAGATGCTCACCGAGAAGCTCAGGGGGGTCGAGGCCGAGATCGAGGTCGAAATGGCCCGGCGGCGGGAGGCGATGCGCTTCCACCTCGAGAACCGGAAGATCGTGTTCGAGCAGGAGGTGTCGCAGCTTCACCGCGAGATCAAGACCAACGCGATGCGTTATCTGATCGACGCCGGTCCGCTTGTCATCCTGGTGGCCCCGGTGATCTATTCCTTGATCATCCCGATGGTGCTGCTCGATCTCGCCGTGATGGCCTACCAGGCGATCTGCTTTCCGATCTATGGGATTCCGAAAGTGCGCCGCCGCGACTATCTCGTGTTCGACCGCCATCACCTCGCCTATCTGAACGCGATCGAGAAGGTCGGCTGCGCCTACTGCTCCTACGCCAACGGCCTGGCCGCCTTCTTCCGCGAGGTCGCCGCGCGCACCGAGGTCCGTTGGTGCCCGATCAAGCACGCCCGCCGCGTGCTGGGGCCACACCCGCATTACCAGGGTTTTGCCGATTTCGGTGACGCCGAGGGCTTTCGCGGGAAGGTCAATGCGATGAAGGACGGGGTGAAGATCGGAGACGGCGGCTGACCGGCTAATCCTACTCCGTCATTAAATCCTCATGGTGAGGGCGCGCACGTTCGCACTATCCCGACGCCAGACTCGCTCTCGCGCGCCGTCTCGAACCTGAAGGCCCGTGGCCTCAATCCTTGGGGACGCATCGCGGACGCTGCTCAGAGCCTCGCCGAAAAAGCAGCCAGTGAAATGAGGTCTTTCCCCGTCATTGCGAGCGCAGCGAAGCAATCCATCTCTGCGCACGGGGCGAGATGGATCTCCTCCCAATGACGGGGAAACAGCTTGATTTCATGGGCTACATTTCGAGCGAGGTTCCAAGGACGAGGGATAGACCAAGTATAAGCCAGCAGGTCTGCCGGTTCCGGATCAACTTGGCCTTTTTGACCTGATGCATTCGGTGAGGAACCCCATCACTGCGCGCACCAGCGGCGCTTGCCTGAGATCGCGATGAACCAGCAGCCATACGTCGCGGCGCGGCGGCGCCGGGGTGATCTCGTAGCGTTCGAGACCGGGATCCAGGTCACCAAGGAAGTGCGGCAGCACAGCCAGCCCAACGCCGGTCCGCGCCGCCGCGGCCTGATTCTCCAGGTCGCCGGTGCGCAGCACGACGTCGCCGTCTCCGGCTAGGGTCTTGAGCCATACTTGCTGGGGCGCGCCGTCCATGCTGTCGTCATAGCCGATGAAGCTGAAGGCGTGACGCGGCGTTTCCTTCAGATAGACGGGTGAACCGTAGAGGCTGAAGCCGAAGCTGCCGATCTTGCGCGCGATCAATCCCGGTTCGGAAGGCCGCGACAGGCGCAGCGCCACGTCGGCTTCGCGGCGACTGAGCGAAGCGGTGCGCTTTTCTCCGATCAATGTGATGCGAATATCAGGGTGCTGCCGTCGCAACCGAAACAGCTGCGGCGCGATCAGCGCGTTGGCGAGCGACGGCGGCGAACTGATCGAGACTTCGCCGCGCAGGCCGGGCTTGGCTGTCTGCACGGCGCGCGCCACGGCGAAGGCTGCTTCCTCCATGGGCATCGCGGTCGCCGCGATGCGGCGTCCCTCATCGGTCAGCTGATAGCCGCGCGCCCGCCGATCGATCAGTTTCAGCCCGGTTTCGGCTTCGAGCGCTGCAACCCGGCGGGCGACGGTGGCGTGGTCGACCCCGAGCAGCCGGGCTGCGCCGGACAAGGTGCCCTCGCGCGCCAGCACCACGAAATGCCGCAGATTCTCCCAATCGGCCATTGTGCAAAATCTCACATCATTGTCGCAGATTTGTGGAATTTCGCATATCGCGCAGAAGCCGCAAGATGCCTGGGTCAACCAGGGAGATGCTGCCATGGCCACCGCGATACGTTTGAAGGCGCCGGGCGGCGCCGATCAGCTCGACCGCGTGACGATCGAGCTGCCGCCTCCGCAGCCGGATGAAATCCGCATTCGCCAGACCGCGATCGGCGTCAACTTCATCGACATCTATCAGCGCAGCGGGCTGTATCCGCTGCCGCCGCCCGCGATCCCCGGCGTCGAGGCGGTCGGCGTGGTGACGGCGGTCGGCGCCAATGTCACGTCGTCGCGGGTCGGGGACAGGGTCGCCTATGCCGGTGCCCCGGTCGGCGCCTATGTCTCGGAACGAAACCTGCCGGCCTGGCGTGCGATCAACTTGCCGGATCCAATTTCCGACGCTTCGGTTGCGTCGGTGTTCGTCAAAGGCATCACGGCGCACATGCTGTTGCAGCGGGTCCATGTGGTCGGACCGGGCACCGCGGTCCTGATTCACAGCGCCGCAGGCGGGCTCGGACAGTTGCTGACGCGATGGGCGCGGCATCTCGGTGCCACCGTGATTGGCACCGTCGGTTCCGACATCAAGGCGGCTATCGCCAGGGACGCCGGCGCGCAGCATGTCATCGTCGGTCGCGATGCCGATTTTGCCAGGGCCGTGGCTGATCTGACCGACGCGCGTGGCGTGGATGTGGCTTATGACGGTGTGGGCGGCAACACGCTGGCGAAAACTCTGCAATGCGTGCGGCCGTTCGGCGTGGTCGCCAGCATTGGCCAGTCGGCAGGCGCGATCCCGCCGATCAATGTGGACGATCTCGGTCCGCGGCGCAGCCTGATGTTGGCACGGCCGAGCGTCATGGCCTACATGAACGACAGGCAGTACTACCGGATCGCCGCCGATGCGGTGCTGGCAGCATTGCAGGAGGGCATCCTTCGCTCGGCAGGAAAGGCCTATCGCCTCGATGACGTGGCGCAAGCGCATGCCGATCTCGAGGATGGGCGGAGCACGGGCTCCCTGTATCTGGTGCCTTGAGACCAGCACGACAGAGGATGCGCCTCCGACGCGAATGTCGACGCTCGCATCCAGCCTGTTCGTCCACCGGGGTCGGCCAAGAGGTCGATTCAGGACTCGCAATGATCGCGGTGGCGGAAATCCGGATCGAGCCGACACTCGCATGATACGGCATTTCGATGTGCGGCGGGGCGGGATGCGGTGGACGCGCGGTGTCGTGTGCGCATGAGTTCGCAGAACCTGTAGGCGCGCAAGTCGCTATCGGCCCGACGAACTCTTGCGCCGCCACCTACTTCGCGAACGCAGGAAACGGCGGCAATTTTTCCACGTCGCGCGCGTCGTGCTGAATGATGACGGTCGCCTTCACATTTTCTGCGATCTTCTTCAGGCGCACAATCGAAGCGACGGTCTCGGCGCGATCGTAGTTGAATGCGGGCACGCCGTCGGTATCGTAGTTCTCGCGGAAGTGGACCGCATCGCCGGTGATGATGACGGGGCCCATCTGTGCGAGCTTGACCAGCAGGCTGGAATGGCCCGGCGTGTGCCCTGGCGTACGCAGCATGATGACCGAACCGTCACCAAATACATCCTTGTCGATGGCTTGCGGCTCGACCTTGTTCTCGCCCTTGATCCACCCCTCGAACGGCTTGAAGTTCACGCCCTGGGCGGGCTTGGGGCTGGTGATCGCTTCCCATTCCCTGGCACCGATCAGCAGGGTTGCTTTCGGAAAGGAGTCGACCTGGCCGGTATGGTCGGCATGATAGTGGCTGATGCCGACATATTTGATTTGATCGGGCTTGACGTCGATCTTGGCCAGCTGATCGACCACGCTCACCTTTGGCGCAACATTGGGCGCCGTCATGGAATGACCGGTATCCCACAGCATATACTCGTCGCCATGCTTGATGAGATAGCAGCTGAAGACGAACTGAAGCTTCAGGCCTGGGAAGGCATAGGTATCCGAGAAGCGCTCATTGACGACCGTTGGTGCCTGTTGCGTGCCGCAATCGAGGCGAGCCAACGTAATGTCCGTCGCCTGCGCGGATGTCGCGAGACCGGAGAACAGGCCGGCGCCGAGCGCTAGCCTAATCAGTACTCGGTTCATTGTTCTTGCTCCTGATGAGATGGTAAATCGTCGTGACGTTGCCGGAACGACGTTCGAAACGTTGAGCGCCATGCACCCCTGCAAGGTTCAAATTTCGCGCCGTGTGGAATTGCTGACCCTTGCCGAAATCTGCAGACCACTCGATCGATAAGCTCTCATCGGCGGCGTGCCGCGCCATGGACGGTCCGATCAGCGCAGGCAAGAGCCGAAAAACCATTTTCCAAAAGTCTCGGCGGAGCCGCACGAACCGAGCACGCGCCCTGGCATTCCGCTCCCGCTGTCTTTGATCGCAAGCACACTACGCCGCCGGCGCGGCACCAGGCAACAATTCGGCCATCAGAAAATTTCTTGCATACCGATGGAATAAAATGGCTGCGCTTCGCTGCACCGGAGCGAGCCCGTCAAGATCGTCATGAACGTGGGGGCGGGGAGCGGTGGCCGCGAGACATCGCAGCGCTTGATCGCGCGGACGAGCGATGTTTTCGCGGGGTCAAGCCGTGTGGTCCTAACGCGGATGCCTGTCGGGCGTTCTGCGTCATGGAGAGGAGATTGCGATGGAACCAAGCCGGTCGCTGGCGGCTTGATGCGGCGCGACCTATTCCGCCGCCTGCAACCGGGTAGCAACCTTCTTCGGTGCGATCCAGAACGCATCGGGTCGCTCGAACAGGAAGTCGGCCTTCGCGACAATCGCGATGCGCCAGATCGCCAGGGCGCCGAACACGCCCGCGATTGTGACGAGGAGCGCGATCGTGCCGATGTCGTTGATGAGACCAGTCTTGAACAGCAATGCGCGCATCGACGCCATCGGCAGGAAGAAGGCGAGATAGATCACGATCGAATGCTCGCCGCAAAAGCGCACACCGTTCAACCACCGCTTTCGCGCCAGCAGCGTGGCCGTGGTCACGATGGCTATGGCGCCGGCAAAACCAAGCGCGAGCGAGACGACGGGCCATTCGCTGACGCCAATCGCAACGAGTCCGCCATCGACGAGCACCCAGATGCCGAGCGCGGCAAGCGCCGCTGCAGGGCGCGCCCGGGCGCGATCCGACAGCGCGAAGACCTGGTCGGCGAACAGATAGCCGGCGTAGAAGTAGACGAAGCGTGCGCAGAACTCGTCGATCACCGTCCAGCCGGTCGCGACATGCGTCATCTCGAGCAAGGCGGCCGCGCCCAGGACAATGGACGGCCCCGTGGAGGTCGGCAATCCGCGTGACAGTTTTGTGACCACGAAGAAGATCGGCAGCAAATAAATGAACCACAGCGTACCGAACGGCTCGATGAAGGATTCCAGATACATCAACCCGACATCGGGCCAGCCGGTTTCCGCGGCGATGCCGGGCGCCTTAAAGCCGAACTGGATCGTCACCCAGAGCACGTAGAAATAGGCGAAGTGGATCACCTTGCGGTCGAGATATCTGCGCCAGTCGCGATCGATCACGAGGGAGAGAAAAAGCCCTGATATCAGGAAGAAGTCGGGCATCCGGAATGGCTTTGCGAAGGCCACCAGGACATGCATGAAGCCGGTCTCTCCGGCCGCTTTCTCGACCCCAAGGACCGAATGCATCATCACCACCATGATGATGCAGATGCCCTTGGCGTAGTCGACCCAGTCGACACGTTGGACCGCTGTCAGGTGCTGGGGCGGGATTGTGCCGTTTACTGTCATGTGTCTCGTTTCGGCGCGCTAAAATCGCATCATCGGCCGAGAGGCCTTTCATTCCCCTTTATTCATCCAAGGACCGTGCCGCTCGCCGTTAAGCTTTCCGTTTCCCGGGCGCGGGAAATGCTCTATGACCGCCTCGAAAATCGGATCGTTAACCATAACAGGCAGGAGATTTCATGCGGATCGCCATGATTGGCACGGGTTATGTGGGGCTTGTCTCCGGCGCCTGCTTTGCCGATTTCGGTCACCACGTGACCTGCGTCGACAAGGATGCCGGCAAGATCGCGGCGCTCGAGCGCGGCGAGATCCCGATTTTCGAGCCCGGACTCGATGCGCTGGTGGCGTCCAACGTGAAGGCCAGGCGTCTCGATTTCACCACCGCGCTGACCGCGCCGGTGGCGGAGGCCGACGCGGTGTTCATCGCGGTCGGCACGCCGTCGCGGCGCGGTGATGGTCACGCCGACCTGAGCTATGTCCACGCCGCCGCGCGCGAGATCGCCGGCGCGTTGAAGGGCTTCACCGTGGTCGTCACCAAGTCGACCGTGCCGGTCGGCACCGGCGACGAGGTCGAACGGTCGATCCACGAGGTCAATCCGGCGGCCGACGTGGTGGTCGCCTCCAATCCCGAATTCCTGCGCGAGGGTGCCGCGATCCGCGACTTCAAGTTTCCCGATCGCATCGTCGTCGGCACGTCAGACGAGCGGGCGCGAAAAGTGCTCGGCGATATCTACCGGCCGCTGTCGCTGAACCAGGCACCCCTGATGTTCACGGCACGGCGCACCGCTGAATTGATCAAATACGCGGCCAACGCCTTCCTTGCCACCAAGATCACCTTCATCAACGAGATCGCTGACCTGTCTGAAAAGGTCGGCGCCGACATCCAGGAGGTCGCGCGCGGCATCGGGCTCGACAATCGCATCGGCTCCAAGTTCCTGCATGCGGGACCCGGCTTCGGCGGCTCGTGCTTTCCGAAGGACACCCGCGCGCTGGTCAAGATCGCGCAGGATTATGACACGCAGCTGCGCATCGTCGAAGCGGTGCTCAGCGTCAACGACAACCGCAAGCGCGCGATGGCCCGCAAGGTCGCCGCCGCCGCGGGTGGCAGCCTGCGCGGCAAGACCGTGGCGGTGCTTGGCCTCACCTTCAAGCCTGACACCGACGACATGCGCGAGGCGCCATCGATCCCGCTGGTGACGGGATTGCTCGATCTGGGGGCGAAGGTGCGCGCGCATGATCCGGTCGGCATCGAGCAGGCGCGCAAGGAACTGCCCGATATCGATTATTGCGACGATCCCTACGCCTGCGTGCGCGGTGCGGACGCGATGGTCGTGGTCACCGAATGGGTGCAGTACCGCACGCTCGATCTGGCCCGCCTGAAGGCCGAACTGGCGCAGCCGGTGGTGGTCGACCTGCGCAATATCTATCGGCCCGAGGAGATGGCGGCGCACGGCTTCATCTATGAGAGCGTGGGGCGGTCGTCCGAGCCGCGAAAGTGATGCCTTTAGCCTGTCATACCCCGGGGTATCCAGTACGCCGCGGCGTTTGCAATTGGTAAGGTCAGCGGTTACTGGATCGCCCGCTTTCGCGGGCGATGACGAATGAGAGAGTCTTGTCCCGCAGTTTCGACACGCCCCTTCCGATCGACGCGGTGCTGGACGAGTTGTCGGCCACGCTCGAGACCAACAACGCCGCCGTATTGGTGGCGCCGCCTGGCGCCGGCAAGACCACGCGGGTACCATTGGCGCTGCTCGACGCGTCCTGGGCGAGGGGCAAGAAGATCATCGTGCTGGAGCCGCGCCGGATCGCGGCCCGGGCCAGTGCCGAGCGCATGGCCAAAAGCCTCGGCCAGCGTGCCGGCGAGACCGTCGGCTATCGCGTGCGGTTCGGCTCCAAAATCTCCCGCGCGACCCGGATCGAGGTAGTCACTGAGGGCATCTTCTCGCTGCAGATCCTCGACGATCCGGAACTGTCAGGCGTCGCCGCGGTCCTGTTCGACGAGTTTCACGAACGCTCGCTCGATGCCGATCTGGGTCTGGCGCTGGCGCGGGACGCGCAGACCGGGCTGCGCGAGGATCTCCGCATCCTCGTGATGTCGGCGACGCTCGATGGCGCGCGGGTTGGCAAGCTGCTCGGCGACGCGCCGGTCATCGCCAGCGAGGGGCGGGCCTTTCCGGTGGACACGCGCTATCTCGGTCGCAAAGCCGATGTGCCGCTGGAACGGCAGATGGCGGATGCGATCGCGACGAGCCTACGCGTCGATGCAGGCTCGGTGCTGGCGTTCCTGCCGGGTGCTGCCGAAATCCGCCGTACCCAGACTTTCCTCACCGAGCGGATCCACGACGCAGCGATCGAAATCGTGCCGCTGTTCGGGGCGCTTGACGCGAGCGTGCAGGATCGCGCCATTGCGCCGGCGCCCAAGGGTACCCGCAAGGTCGTGTTGGCGACCTCGATCGCCGAGACCTCGCTGACCATCGAGGGCGTGCGCATCGTGGTGGATTGCGGATTGGCGCGGGTGCCGCGCTACGAGCCCGATATCGGTCTGACCCGGCTCGAGACCGTGCGGGCCTCGCGCGCGGCGGTGGACCAGCGTCGCGGTCGTGCCGGACGCACCGAGCCGGGCGTCTGCTACCGGCTGTGGGACGAGCCGCAGACGGCCTCGCTGGCGGCCTTCACCCAGCCGGAAATCCTCAGCGCCGATCTGTCTTCGCTGGTGCTCGATCTCGCGCAATGGGGCGTGACCGATCCGGCGTCGCTGTCGTTTCTCGATTCCCCGCCCGGACCCGCCCTGAAGGAGGCAAAAAGCCTGCTGCGTGAACTCGGCGCGCTCGACGCCGACGGCCGCATCACGGCGGAAGGCCAAAGTCTGCGCGCGCTGGCGCTGCCGCCGCGGCTGGCGCGCATGATCGTCGATTCGCACCGCTTCGGCGCGGGCGAGGAGGCGGCCGAGATCGCGGCAGTGCTGACCGAACGCGGGCTCGGCGGCGACAGCGCCGATCTTGATGCCAGGCTCGATCAGTTTCGCCGCGACCGCTCGCAGCGAGCCTCGAGCGCCCGGGACATGGCGCGGCGCTGGGCGGCGCAGGTGGCGGCATCGCCCGTGGCGACTCCAGCGAGCGGAGAGCAGCCAAGCACCGGCGTGATGCTTGCCTTTGCCTTCCCGGACCGGGTCGCACGCAATCGCGGCAACGGCAGCTTCACCCTCGCCAATGGCCGCGGCGCCATGGTCGAGCAGACCTCGGCGCTGGCGCGGGCTCCCTATATCGCGGTCGCCGAACTGACGGGAACCGCGGCCAGCGGGCGCATCTTGCTGGCGGTGCCGATCACCGCCGCCGAGATCGAACGGCACTTCGCCGCCGAGATCGAGACTGCTGACGAGATTTCGTTCGACCGCGGCGCGATGGCGCTGCGGGCGCGGCGCCGGCGCACCCTGCATGCGATCACATTGTCGGAAGCGCCGCTGCAGCTCGCGGCCTCGGACCAGACCGCCCGCATTTTTGCCGATGGGCTGGTCGCCGCCGGGCTCGACAAATTGCCGTGGTCCAAACCGGCCCAGCAATGGCGCGACCGCGTCATGTTCCTGCGCAAGGCCGAAGGCGATGGCTGGCCCGACCTGTCCGACGCTGCGCTCGGGCTCCGGCGCGAGGATTGGCTGGTTCCGGCGCTTTACGGCAAGTCCGCGCTGAAGGACCTGTCATCAGGCGATCTGTCCGAGGCGTTGATGGCGCTGTTGCCCTGGGACTTGCGTACCCGCCTCGATCGCGAGGCACCGACCCATTTCGAGGCACCGACCGGGACCATGCTCGCCATCGATTACGAAGCAGAGCAGGGCCCGACCATTGCGGTTCGCTTGCAGGAACTGTTCGGGCTCACCGCGCATCCGTCGATTGCGAAGGGCGCTGTGCCGCTGGTGCTGGAACTGCTGTCGCCGGCGCATCGCCCGGTCCAGGTGACGCGCGATTTGCCGGGCTTCTGGCGCGGCAGTTATGCGGCGGTCCGCTCCGATCTGCGCGGCCGCTATCCGCGACATCCCTGGCCGGAGGATCCGGCCAACGCCCTGCCGACGCGCCGGGTCAAGCCGCGGGGAACCTGAAAAACCCCTTCGCGCCGCTGGCGGGAGGGGCTCGTTCGGAAGGCATGACATTCGGAAAGCTTGGAATTAACGCTTCGCTCATCCTTTTCGCGAAAAAGGTTGGCTTGGCGGGCGGCGTGACGCGCAGCTTCGTCGCGGATGTGATGATACTTTCCGAGTGTCTTCATCCTGAGCTTCCCGGGGTTGTGTAGC
>Ga0307507_10006501_pt1 | contig 17885 bp, 23 predicted proteins | sample 7_EM_MG_FD_207223 | JGI IMG/M metagenome (GOLD analysis project Ga0307507, IMG submission 207223) | Populus trichocarpa ectomycorrhiza microbial communities from riparian zone in the Pacific Northwest, United States - 7_EM | ecosystem: Host-associated > Plants > Roots > Unclassified | place... | reverse complement strand
GTGGCCAGCCGGCTTCTTGCCAGCGTGGTCTGGGTTTGTCGTTGTGGTGGGTGGGGGGGGGCGTATCGTGATCAAAATAAAAACATGGTCTGATCCCGTTGAAGGAAGGGATGATGCGTCCCAGGAGCGGAATGCGGGAAACATGTGTGGGTTGGCGAAGGCCAGGTCGATGGTGCTAGGTCTATGGGCACCCGAGAAGGGGAACAGAGTATAAACGCCAGGGGCGTTAAGGAGGGTGAAGCCTAAATCTGAGGCTCGGTCAAAGTAGGGGGCGGACTCTTTTTCCCCCTTTCAGGAGAGGAGCCTGGAGGGGTCGGTTGCCTCGTTGTGGATGTTGAAGTCGCCTGCGACTAGGTATGGGTGGTCACGGTTCAAAAGGGAAGACTCGGGGGAGACTGAGTGGAGGGATGGAGGAAGTGGTCTGGCATAGGCGTTGCCGATTGTAAAGCATGGTGAATTCGTGCCGAAGCAGCCTTGTGTGGTGAAGACATCCAACGTCATAAAGTGGTCTGTCTCAGGGGGAAAAAAAGGTAGTACCGCGAATCTTCGCAGAAAGTCCTGGAATCTGTAGCAGGCCACTCAGGGCCTAGCAATGAGAGGGGCAAATTATTTGAAGCCTGAAAAACTAGGGAGAAATCCCTTGGGGGAGGGGGGGTCTTGAATGAGGACCATGTCGGGAGGGGGGCCTTGCGCTAGGGAGGAAAACAAGGAAAGGAAGAGGTCCCAGCTACCCAGGCTGTTGTGTTGAATGAGGGTGAGGTTAGTCGCTGTAGCCAGTCCTTGGCGTAGGGGGAAGCAGGGTTTGCCCTTCATTTCCGTGACGAGCCTGAGGGTTTAGAGGGAGTTACTGGTGGTAGGCCCCAGCCAGTGGGTGCTGGGTGGGACCCGCTAGGGGGAGTGCGGGGGCGTCTCCAGATTGCTGGAGCGGTCTAGGGGTGGAAAGATCGATCGTTTGGGTTGAAGGGGCATCGGAAGTAGCGGGTGCTGGGTGGCCATCGTCGCCCACATCCATGACTTCCCCACTATCAGAGGAGGCGTCGGATAACTCTTCACCAGAAGGTGGGGGGGCCTCGGGTTAAGGAGGGGGGACGGGTCTAGCCCTGCATTCTCAGGAGACGACATCGTGGTCGTAACAGCAATTCGGGCAGTGGTGAGGGGAGGTGGGGCAGCAGCCGGAAACAGCTTTAGTGTTGCCGCCCTGGGGCAGGTGGGCTTCTGGCATCGGTGAGCTGAGCGAGTATGATGAAGTGCGCAATAGAGGCAAGTTGGGTGTGTCTGGATGCATCGGGCATGGGCGTGTCCGAAATGGTAGCAGTTGAGGCATTGGGTGTAGCGGTTGGCTTGCCTCGTTTTTTCGACCTTGAGCCGCTTTGAGAACAGGAACAGGGCTGCGAGGAGAATGGGAACGTCGCCAGAGTTAAGAGAGACAACCACCGAAGTGACCTGCTTGGAGAGCCTAGCAGCTCGGTCCTTGTTAAGATACCTGGCCGAGCCAATGGTGACCCCTTTGGCGTTGTGGATGGAGTGTTTGATCAAAGTAAAGAGTTGTTCGTTGTCGTCACGGAGGATCTGAGTGGTGAATGAGTGAATTGCGAACTGTATAGCAGTTGGCGCCTCGGTAAAGGTAAGCCAGGGGTTATCACCGACGGGAAAGGAATGGTTGAGGCTGCAGGTAAGATCATCGAAATACGCAGTGTAGGATTCTGCAGGGGTGTCAGGGTTGGTGCCTGTGAGGGAAACAGCGCCTCGGTTGTTGACCTTTGCGATGAAGGCTTTCGGGAGGAGGGGGTTGGACTCGGTGAGGGTAGCAGCAGCTATGTGTGGGAAGGAGGCGGCTATGCATTAGGCAAGGGCGTGGGGGGCGGGGTTGGATGTGGGAGGGAAGAAATGGCTTGAGGCCAAGGGGAGGGACGACGGGGTTTTCATCTCTTTGTTCCCATCTGTCGCTACCTCTGTAGCCGAGACTGCTCTCGCTTTCTTTTTCCTTTTTCCTGGGCCGTCGCCGGCTGGTTGCACATAGGTGCGGGTGGTTGTGGTTCTCTGAGCGTAGTCCGGGTGGAGGGTGGCAGGGGTAAAAATAGACAAGTCATATTGGTTGGCAGGGAACTGTTCTGCTTCCCAAGAGTGTGGGAAGGCATTGGCGTACAGCTCGGGGTTGCCAAACATTTTCTTGAGCTTGGTCTCATAGAAGGGGCAGTGGACAGAGGGCTCGCTGTTTCCCTGAGGTGGGGGGGGGGCCAGTCGGGGTAGTGGGGGGGCATCAGAGGGGGCACGGGGTTAGGGGGGAGGGCCAATTGGGGGGGAAGGTGGGGAGGGGTGACCTCTTGCAGGGAGACGTTGTGGGGGGGCCGTGGGCGCTGTGGGGTGAGAGGTTAGGACTGTGGGGCGAGTCACCGGGGGCCGTGGTTGTCACACGATGTGACAGGTCACTTAGGGCGGACTATAGAGGGTGCATGTCATCCTGGGTAGCCGATTCATTGGCAATCCTCGAGGACCCAAATCCCATGCCTTTTTTCCTCTTTCTTTTTTTTCTTTTTTTTTGTTTTATCTTATTTGAAATTTTGTTTCTAGCTGACGCCAAAGGCCGATGGAATAAGTACAAAAATTCAATGTGACGGCGAAGGTTATGGCCGCAAGAAACTTCCACCCTGTCCAAGCCATCGTCGAGGCAGTGGAAACCGTGGGAAAAAACCCCAGGTCTAAAACCTGCACCAAGCGCCCAGGTGCTGAAAACTAGAACAAAATATACATGAAACTCGCAACCAAAAGAAGGCATCTACCGAAAACCCAAGAAAAAACCCAACTATGAGAAAAACCAAAAAAAGCCCAAATCCGAAGTAGAGGCACCAGAGAAAGCCTATCCGCCGCGAAGGCCTTTAATGATCCCGGTCTGCTTATAACCGAACACAACCACCCCTGAAGGTAATAGTACCAAAGCCATACAGACCCGGGCCGCGGGGCTAAAGGTAGAACATGTGGCGGGTTAGGCAGAGCGAGTCCACGAGTCGTAAGAGGAAGCGAGGTGGATGGTGGCCGGACGCCAGGGCAACAGAGCTGGGTGGGGGGTGTTGGCTGTAACCGAGCCAGGGGACGAAGACCAAGTGAGGGGTGGGAGGGGTGTGCTCAGTCAAGTAGAAGTACGAGGGAGGGAGGACCGAAACGAGATGACGACCTTTCGACAATGCCGACCGTGCCGAACTGCTATCCAAGGAGATAGTGCAATACCAGGGCGCTGAGCCACCGGGGCACTGCTTCGACTATAACCCCAGACTGCGACCGCCCTATTGACGAAAGAAAGGGGTTGCCGACTGTGCAGATGCTAAGCGAGGCAGCGAAGCAAGTACGGAGAAAGGAGGGCGTTGAGCCAAACGACCCCTAGAAACAAGGACGCCAGGGCATAAAGGACATGATAAGGGAAGTAAGGCGGGAGGGGGAGGGTGCAGCTCACTGAGAGTGCGGGAGTGGATGTTGACGATGAATTCTCATGGTGTTGAGATTTCAATCGCCGGAGCTGTAAGGGAGATGGTTCGTGACCCAAATCCCATGCCCTTTGTTTTTTTCCTTTTTTTTTCCTTTTTTTTTTGGTTTCATGTACTTTGTTTTATTCATCGTCTAGGTACAAAGACTACGTGCAGCGCTAGCTATGGTAGAGAAAAACCTCCGTGAACCCACCAGGGCCAGGGAAAAAGCCATCAACCCAAGTCTCTCTTGTCGGTGACCAACCGCACACCAGCCACGCAAAATAAGAAATCAAACTCTGACTAAAGGGGCGGAATAAGAAACATCAAATAAGTACATGGGGAGGAATCAACAGGGAAAACCCTTGCCGTAAACTTCTAACAGAATGAAATAATTGATAAACCACTTGTGTGAAACTATAAGTAACCGACAATGAGAGAAGAACAAAGGGGGTGCCGGGGCCACTAAACCCGTTGTGACATTGCAACCATTAAACAAGAACCCAAGGCGTTGACATCAGCCACCGAGGCAGTGCAATACGACGACTGAGTGTAACTGAGGGGCGCGACCGTGGCAATCGCTAGGGCGGCGAAGGCAGTAGGGTGCCAGCCGAGTGAGTTGACTGTAGCTGTAACTGAGCAACGGAACGAGACCTGAAGGGGGAGAGGAAGGGTAGACCCAATAACCATGGAAACTATCGGTAACTGTGTACGTATCTGACTAGGCAGCCTCTAGCGGAGGTAAAGAGAACGGAGAAATTGACCGTAGCCTGTTGAAAGGTTTTCTCCTACTGCGAACTGTAGTCCCAGCTGTCTGTAACATGGGCGAGAGGGTGTTGCCGAGCGTGCGTGTGCTAAGCGAGGCAGCAAAACGCGAGTGGAGAGGGGGAGGAGTAGAGCCGAACGACTCCTAGAAACAAGGACCCAAGGGCCCAAGGACATGATAACGGACGTAAGGTGGGAGGGGAGGGGTGCAGCTCAGTGAGACTGCGGGTGTAGCTCACTCAGAGTGCCGTGTTGGTGGATGTTGACGATGAACTCTCATGGTGTTGAGATTTCAATCGCCGGGTGTGGAGAGGAGATGCTTCTTGACCCAAATCCCATGCCCTGAGGGTGCCCTGATATAGGGGTTCTTCCCTCAACCCTAACCCTGCATGACTCATACCCTCTCCTCACGTGACTCTTGACTGATAGGGAGTCATAGTGTGAAATCCATTAGCTGACTCGTCCGAGTCAGCTGCATCATACCTTCCAACTAATCAAAAACTCATAAAACCAATCATGTGCCCGAACGGGGTCACATGCGTGAAACCCAGGACTCATAACTATGAGTCATGTACGAAATACATAAACCACGTGACCACAATCGTGCATCATGTCAAATATCAACCAATAACAATAAACCAAGGACACACTATTGCGTCGTCAGGTGCAAACCAATGAGTCCACTGACCTCATCGCGTGAAAGATAACAAACCAACGACTAATAGCTATTCGTCGTGCCAGAGTCTGCCTTGCTTAGTCACAGTTTGTGACATTAGCTCACTTCCCCCTCTTGCATTAGCCCCACGATGCTAACCTCCTTCCTTCCACTGCATGCCCCCAATTTGGCGCATTCTCAGTTTGGCTCGATTGTAGGCTTGTTGGAGTTTTTTCATTTTCTTGTCGAGGTGTTCGAAGTCGTTGTCTTTCGCCAGAATGATTTGTGCGGCTCGCTTGAGTTGGCTCCGGAGGTCCGAGATTTCCCCTTTCAGGGCTTCCATGTCGGGAATGGTTTTTTCGCTCCCCTTCCTCCCTAGCCGTGTCCGGACGGCTTTTCTTTTTCTTTGTTCCCTCCTGTCCCTTTTTTGACGGAGTCTCTTTTCTCCCACCTGTCTGGGGTAGTATCCGGCGTCCACTTTTTCCCACTGGTGTTCGTAGCACGTGTCATCAAAACAATGCTCCCAGCTCATGATGTCTTCCTTGGCCCTTCTGGCCCTTCGCGGACGAGGTTCTTAGGAGGCCCAGTCCTCTCCTGGGTTCGCTTCCATCTCTTGTCGCCACTCGTGGTCATGCACGACGCTTGGTTGCCTCTATCCCCTGGTGAAATTTGGGTACCAGCCTGACCCTTGTGTTTCGCCGAGATGTATCTGCCATTCGTCGTTGTGGCACTCCCTCCAACTCAGGGAGGCATGTGCCACTTGGCTTCTCGGTGCCTCCCAGTACGCTGAGCTAGTGCGGGTAGCATTGCCAGCGATTTTGCCAGTGACGCGCCCGGTGTCGCTTTTTGCGTTGTGCGAACGTCGTTCTTGTTTGACGACGCGGGGAGCTGCGGATGACGATCTGTTGATCGTGACGTGTATCCACCCCGGGCTTGCCTGGGTAGCCCCCGTGGAATCATTGGACTACGTGTTCTGCCTTGTTGAAGTTTTCTTCCTGGTACCAGACTTTGTCGTGTTCTTGTGAATCTCCTTTCCATTTAGCTCGATATTGGAGCTTGTTGTTGTGGAGTCGAGAGTCGATAATTTCCTCTAGTTCGTATATGTCTTCTCCTTCTATCTGAATATAAGGAAGGGGTTCCTTGATCCCTGAGGGGAATTGGTGGTTTTTGTAAGGTTCTAGGAGGGAGATATGGAAGGTGTTGTGTATGGTCATTGAGGGTGGTAATGCCAGCTTATATGCCCTGTTCCCAATTGTCGCCAAGATTTTGAATGTTCTGATTTTCTTGTAGTCAAGTTTCTTCGATGGTCTCGTGGTCTTGATGTTGCGTGGCAACAACTACACCATATCTCCTGATTGTAGATTTGGCTCTGATTTTCGGTGTTGGTCATAGTATTCTTTTTGTCGTAATTGCGCTGCCACCATCTCACTCCTTAATGACTCATGGAACTGAGTCATTTCTTCTGGTTTCATTGGTTTTCATCGCATCAGGTGTTCCATCATCTCATATTCGGGGTTGATGCCGTAGTTTGCGAAGAATGGGGGTTTCTGGATAGTCTCTTGAGATCCGGAATTGTATGCAAATTCTGCAAGTGGTAGGTAACTTCACCAGTTGTCTTGTTGATAATTAATATATGCTCCGAGGTATTGTTCCAATATGGTATTGCTCTGTGCTGTTTCTCCCTCTGTTTGTGGGTGGAAAGCCGTCCTGAGTTTTCGTTCGATTCGTAATTTCCCGTAGTCTCTTTCCATAGGTCTGAGGTGAATAGTCTCCCTCTGTCGGTAATGATATCGTGTGGCAGTCCGTGTAGCCTGACTATTTGTTTCATGAAGAGTTTGGCGTACTGCCGTGCGTCTAGGTCTTTGAAGCATGAAATGGAATCGTTCATTTAGGTCAGCCCATCGATGACGACCCGTATAGTATCATATGGGTCCGATTTCTGCAGGTCCGTAATGAAGTCCATTGCTATCGATTTCCATGGTCGATCGGGGGCTCATTTGACTCTACCAATCCCTTGGGTGCATCTCGGACCAGTTTGGTTTTTTGACACTTGTCTCAATGTTTTATCAATTGTGTGATCTCTTCGCTTATCTTTGGCCCATAGTATCGTCGGCTAATGAGTGCGGTAGTTTTTGCCCTTCTGCCATGTCCCCCTTGGCGTGGGTCGTGGTGTTTGGCACTAAGAGTTGTTCGTATCCCTTCGTCGTTTGATATCCAAATCCTTTCTTGGTACCATAAGAGGTCGTCCTTCCATTGACATAGCCCCACCGCTATTCCTTTCATTTCTTTCTTTCATTCGTACCGCTTACTTTTGATATCCAGGATTTCAATGTCATCTTTGCTGGCCATCTGTATTTCTCCCTCGTTTTTGTCTTGGGACTCGGTTGTTTCCAACACCTCAAGCTTGATTTCCTCAGTGTCTGGGATATCCCAGTATGGCTCTTTGGACAGTAAGATTCCTACATTTTGTGTGAGTCTTTTGTCGCCTGCCGTGGGTTTATCTCCCGCCCTTCTCGGGAGGGCGTTGGGCTTTCCCACCTCTTATCCTGGTCAGTATTCAATTTTGAAGTTGTATTGACTTAATTCTTGCCTCCATTATGCTTGTCGTTCGTTTAGTTCCTTCGTCGTCATGAAGGTTACTAAGTTCTCATGGTCTATAAAAACCAGTACCGGTTTCGGATTTCCTCTCACCTATCGTGTCGATTCGTGGGATACCTGAACTATTGCCAGTAATTCTTTATCGTGTATATCGGACTTGCATTTGGCGTCCGACATGGTCTTGGATCGGTATGCCACTGGTCTCCATTTTCCGTCCTGGCATTGTTGTGACAATATACTGGAGGAGGCGTATTTTGAGACCTCTGCTTTGATTTTTCTTGGTGCAAGGGGGTCGAAGTAGACCAGTACTGGTGATGTGGTGAGTTTCGTTCTTAATTCGTGGAATGCTTGCTGTTCTTTGTCTCCCCATTCTCAGTTGCCACTGGATTCTTTCCTTCTTTTCACGTATAGTGGTTTGGCTGTCCTGCCGAAACCTTCTATCAATCGTTGGTAGAAGTTGCAGAATCCTAGGAAGTATTAGATTTCCTTGAGTTTCTTGGGGGTTGTCCAGTCCCAGATGGCCTGTGTCTTAACTGGGTCTGTCTTGACCCCTTATTGTCCAATGATAAATCCTAGGTATTCTGTTTCACTTTGGTGGAATTCGCATTTGGATGCTTTGCCCTTCATCCCCGATTTTTGTATTCCCTCGAGGATGATGCTGACGGCCTATCGGTGTTGTTGTAGGGTGTTCGAATATATGAGTACGTCATCTAGATAGACGATCCAACACATGTCGATGTGTTCCATAAGGATCTCATTGATCTATGGTTGGAAGCCGCCGGTGCGTTGCATAGCCCGAATAGCATGACTAGGTATTTCTAGGTCCCTAATTTTGTTGAAAATGTTGTCTTCCATTTGTCCCCCTCTCTGATCCGAATGTTGTGGTAGCCTTCCTTGATGTCCAGCTTACTGCAGTATTTGGCTCCTCCGAACCCCTCCAGTCCTTCGCTAATGAGTGGTAGTGGGTGTCGATCCTTCTCGGTAACTTCGTTAAGGGCTCGGTAATCAGCGCAGTGCCTGAGCTTGCCATGTTTTTTCTTGACAAACATGATTGGTGGAGCCCTTCCCGACTTCACCCTGCGGATCCATCCTCGATCTTCGTTCTGTTTCAGGTATAGGTGGAGTTTCTCTAATTGGTCATAACTGAGGGCATATATTTTCTTGATTGGTACCATCTTGCCTTCCTCCATGTCGATTCCCAAATAGATTCCTGGTCGATAGGGCGGTACTCTCATCTTATCTTCTTTTCCGAATACCTCCAGCCGATGATGGTCTTCTCGGGGGACTCTGTCCCTGATATCTTGGTCTTCGTTCTTTTTTTGTTTTTTATGGCCAGCTCAGTACTGAGGTTGATAGCTTCTAGCTGAATTTCATTGTCGAATTCATCCCATCTTATGATACTGGTCGTTTCTCCCCTTCTCTAGAACTGCCCGAAAGCTCTTGCCAATATTTCGTTGATTTCCATTTTTCGTTTGGTACTCTGGCCCTTGACCTCTTGGTCCATGGTGGGGTCGGAGCTTCCGAATCCTTGATCGCCTCTTCTGGTATCGTCCAACTGGTCTACTCCTTGTAATTCCCGGTTATCGATGTTTTCCATGATCAGTTGGGCGATTCGCTCTGCTTTTTCCACTCTGTATGGTTGCTCTCCTAGGTTGACTAGGACCACCTTTACTCCACCTCTGTAGTCGGAGTCTATCACACCTGCATTTGTCATGAGTCGGTGTTTGACTGCTAGACTGCTTCGTGGTGCAATTCGTCCATAGGTGTTGTCACATAGTCCAATTGCTATACCCGTTCCAAGAATCACTTGCCCTCTGGCAGGTACATGGTTCCTTCGTTTGCGTACAGGTCATGTCCTGCCGCCTCTACCAATCCTTTCGTAGGCACTCTGGCCTCAGCGGATAGCTTCTTAACTCTGACACTCTGGTCATTGGCTATCGGGCTCTTCTTGTCCTGGACTTTGGAGAATCTGGTAATGAGATTTTCTTCTCAGGCTTTTTCTTCGAGTACCCTATAGGCAACCGGCGAACATTTCAGACACCACCTCGTACATCGTTGACTATTGAATGTGATCCTTTTGTGGTTCCAAACGATTGTTGGATTGTGTTCTCTTAACCATGGCATCCCGAGGATCATCTCATGCTTTTAGAGGTTTGCCACTTGCAAGGTTGTCAATTCCCTATGGCTACTAATGTCCATTGGTACTTTCGTCATATGGGTGACAGGACCCAGAGCCCTTGGTTTTCTATCCACGAGGTAAATCTCCCTTGGGTATTTTGCTTTAATCATCTTGATCCCGTGTTTGTTGCAGACTTCTCGGTCAATGAAGTCTTCTGTTGCTCCTGAGTCAATCATTGCGTTGATAGTGAAAACCTCCTTTCCGCCGTGTAGTTGTATTTGGACCATAATATGGTCATTGTCGTATTCGAGAGTTTCTGAGTAGTTGAGTGTCGTGTAGTAGTTTTCCATGATGATGGGTTTCCGTCCGGGTCTGTCCCTCGGACCAACTCTTACGGGGACATTGGTCATTTCCCGACTGTTCGGGTTCCTGTTCGACCTCCATATCCCTGATCTTAGGACGGGTTTGCCAAGGGTCAAGTTTCTTCGTGGGTTGCCAATTCCTAGCTTGTGCGTTGAATGGTTTGGTTCTGTCTTTCTTTGTGTAGTTCCTGGCTAAATGTCCAGGTTGTGCCCATTTGAGGCATAGTTGTTCTCGAATCCTTCTTTGGAGTTCTTCTCTTGAGATGTTGAACCTTGGTCGTTTCCTGGTAGCATCCAGTTCCAGGGGGTCGCCGTAGTTCTGATTGCCATTATTTGTGGGGTGGTATGTCCTGTCTGCGTTTCGTGGTGTGATGGTCTCTCGTTAGACGTTTTTTGTTGATGGTGATCCTTGGATTGGTCTGACCGGCGGTAGCTTAGTTTCCTTCCGGATTGCCCATTGTGCTAGGACTTCCAGATCCTCATATGGTTCGCTGCTCGCTCCCCTGGCGTTTTTGAGTTCTGTGTTCATCCCGCCTAAAAGTAGTTCTCGTCCTGTCAAGACGTCTAATGTAGTTCTCCTCCTATCAAGTCGTCCAACTCAGCTTCGCTAGCCACGAGGCGGAACTCGTTCCAGTATTCCGTTACTAATCGTTTCCCTTGTTGCATGTTTTTCAGTTGGATCCTCGCTTCTCCTTTGGGGTCATTTACGCCAAATTGTCTTTGTAATTTTGCTTTGAATCCTGCCCGAGTGTGCCAGGTTGGGGTGATTCGTTCCACTGCGTATGGTGTGATCCAGGTCCCTGCGTCGTCCCTTAGGATGCTTGTTGCATAGAGGATTTTTTCCTCATCATGGCCGTTCTGCCATGCTACGGTCCTATAGTATACTATGAGTTGGGCTAGCCACCATCGTAATTTATGTCGTTCTCCGTGGTAAACCTCAGGTTCCTTGACTTATGCTTTCTGGTTTCTCCACTTAGGGATGCGATGATTTGGCTCATCTGTTCCGGGTTCAGAATCGGGGTTGTCTCCGAGGATGTTGCTCCTCCTTGTGCTGCTCTAGCCGCCATCGTGTTTCGTCATGTTCTTCCCTGTTCTTCGGTTTCCTGGGATCCAATTGGCGATAGTGGTTCCGGTGTTGTAGGGCTTGGGGCCCGCTCTTCTATCAAGGCCCTTTCTAGTCCTTGCCCTAGTGATGAAAGGTTGAGATTTTCCGCTAAGGGGTCAATTTTATTTTCGTCTTTGGTCTCTGTTTTGTCTGTTTGGTAGGTGCTGCTGGGTTGACCCAACCAGATGTTACAATCCTCTCCTCTTTAGGTAATACTTGCAGCAGGTAACTGATTGTCTCCTAACGATCACTTCTTCTTTGGCCTATAGCTGGTGCGATAGCTAAGTCCGTTGACTCCTATCTAGCAACGGCGATCGCTAGGCTCATAGAAGAACGTTGTGTCTTGATTCCCGAAAGCGTGGTAGATCAATATCTTTGTATTGAACGTATACTATATGAAAGAACTTGGATGGTTGCATGAAGAACCCAAATCCCATTCACTTTTTTTCTGTTTCTTGTTTTTTTTTAATCATATTTTGCATTTTGTTTCAAGCTGAGGCCGAATGCTGAAGCACTAAGTACAAAAGTAGCGTGTAACCACAATGGTTATGACCATAACAAACTTCCACCCCATCCAACCAATCGTCGCGGCAGTTGAAACCGTGGGAGAAAAAACCCCTGGTCTAAAACCCGCACCAAGTGCCTGGGCACTGAAACCTCCAACCAAATATAGATGAAACTCGCGACCCCAAGAAAGCATCTACCAAAAACCCAAGAAGAACCCACCAGAGAATAAAAGCAAAACAACCCAAATCTGTAGAAGAACCACTAGATGAATCCCATCCGCCGCGAAGGCCTTTAACAATCCCCAACTGCAAACATCGTCAAACACAACCATACTCGAGGGTAATACTACCAGGGCCATATAGACAAGATTGTGGGGCTTATGGGAAACTGTGTGGCGGGTCAGGGCCAGGGAATCCACCAGTCCTTAGAGGAGGCGAGCTGAATGGTGGCCCGAAGCCAGGGCGACCGAACTAGGTGGGGGTGTGTTCGGACTGTAACCGAGCCATGGGACGAACACCAGCTGAGAGGAGCGAGGGGGGTGCCCCATCAAGTAGAAGTACGAGGGAGGGAGGACCCAAAGGAATTCACGACTTTTTGACGATACCAACCATACCAAACAGTGATCCAAGGAGATTAGACAATCCCAAGGAGCAGAGCCACTAGGGCCACTACTTCGATGATAACCCGAGACTACAACCGACCCCTTGACGAAAGACAGGGGTTGCCGACCGTGCAAATGCTAAGCGAGGCAGGGAACCAAGTGTGAGAAAGGAGGGGAAAGTGATCATGAAACCGCATACAACCAGGCTGCCAAAGCAACAACAAGAGCAGAAGGGAATCAGAGGGGAGAGGGGTGGTGGTAGGGTCACCCCCCTAGGCACAAGAGCTATTAGAAGAGGGGAGAGGGGTTGGATATTGACGATGGATTCTCATGGTGTTGAGTTTTCAATCGCCGGAGGTGTAGAGGAGATTGTTTGTGACCCAAATCCCATGCCTTTTTGTTTTTCTTCTTTTTTTCTTTTTCTTTTTTTTTTAATCCTATTTTATATTTTGTTTCTAGCTAAGGCCGAAGGCTGAAACAATAAGTAAAAAAATAGCCTGTAACCGAGATGGTTATGGCCGCAACAAACTTCCACCCAGTCGAACCGATCGTCGAGGCAGTGGAAACGGTGGGACAAAAAACCCCTGGTCTGAAACCCGCACCAAGGGCCCGGGCACTGAAAACTGGAACAAAATATAGATGAAACGTGCAACCAAAAGGAAGCATCTACCGAAAACCCCAAAAAAACCTACCTGTGAGAAAAACCAAAAAGACTCAAATCCGTAGAAGAAGCATCAGAGAAAGCCCATCCGCCGCAAAGGCTTTCAACGATCCCGAACTACAAACCTCGTCGAACACAACCATCCTCAAGGGTAATAGTCCTGGGGCCATATAGACCAGGTCCCGGGGCTGATGGTAAAACGTGTGGTGGGTCCGGCCGAGGGAATCCACGAGTCCTTAAAGCAAGCGAGGTGGATAGTGGCTGGACGCGAATACAACCGAGCCGGGTGGGGCGGTGTTGGTTGTACCAGAGCCAGGGGACGAAGACCAAATGAGGGAGGGAGGGGTGTGCCCAGTCAAGTAGAAGTGCGAGGGAGGGAGGACCGAAACGAGATCACGACTTTTCGACGATGCCAACTGTACCAAACTGTGATCCAAGGAGCTAGTGCAATACCAGGGGGCTGAGCCGCCGGGGCCACCACTACGACGATAACCCGAGCCTGCGACCAAGCTATTGACAAAAGAAAGGGAGTGCCGACCGTGCAAATGCTAAGCGAGGCAGCGCAGCAAGTCCGGAGATAGGAGGGGGTAGAGTCAAACGACGCCTAGAAACAAGCACGCCAGGGCCCAAGGACATGATAAGGAAAATAAAGCGGGAGGAGGGAGTGCAGCTGACTGGGAGTGCGGGGGTGGTGGTTGTCCACGATGAATTCTGATGGTGTGGAGATTTCAATAGCCGGGTGTGTAAGGGAGATGGTTCGTGACCCAAATCTCATAGCTTTGCTTTTTTCTCTTTTTGCTTTTTTTCCTTTTTTTTTTTTAATCATGTTTTAAATTTGGTTTCTAGCTGAGGCCCAAGGCCGAAGCGATAAGTACAAAAACAGTGTGTAACTGCAATGGTTATGTCTGCAACAAACTTGGACCCAGTCCAACCCATAGTCGAGGCTGTGGAAACCGGGGGAGAAAACCCCAGGTCTAAAACCAGCATCAAGTATCCTGGCGCTGAAAACTACAATAAAATATTCATGAAACTCGCGACCGAAAGAAAGCATCTACCGAAAACCCCAAAAAAAACCGAACAGTGAGAAAAACCAAAAAAACCGAAATGCGTAGAAGAAGCACTAGAGAAAGCCCAACCGCCCCGAAGGCCTTTATCAATCCCCAATTGCAAACATTGTCGAACACAACCATACTCGCGAGCAATAATACCAGGTCCATATAGACCAGATCGCGGGGCTGATGGTAGGACATGTGGCGGCTCAGGCCGAGGGATTCCACAAGTCCTAGGAGGAAGCGAGGTGAATCGGGGCCGGACGCCAAAGCGACCAAGCCCCGTGGGGGGTCTTGGCTGTAACTGAGCCACGGCACGAAGACCAAGTGAGGGAGGGAGGGGTGTGCCCAATCAAGTAGAAGTACGAGGGGAGGAGGACCGAAAGGAGATCACGACTTTTCGACATTGCCGACCGTAGCGAATCGTGATCCAAGGAGATGGTGCAATACCAGGGAGCAGAGCCACCAGGGCCACTACTTTGACGATAACCCGAGACTGCGACCGACCCATTAACGAAAGAAAGGGGTTGCCGACTGTGTAAATGCTATGAGAGGCAACTAAACATGTGCTGAGAAGGGAGGGGGAGGTGACCGTGAAACCCCGTACAACCAGGCTGCCAAAGCAACATGAAGATCAGAAGGGAATCAAAGGGGAGAGTGGTGGTGATAGCGTCACCCTTCTAGACAAAAGAGCAATCAGAAGAAGGGAAAGGGGATAGAAGTTCACGATAAACTCTCATGGTGTTGAGTTTGCAATCGCCGGGTGTGTAGAGGAGATCGTTCGTGACCTAGATCCTATGCCTTTTTTCTTTTTCTCTTTTTTTTCTTTTTTCATGTGCTTTGTGTTATTCGTCATCTAAGTACAAAGACTACGTGCAGCGCTAGCTATGGTAAAGAAAAACCTCCGTGAACCCACCGGCGCCAGGGAAAAAGCCATCAAGCCAAGTCTCTCTAGTACGAGACCAACCCCACACCAGCCACGCAAAATAAGAAATCAAACTCCGACTAAAGGGGCGGAATAAGAAACATCAAATAAGTACATGGGGAGGAATCTACAGGAAAACACTTGCCGCAGACACCAACAACAGAAATAATTGATAGACCACTTAATCGAAACCCTAAGTAAGAACAATGAAAGAAGAACAAAGGGGGTGCGGGAGTCAGTATAAACCGTGTGACGTTGCAGAACACCATCACTGTGGACCATGAGGCGTCATGGATATTACTCGAGAACCCAAGGCGTTGACATCCTCCACCGAGGCAGTGCAATACGATGACTGAGCGTAACCGAGTGGCGCAACCGTGGCAATCACTTGGGCGGCGAAGGCAGTAGGGTGCCAGCCGAGTGAGTGGACTGTAGCTGTAACTGAGCAACGGGACGAAACCTGAAGGGGAAGAGGAGGGGTAGACCCAATAACCGTGGAAACTATCGGTAACAGTGTGCGTGTCTGACTAGGCAGCCTCTAATGAAAGTAAAAAGAACGTAGAAATCGACAGTGGCCTGTTGAAAGGTTTTCTCCTACTGCGAACTGTAGTCCCAGCCGTCTGTAACATCGGCGAAAGAGTGTTGCCGACTGTGCGAACGCTGAGCGAGGCAGCGAAGCCCAAGCGAAAAGAGGGGCTGACTGAGCCGAACGACCCCTAGAAACAAGGACGCCAGGGCGCAAGAACATGATGAGGGAAGTAAGGCGGGAGGGGGAGGGTGCAGCTCAGGGAGAGTGCGGGTGCAGCTCAGTGAGAGTGCGGTGGTGGTGGATGTTGACGATGAATTCTCATGGTGTTGAGATTTCAATCGCCGGGTGTGTAGAGGAGATGGTTCGTGACCTAAATCCCATGCCTTTTTTTTTCTTTTTTCTTTTTTTTATCATGCTTTCATTGTTTTTAGGTACCAGAAGCTTCGTGCAGCGCTAGCTATGGAAAGAACAAAACCTATAAAACCAAAACAAATAAAACAAAAGAAACCTCCCTTCTTGTCCTCCACGGTAACTGAAAATACTGGGGCCAAAAACCGTTTGCCCGATCATCCCTCTTGGATATTCATAAAGGAAAATTATAAAGTGCAAGCGCAAGTCTACCTCTCGCACTCTTTTGAAAGGAAAGTTACAATTTAAAGTATATGTGCCGCAAATGGCCCTACTAAAGAAATACAACTCTTCTCTTACGGGGGGGACAATTTGGGACTAGGGGGTTGCTGGCGGGGTGGGGGTGACAGTACTCGGGGGTCATGTCCGGGGGAATCCGGTTTTCGTGTCCGTGATGTATTCGCCTAGGGCTCGTACGAGGAGGGGTTCTGTCCATAGGTCGGCGTCGGGCCCGAGGGAAGAGACATCTTTCTGCAGGAGGTCTCGAACCTTGGTTCGGGCGGGGCAGGTGAGGATGGCTTGGGTGAAGGTTTCTGATTCTTCTTCGCATCGAGGGCAGGTCGGGTCTGGGTTTGCATTGAACCATGAGGTGTGTGCGGCCAGATAGCTCTTCGCCGCTCGCATTTGATGAATTCTTCCGGCCACAAACTTCCCCAGTCCCATGAAGGGATGCTGGGTGAGCAAGGGGGGGAAGTCATAGTACGGGGGAGTGGGGGCATCGGTGACCCAGTCTTGGAGAAGCATCTCTCTGGCACGGGCGCGCAGGGGTTGGTACGCTCTTTTGATGAGCTCCGAGGGGGGGATATTCGCCCCGGGGGGGGGAGGGGCGTGTAGGACCAGTGGGAGGCGTGTGAGGCCCTCCTGTAGGGGCAGGGTGAGGTGCACGAGGGCGTCAACCGGAAGGTGTTTTCTTATGGGTGGTGAGGGAGTCTTCGTTTTCCAGCTCAGGGGGAGATACACGGAGGAGAGACCCACCGTTAGGTGCCTGGATGAGTCCTGGGCCCTGAATGAGGAGAGAGAGGGGAAGGATTGCGGGAGCCTAGCTGAGGCTGGGTTGGCGTATGGGGGGGCGCAGGCCACTCTGAGGGCGGCCAGGCGTCTCCTGTACCTGCAGTATGAGATGACCGGAGGGAGGCAGGCCTTGCGGGAGAGTATGGAAGTGGGGGTGGAGAAGAAGTTGTTTGTTGTCCATCGCTGAACTCTGTGCCAGAAGCTGTCCATGCTTCTAAGCGCGGAAGAATTTGGAGTGAGGAGGTCGGCTCCATATGTGAGTATGGGGAGGAGGAGGCTGTTGGCAATGCGGTAGCATAGGAGGGGCTTAAGGCCGGCACCTGGGGAGGATAGGCGTTTGACGAAGGAAAAGATAGCCTGGGCTAAGGATAACCTGTGTCTGAAGTGGTGGGTGGTGTTGAGGGCGGGGGTGAACCAGTCCCCTAGCCATCTCACGACCCTGGAGGGTTGGAAAAGGTGGCCTTCCAGTTCGATCGGGGCCAATGAGGGGGGGGACCTCTGGCTTGGGCTCCGCCAGTGGATGAGTTCAGTTTTGGGGACCAAGAAGGACACGTCTATGTCCCGGCCCCGTGCGGCGACTGTGTTAAAGAGTCTTTGCAGTTTGCGGATGTTGCCCCTGTGGGAGGGAGAGGCTACTGTGATCGAGACTTGGTCGACGTAAGAGACGATAAGTCCTCTAGGGATCGACATGTGTAGAGGAGAAACATATAAGAGGAAAAGTAGGGGGGAGATCGGGGACCCCTGGGGGGTGCCTACTAAGACCAGGGAAGAAAGGTTGGGTGATACTTGGAACAGCAGGGTGCAGGTCCTTTCCCACAGGAAGGAGGAGACCCAGTCGACCATGTAGGAGGGCACGTGGGAGGCTAGAAGCCTTGTGTTAGGCATACCAAGAATGCCGACCCATAAAGCTCACGCACAGACCTCTGCGTACCAATCAGTTAAAAATGAATACGAAGTACAAAAGATACATCTCGGTCTAGCTTAAGATGATAGTCACGTGCCTCCGACTATAAGGTCACGTGTTCGATTCAGAGCCGCGTCATAGTTATTATTAGTTAAAATATAATTATGCGACAAGTCATAAACATGACGGCGATAATAGCGCAAAGGCGTCTGAGAGATTTAAGTGTGT
>Ga0307507_10006500_pt1 | contig 17886 bp, 4 predicted proteins | sample 7_EM_MG_FD_207223 | JGI IMG/M metagenome (GOLD analysis project Ga0307507, IMG submission 207223) | Populus trichocarpa ectomycorrhiza microbial communities from riparian zone in the Pacific Northwest, United States - 7_EM | ecosystem: Host-associated > Plants > Roots > Unclassified | place... | reverse complement strand
TTTAATATTATAACCCTTAAATCTATTTTATTTCTCCTCTATTAAGTTAAATTTTTTTTAAGTAAATTATAAAGTATATATATCTTAATAATATAGCTCTAATTAAGAAGTAGTGTTTTATTAAATATTACTATAAGACCTAAAATAAGGCCTTATAATAAAAATAATTAAATTTACGTAGTATATCTTTAGTATTTATTTATAAAATCCATATAAAGGCTATAAATCTTTTTAGGTTAAAAATAGAGCTTTAATAATGGGGTTAAGCTTTAAATATGCCAATAGAAATTAATATAATATTATAACTACCCTAAAGAAGCCATAGAATATATATTTAATGGCTTAAGGCCTTTATAATAAGTGTATACTTAATTAATAGACTTAGTCACTTTTACAAAAAAAGAAGTTAACGACTTTAGAGAGTTATTATAAAGGCTATGTAAATATACGCTTAAATATATAGCTTATAATTGCAACTTAAAGACCTTAAAAGTCCAAAATTTTATAAAGAGATAACGGTAGATCTAAATATAATATTGAAATTGTTGGTATCACAAGGTGATATCACGTATCTACAAGTTGTAGGTAGTATGATGTTGTTGTTGTATATCTCTCTTTCTTGGAATGAGGAAGGGCGAGGGGCCTAAGACTCCTCGCCACGCTAGTGCCGCGGCGTCACGTGACGACCGCTTGCCTCATTCCCGACAGAAATATATAGATTTAATTAACTAAGTAATAGAGGAGAGAGAGGAAAAAAGACCGGAATAAGGGTAAAGGAGCCAAAATTAAAGCCCAAAAATGCGCTAGATGGAAAGCCCGAAGCCAATATACTAAATAGTATATAGGGGCAAATAATTAATTTGATTTGGTTGAGTGTAAATAGCTTCCAAAGTGGTGTGGCCGATTTGGTGGAGTAACCAAGTTCGGGGGGTAACCGAGTTCGGGGGGTAACCGAGTTCGGGGGGTCCGAGCTTATAAGCATCCTAGATTATTATCCGGTTCCTATTAAGGAAACATATAATAGGTTTATGTGAACATAGCGCGTAGCTTATAGGCAGGTTAAACCTATAGATAATGTCTTGGTTAATAAGGTTGATTTAGCACCTATTGTTATATAAGTAATATAGGCGGACTTTACCCTAGGGCGTATCTATTGCAATATATACCACAATGCATTTCTTTTCTCTCTCTATATTAGGCCCTAGTTGTAATTAAGAGAGATACGCTACTAGGGCTTTGGGTTTTCTAAAAGCTAGCCTAACTTATCTTTACTAGCTTGCTTCTAGCATTCTTTATAGTGGTTACCTATAGGCCTCTTTTAACTTATATGCGTACTACTAGTGTCTAAGAGGTCCTCTAAGCTATTTGGCTTTTAAGTAGTCTCCCTAAGAGTTTGCTTAAAGTGTTGCCCTTTTTAGGTTCTGTTCCCTAAACCTAACTCTATAAAGCCTGTGCTACGACCGCGCTTTAAGCGCGAGGATTTACTGCTACTAGCTATATATATCGGGAAAATATTCGCAGGATAAGATTTAAGTAGACTTTAATTTTCGCGTTTCGCGTAATTAACATGCAATTTAACTAACTCAACACGCAATTAACTAACTTAACACGCAATTAACCAACTTAACACGCAATTTAACTAACTTAACATATAATTAACTAACTTAACACGTAATTCGACCAACTTAATATATAATTAACTAACTTAATATACAATTCGACTAACTTAACATGCAATTAACCAACTTAACATATAATTCGACTAACTTAACATGTAATTAACTAACTTAACACGCAATTTAACTAACTTAATATGCAATTAACTAACTTAACACGCAATTTGACTAACTTAATATGCAATTAACTAACTTAACACACAATTTAACTAACTTAACATGCAATTAACTAACTTAATAACTTTAAAAGCTAACTATATATTTCTTAACACGCAATTAACCTACTTAGCAACTTTAAAAGTTAAATAATACGCAGTTAACCTATTTAACAACTTTAAAAGCTAACTATATATTCCTTAACACGCAGTTAACCTACTTAGCAACTTTAAAAGGTAACTATATATTTCTTGACATGCAATTAAGGTAAAGTTATATGCTATATATTTAACTATTATATATTATCTAATATAATCTTATACAATCTTATATAGTTTTATTACTTGGAGGCTCTACACAAGGCTCTATACAAGGCTCTATACGAAGCTCTACACAAAGCTCTACACGAAGCTCTATATGAAGCTCTGTGTATAGAGGCTCTACACGAAGCTCTACGCATAGAGGCTCTGCATGACGCTCTGCACAAAGCTCTACACAAAGCTCTACACAAAGCTCTATGTATAGAGGCTCTGCACGAAGCTCTATATAAAGCTCTACACGAAGCTCTGCACAAAACTCTACACAAGGCTCTGCGCAAAGCTCTATATACAGAAGCTCTATACGAAGCTCTACACGAAGCTCTATACGAAGCTCTATGTATAGAGGCTCTGCACAAGGCTCTACGCAAAGCTCTACATATAGAGGCTCTACACAAAGCTCTATATTAGGTCCCCGCTATATTCCCAATAGCGTCTATATATATCTCTGCCTATATTGCCGCCTTATTTTTTTACCCTTTTTTCCTTTCTTACATCCTCCCTACCTAGGGAGGCACTAGAACGGCAGCCAGCAGAGAACTGTTACTAGAACTAGATAACTATCGCTAGAACTAGATAACCGTCGCCAGAACTAGACAACCGTTACTAAAACTAGACAACCGTTGCTAGAGCTAGACGACTATTGCCAGAGCTAGACAACTGTCGCTAGAACTAGACAACTATCGCCAGAACTAGACAACTGTCGCTAGAGCCAGACAACCGTCGCCAGAACTAGATAACTGTCTCCAAAGTTAGACGACTGTTGCTAAAACTAGACGACCGTTGCTAGAGCCAGACAACCGTCGCTAGAACCAGACGACTGTCGCCAAAGCTAGACGACCGTCGCTAGAACTAGACAACCGTCGCCAAAGCTAGACAACTGTCGCCAGAACTAGACAACCGTCGCCAAAACCAGACGACCGTCACCAGAACTAGATAACCGTTACTAGAACCAGATAACCGTTGCCAGAACTAGACAACTGTTACCAGAGCTAGACAACCGTCGCTAGAACTAGACAACTGTCGCCAGAGCCAGACAATAATGACTAGCCAGCGAACACTATAAATAATTTAATTAATTGATCGAATCAAGGTAGTACAGATAGGTAGGCATAAATAGAGAGATGCTAATAGGTAGGTAGATACAGACAGGTAAGCAAATGCAGACAGGTAAGCAGATATAGATAGGTAGGTAGATGCTAACAGGTAGGCAGATATAAATAGGTAGGCAGATGTAAACAAGTAGGCGATATAGATAGGTAGGCAATATAGACAGGTAAGTAGATATAGATAGGCAAGTAAATATAGATAGGTAGGTAGATGCTAACAGGTAGGCAGATATAGATAGGTAGGTAGATATAAATAGGTAGGCAATATAAACAGGTAGGCAATACAGATAGGTAGGCGATATAGGCAGGTAGGTAAGTTAATAGGTAAATAGGTAGAAGAGAACCATTGCTATATTATATTAAATTATCTAAAATAATATTATTTAGTTTACTAGCCTTATAAATAGTTTTAAAGTAGCTTTTATTTATTTAAAATATATTATTAGTATAAAAGAGGTAAATATAATTATAGTTACCAAATGCGCAGATTACTGGTAGGTTGCGCGCAGGCTGCGCGCAGGCTGCGTGTCAAAAAAACACGATATAGGCTAGTCGGTCGAGTTGCCAAATGACCTTAACTGCGCGCCAATTGCGTCAACCACCAACCATTGAGGCCATTGAAAGGGTACCATATTTTGCCGATATAATCTTCCGCAAGCTTTATAGTGTTAAGCAGTTACTCCACATAGCGGATTTTAGTAAAGAGGTCCTCTGTGGTTCTTATCTGTTTAATAAAGTTCTGGCAGAAGAGCTCTGCCTATAGGTAGGCTGGGAGGCAAGAGAACTAAAAGTCTATCTGTTGCTTGGGGTTAATAAAAGGGGTATATAAGAAGCGGTCCTCTAAGCTGCATATATGGGCTAGGAAGATATTAAACCTCTAGTTCTCCTTTATAATGGCCGTACAGTACACAGTAGCATTATTAAAGCGTCTTACTGTAGGGTTCCTGATCTAGTCTTAAACCTAGTCTTAAACTTATCCTATAGTAAGGGACCTTTGTCTTTAGTACCTAGCTGGCGATAAACTAGTTAGGTAATTATCTTCTCTTTTATAAGACCTTTAATGGCCTAGCATATGCGTTGCTTATAGTTATAGTCAGCGTTATTAACTTTAAATTGGTTCTTAACTGCAGCGATCTAGTAGTTAAAATGCTGTTAAGTAGTACCGCTAATGTTAGGTGGTAACTTCTTAACTAGGGCGTTGAGATTTGTTCGGCATATGCGTTCGCTATATAACTTATACTCTTTACTAGAGAGGTAACGGGAGGGCTTTATTAAATTAATAATGCTCTATAAGTTGGCTATTTTCTTAGCCAGCTTATCTAGCTCCTTTGTGTTAGTAGTATTTGGAGGGATGCTAGTAATCTTGCTAAGCTCCTATTAAGCCTAGGTATATAAGTTGAATTGGTCTCTAGTATTTACAGGTGGCTAATTGTTTTAAGGTTTAGAAGGTGGCTTAGATCCTACTGGTGTGTTTCTAGCGGTTTTGTTTGCACTAGATCCTAAAGCATTTAGCGGTTGTATCGTTAGTGTATTACTATTAGGTGTAGGTGTTGGTTTTCTTTTTAGAGGCATTATAGAAAAATTAAACTGGCTATCCTCTTAAGGGGATTGGTAAAGATTTAAATATAAGGTGAGGATATGGATAGGGAGTCCAATGATAGAACAATGGGGTATATTGTATATATAGACAAATCCTTGAGGGAAAAGGGAGGAGTCTGTGTACGAGGTAGGAAGGGTTTTCCTTAGGCATATGTAGCGCATGTGCCTTACGGGCGAATCACCCCTGGGTCGCCCCAGGGTCGCCCGTCCCTTGCGGCTATATAACTATCTACTTAGGTTTCACCTAACAATTATATACGTTTGACTTGTTTGCGCCTATATTACAAACATTAAAGTGCAAGCCTATAGTATAGCCAGTATTCTGCTTAAATGCTAAGGGCTCTCTATAAGTAGATCTATTAACATAATTGGCAATTATAGGGCCAGTTATAGAGTTAATTGGCCGACTACTCTAACGCTCTACAATTGCAGGCTCTTGGATATAAAGTAGAGGTATTAATTTGGGTCCTACTGGGCGCAGGCGTGGGCGTGAAGCAGAGGCAGCAGCACCTAAATTAGTTTGCGCGGCGCCTTATAAAGTACTACGCAATCCAATTAATTGACTTAGGCGCAATCCAAATTTAGACTCTACTACTTATACTATAACTAAAACCAAGACTTAATCGTAATGTTATGGTTGTAAAATTTACGTGGCGCGCACTTTGATTTTCGCGATGTAGGCGCAAATAAGTCAGACGTATATGATGTTCTAAGTTGATAAGGAAATATCTAACTTAATAAGGAGGCGTCTAAACCAAATAAGGTAGGGGGTGTATGCGTAGTAATTAGGGGGTGTACGTGTAGTAATTAGGGGGTATACGTATAGTAATTAGGGGGTATGCAAATAGTAGTGCCCTAAATAAATTATATAATCTATTTTAGGAAGCCCTTTACCCTAAGGATATATAAGAGGCGCTTATAGGGTATATTATTATAGGCGCCGCTAATATCTAAGCTAAGCATTAATATTATAAAGTCCCTTCGCATAGCCTATGCAGTTTTAATAGTTATAGCGAGTAGTGTAAGTACTAATAGCGTTAAGCAGTTCTTTCTTGCCCCTGTTTAGCTTTATAGTAATAGGGTGTATTTCTCTGCTATATCTGCTATATAGTCCGCTATAACCCTTTCTAAAATCTTGCTAAGGGTGTTTCCTAAAACAATAGGACAGTAGCTTCCTAGGACTAAGTAGTCTGCTTTACCTTTTTTTTATAAAATAACCGTTATTACAGATCTTCCAAGTTATATGTAGTAGCCTATTATAAAGCATGCTTTAGCTATATATATAAGCCAAGGTGCTATAAGTAATCTATAGGTCTTTAAGGTCTTATTTAAAATCCCATCTAGTCCTAGTACTATATTATTTAAAAGGTGGCTAATAGTTCTGGCCATTTTTTCTGTTATTATATTGCTATTAACCTATAGGTAAGTTATTAGTATTTTACCCGTAATATTACTAAGGTCTGCTAGAGTTAATTAGGGGAAGAATCTTTCTATAAGGATTTTTGCCTTCTTATTATTATTATTAGTGGCCTATAATTCCTCTATTCTTTATAGGGACGGTAAGTATAAGTTTTCTACTAGGCGTCCTACCTTTTTCTTTATATATTTTGCTATAGCCTAAAGGCCCTTATTATAGGGGAGGTTTAAGTTAAAAGTGTGCTTATTTATAAACCGTCTCTAGTTATTCCTTGCCTTTTTTTAGGGTATTCTTTAACTGGTTTCTTATATCTTTATATTGTCTCTTATCTTTAGGGTTATAGCTGCTTATATATTTCCTTCTTACTTATTATTAGCTAGTAATAAGAACCGCGTATTATATAGACTATATATATTGCGTGTAGGGGCTTGGTTTTAAAACTGGGTAGTACTTTTCTAGTCTATTTTTAATTGCTGCCTAGATCCTTTTTAGTCTTTAGTTAATTTCCTTAGGGGTAGCTAATAAGCCTTGCTTGTTTAGTATTGGATGGATTTCTTCTAAATCTTAGAGTTGTTATTTAACTATATTAAGGAAACTATTTATCTTAAGCTTCCTTATTACATATCTTTTACTATTTAGTTGCGCTTTAATATCTAGATCTAGCTATATCTAAATAGGGATATAGTTTAAAATAAGTGCCTATTCTTCTTTAAGGGTACACCTTTTAAGTCTCTAGTATAGACCTTTATCTATAAATATCAGAATAGTTATACTTCTAGCGGTGCCTTATTACAATATAATTGCTCTTAGGGGAGTGGCTAGCTTAAGGCCCTAGGTATCTAGAGCTTTTAGGAGGTACTCTACCTATTATTTAGCAGCAATATAGATACCCCCCTACTACGGGTAGTAGAGGTTTATATTTCCTAAGAGGATAGACTTTATATCTTTAATTTTTAGTAAGCTTATTACCAATATAATATTCTTTTGTTTATAGTACCCCTATAACCCTAAGGTTATATATATTAATAATTTATACTAGTCCCCTATATATCTAAATTATTATAACTATAATGTTTAGGTTAACTGCCTACTATAACTATAAGGCTAGGCTAATAGTCTTACTAATTATAAAGCATACGTGTATAGCTGCTTTTGGTTTATATAGGAGTTAAAATCCTTAGGGGCAGTATATTAATTATATATAGATATTATATTACGGCTCTTATATAGTAAGGATATAGTATTTCTCTAGGTCTGTTACGGAGTAAGTATAAGCGGTAATAATATATAGCGAAGTAGATATTATTAAGCTATATATATAAACTGCGTAATAAAGTTAAGACATTGCGTAAGGGGAGAAGGTAAGGGAATGGGGAAAAAGGTATATATTATAAATTTAGTTGCTTGGTTTATATATATATAGAGTAAAATAGGATTTAAGTGGCGGTCCTAGTAGAACTTAGCAGGATTTAGTAGATTTGGTAAAATATAGTAGAGTATAGTAGATTGCCGTCAGATTGCCGTTAGATTGCCATAGATTGCCATAGATTGCCATAGATTGCCATTAAATTACCATTTCGCGATTGGTCTCTTCTTGCTGTATTAATAGAAACAGGTAGGTTTATATAAGGTGTTATAGAGGTGTTCTATAATAGTATCCCCCCCTTTAAACTTAAGCTTTTATAAAATAGGGCTATAGTAGTTTTAGGTAGAGTTTATAAAAGTCTTCTATAGCTTATATAAGTCCTATAGAGTTAATAGGTTCCTATATAGGCTTAATAAAGCCTCTCTATTTTATAAGGTATATATATTTACGTTTCCATTTATTATACTTAATATTATTAACTCTTTTAATAAAGTACTTATTCTTACTATCTACTTTAACTGGTATGGGAGGGTCCTAAATCTATTTAGGTAAGATATCTAATATAGGGGCAGTAGGGTAGAGGACTGACGTATAGAATACGGGGTAGATTTTAACCGTATTGGGGAGCTTTAATTAGTAGGTATAAGAAGAGACAACATTTTTAACCTTATAAGGGCCAGCGTTCTTTTAATTAAGTTTCTTAGTAGGTTGTTTTATATTTAGGTTTCTTATATTTAGCCAGATAAAGTTACTAATTTAATAGGCCAGTGCTAGGGTTCGATTTTTATTTACTGCGGCTTTATAGATAGATTGGGCCCATATTATTCCATTAGTAAGGAACTCTTATAGTTCTTCTATCTTCTTTATAAATTTGTTTACTTTTATAACTTATAAGGTATAATAAGCTAGGCGAGGAACATTACTAAAGGGTTTAAAACCTACTCGCGGATACTAGCTATAGTTAGCCAGAAATAGGGAGACCTTTATGATTTCTAAGATGGAGTTATTTATAATAAACTTAGTAAATATAAGCTAGTCTATTTAGTTATCCTATAAATATAACATATATATCTAAATATACTATTCGACCAACGCTGGAGAGACGAATGGGAGTCAAAGGTACAGAGGTAGACTTAGGCAAGGGGAACCCAAGCCATAGCATGGTTAACGCCATGGGGGGTAAATACCCAAGGGCTCCAAGAGGGGCCTAACAAAAGCAGAAAATACAATGGCAACACTCTTAAGAACAGGAATAATAGGACTAAAAGATTGGCTTCACTGGGTGGGTGTCTTAGTAGGTAGCCCAAGGTGCGAATATGGCTGGCCAAGACAGACACCAAAATACGTAATACTGTTATGCCCCTTACACACCGGCCGAGAAGCAATACTCTTAGCAGCTGGCATAGAAAACTATAATACACTACTCTCAACATAGAAAGGCCTTAAGGCGGCTACCTAGTGGCTCATTGGCCAAAATGTGCTAGACCAGTTCCGGGTTGCAAAGGAAATAGTAATAGAAGGCAAAGGGGCGAGTAATAGGCGCCCCCTAATAACTCTACAGGAGTAGAGTACAGTGTGTAATACTAGCGCGTCCGTAGGTTTGTTACGGCAGCAGTAGTTCCCAAAGAGGTCAAAAAGTAAGGTAGTAAAGCACCACTGGTGACTCGTAGGCGACTTATAAGCGAGTCCCAAAAGGCGGGGAGATGGATCACGGGGTTTTCTTAAATAGAGTTTTCTCCCTATATGTATATAAGGAGTAGTCCGCGTGGGCCTAACAGGGATCCAAATTGGACGTTAAGCAATGAATAATAATAATAAATATACTATTCTATTATAGCATTTATACGTTCCGTTTAACTATCTATTTTTAGGTAGTATACTATAGATAACAGTGCTTTAATATAGAGTTAGGTAGTTGGTTCTTTTTAAAATATAGAGATAAACTAGCTGCCTTTATTGGAGATAATTATTTTAGGGAGTTAATGGAGTTTCTATATATGGTTTAGGAACAGTTAGGTAACAGTAGGCGCTAATATATTAGGGTAGGCAATTAAGTGTTTTATCTTGGATAGTTAGTCTATAACTACTATAATATTTATACAGCCTTTACTTATAGGGAGCTTAATAATAAAGTTAATTAAGATATCCTTCTATTTTTAGTCCGGAATAGGTAGTAGCTTTAAAAAGCTATTATATATCTTATATAATGCTTTAGCTTATTAGTAGGTATAGTATTTAGAGACATACCTTTGTATTATATTATATATATTTGGCTAATAATATTCTTATTAGAGTAGTTTTAGGGTTTTTACTTAGCCTAGGTAACTAGCTACTAGTAGGTTATATACATATTTAAAGAGCTTAAGCTTAAGTTTATTATGGTTAAGTATAACTAGGTGGTTTTTATAGTATAAGCGGTCTCTATAAGCTTTGCATTTACTTAGAGACATCCTTTTAGAGCGTCTAATACTATTTTAGATTAGCTTAAGCATCTCTTAGATAAACTTATTATTTAGGTATTTATTAACTACTATCTATTTAATTAATTAATTAGTTATTTTAAGAATGTATATTATAATGTCTTTAATGGGAGGGTTAAATAGCTTAGGGCAAAGTAGGGTTTAATTATAGTAGGTATACGCTTCTTTCTATACTAGTATATTTTGTAGACATTAGGTTAGGGTATTAGGTTTTTAACCTTAAACGCCTAGGTGGTATATAATTAAAAATTAGAAATAAGATAGATATTTTAACTAATAGGCTTAATAATAACTTAGTTATTTTATGGTTATAAAGTACTATAAATTCTTATAGTTATTAAGGACCTTAATTAGAAATCCGGTACCTTCTAGTTTAGATTACTATTGTTTAAAATACCTAATAATGGCCAACAATTCCTTATTATAGATCTCATAGTTATATTTAGCTGGGCTTGGTTATTTTAAGAAGTATGCTATAGGGTATAATACTCCTTCCTTATTATATTAAGACAGAATGCCTCTAGTAACATAGTTGGATAAATTAGCTTCTATAGCACTCTTTTGGTTTAAGTTAAAGTATTAAAGTATAGGTGCGGCAGTAAATATAACTTTTAGATAAGTAAAGGCCTTCTTATATTCCTTATTAAAGATAAAGGCTTTATTCTTTTAGGTTAAAGCTATAAGGGGTAAAACTAGAGCGGAGAAGTTATTAATAAACTATTAGTAGAAGTTAGTAAATCCTATAAAAGCTCTTATGTCCTTAACATTCTTAGGTTCTTGCTAGTTTATAATTACTTTGATTTTTTTTTGTCTATTTATATGCCGTTTATAGAAATAATAAGTCTAAGTTATAGAACTTCTATTTTATAGAACTTGTATTTATCTATATTAATTATAGGCTAGCTCTATATATGGCTTTTAGGATAAGGTTAATATATTTCTTATATTTAGCTAGGTTATTACTATATACTAGGATATTGTTAATATAAGCAGTATAAAAAACGTTTAGGTAAGGTTGTAGGGTATTATTTATAAAGTGTTAGAATAAACTTGGGGTATTTATAAGGCTAAATAGCGTTACTAAGTATTTAAATAGTCCATATCTAGTACGGAATATAGTAAGCTATTTTTTTTTTTTGCGATATAGAGGTGGTTAAATATATAGATAAGGTTGAGTTTTGTGTAGTAACAAGCCTTACTTAATTGGTTTAATATCTCTTAAATTAATAAAAGCGGGTACTAATTCTTAATAGTAATAGCGTTAAGAGCTTAGTAGTCTATATAAAAGCGTAGACCGCTGCTAGGTTTCTTAACAAAGATTATAGATATAGCTATAGGCAAAGAGCTTGCTCTAATAAATCCTTTACTAAGGTATTTATCTAGGTACTTCCCTAGTACTTAAAGTTTGTTTTAGGACATTCTATATAGGGGTCTAAATCCTAGCTATTTTCCTTTTTTAAGTATAATCTTATAATTATATAGTTGGTGCTCTGCTAACTTATTAGCTTCCTTTTATAAAAATACTTTTAGATGCTTATAGTAGTATAATAGTACTTTTATAGCGGGGTTAGTATACCTCTTTAGTACTAGGGCTTTTTTAATATTGGCTATTATAATAGCGAAGATTATATATTTAGGTTTCCTGGTAAGTTATGCTAGCAGGGTAGCTCTAATTATATAGATATTTAAGGTATTAAACAAGTTTAAGTTATTCTTAGTTTCTTATATGGTTTTGGATTTAGTATTAGATTTGGGTTTAGGTTCTTTAAGTATCTTTTTTATAGTAGAATACTAGTTCTTTTAGTACTTTTATATATTAAACTTAAGCTTCTACTTAGTTTAGGGTGCAGTAGTTAAAGTTAGTTTATATAGTCTAGTATAATTTCTAGGTTCTTAGTAGACGTTAATAGAAATCTTATATTAGTAGAATTTAGTAAAATTCTTAGGTTAGTGGAATTAAGTAGATATTAGTAGAAATTTTAAACTGGTGGATTCTAGTAAATTTTTTAAATTTTAGTTTAGGGTCTAAGTAGTAAGTTATAAGATACTTTTACTTATAATAGGAGGTGGTAAATAGAAGCTTAAGGTTGTTCTAATTAATAGTTACCTTATATAGCTTTATCTAGGATTATCTAAGAATTACTAGGTAACCTAAGGTAGTTATAAAAAGCCTAATTAGTTCTTTATAGTTTAGGTATTAGAGTTTTAGGAATACTATATAGGTAATACGGCCTAAAATAGTGCGTTTGCTATTAAATCCAAATATATTAATATACTAGTTAGGGGGGGTTAGAGTAAAACTATTATCTTATATAAAGATCTTGTTAATAAATCCTATGCTACTAGCTCCTGTGTTAATTAGGGCTTAAGCACTAGCCCACTAATTATTCTACTAAAGACAATAGTTAATAGTTATGCTGCGATCCTAAGAGTTCGAGTTTATAACATCTAGAGTATTTAATGAGATTCTAAGGTAGTACTGTTTTAGAGAGTGACTTAGCTCCAGGACCTTTCTTTTAGAGGTAATTAGGGCAGGGTTCCTATAAAATATCGGTTATAACTTCGTCCTTATAAGTAGTATTTACTAAATATAGGGCTAAAACTAGGTAAATATTAGAGATGGTAACTAGAAGATTAATACAGTAAATGGTTATTAGTATTAGCTATTTATAAGTTGTGTTGGGGTATAGGGACGGAGTAGTATTTTAAGATATAAGCCTTACTTCCGCATTTAAAGTAAAGGCCTAGCTTAATGCATTATTCTTATTTAGGGGACCCTAGTGGGGCGTATCCTAGGGTCCTTATATTAATATCTATAGCGTTAGGGTGCTTAGGCTAAAATAATAACTTAGTAGACATTTATGGGGTTATTATATTATATTAAGAAGCGGACTTTAGTATTAGGCGTAGTATATTATTATACTATTTATTAATAACGTTTATATATGCGTTAAGGGCTCCTATGCCTATTAGGGACTTAATAAGGCTATTAATTAGTATGGAGTTATTCCAGCCTATTTCTTTTACATAATAGTTAAATTTAGAGAAGTATACTAGGAAGCTTTTTGTTCCTTAGACTATATAGTTTATTTTTCTCTTAGTAGTAGCTTAGTAGTTTAGGTTACTATATATAGCTTTAAGAAGTACAACTAGACTTTATATAGACTTTGGTTAAAGAGGTTTAACAAGGTTAGCTATGTCTCCTTTTAGTTAACTTAGGGCGTAGCAGAGTTAGTTAGCTTTAGTTAAGTAGCAGTTAGTATTACTAGTTAGCTTGTTTTTAAGCTGGCTTAGGAATAATTAGAGTTTTTACTGTTTATTAGTAAATATTAGAGGGTCTAGTAGTTGTTTAGATTGTTATAGTGCAGTAGTTAATTTGGGATGAATAACTACTATAGGTTTGGGACTCTTGTCTTATATATTTATCTTTAGAGATAGCGTTTAGTTTTAGGGCCCTAATATAGGTATCTTAAGGGTACGGATTTCTTCTTAAAGGTCCTTAATTATTTGCTAGTATTATGCTTCTTATTTAGCTTATTATTAAGTTAAAGTGGCTTAGTTTTATATAAGGGTGTATATAAAGGACTTCTATATTTCTGCTAATTATTTTTAGAGTGTAGATATAATGCCGGTGGCTATTATGGAGGCTTTAGAGTTATTCTATATTTTAAAGGGTGGTATATAAGGTTAACGTAATGTAGTGTTATAGAGTGAGTATAGGCGGTAATAATATATAGCGAAGTAGATATTATTAAGCTATATATATAAACTGCATAATAAAGTTAAGATGTTGCGTAAGGGGAGAAGGTAAGGGAACGGGGAAAAAGGATATATATTGTGAATTTGGTTGCTTAGTTAATATATACATAGAGCAGAATAGGATTTAAGTAGCGGTCCTAGTAGAACTTGGCAGGATTTAGTGGACTTAGTAGAATATAGCAGAGTGCAGCAGATTACCGTTAGATTGCCGTTAGATTGCTATAGATTGCCATTAAATTACTGTTTTACAGTCGGTCTCTTCTTACTATATTGGTAAAAATAGGTAGATTTATATAAGGTATTATGGAGGTATTCTATAACAAGGTCTAGACTATCTAGTAGTAGCCTTATAAGATGGTGGTTTGTATTACCACAGTTATACTATATAATGGTTAAGTAGCAGACCCCTAGTAAGGGTCCTTAGCCTTTTCTTCTTTCCTTATTTCTTCTATTTTTACTTTTTCTAAAATATTTAGAACTCCTATCTTCTATATTTACTCCCTAGTCGCTACTTATTTTGTATAGAGCTTTCTATTTCTTTATTTTATGTTTTTACTAGCCCTTCTATATCTAAATCTATTATTATCTTAGGTTCTTCCCCTATTCTTACTAGTTAGCTATATATCTTTTATAGGCTGGTTAAGTGTATTATATTTACAGCATTAAGTCTAATTCTTAATTATCCTAGCCTTAGGCTTACTATAGCTATCTATAGGGGCCTTTCTATAGGGCGTCCTCTTCCTTATATCCTATATATTTCTTATGTCCCTATTTAGTCTAGTAATATTACGCGGTATTGCTTCTAGCCCATTAAGGCTTGGGATAGCTAGCTTAGCCCCCCTATATTAAAGGTAGGAAATACTAAAAAGGTACCTACGCCCCCCTAGCTTATTGCCTATTGTTTCTATTTATATAACCTAGCATATAGTTATTCCCGCAGCTATTGGGCCCTAACCTTCCATCTTCTATATTTAATACAGTCTTCTCTCTTCTACGCCTTATATGTGCTTTAGTGGCAGTTTACGCATTTTATTTAGTCTTAATTTATATAATATCTTATATGGCCGTCGAAATCGGACTCTGCACCTGTACGTGGTGACGGCTACAAACCTGGGTCTTTGAAGTTCAGACCCAGAGCCAACGCAGAGACGTCGTATAGCGTGCGGACAGGACCTGGTGGTGGTTGTAGGCGTTAAGGGCGGTAGTGAGAATTTTTTGGATAGTGAGATCTTAAAAACCACTACTATTGGCCCTCTACAATACGACGACTACTATACTGTTCTCCTATCTAGGGCACCTGTACAATCCAACATGGATGCTTAGTATTCGATAACATCCCCTAACCCCCAGTTAAAGGCATTAACGACCTTATATTAACAAATAAGCAAACGAACGAACGAATGAGCAAATATACGGCCCCTCCTAACCCCTAGGGCGATCGCCCGCGGAGCATGCGGTCACTCGCCGTACTGCTATAATACTACTAAAACCGGCAGCTGGATAACCCCGTATGGTTTTCCTTGTCTCCTCTTAACGGAGTAGTGCCCTTAGAGAGGGCCTAGTAACTGGGGCCTAGGCATAAAAGATACCCAGATACACACATATATATATCCCGCTTTCGGCTTTCAGTATTAGGATAGTAGAACGGATAAATCCCCCTTACGCCTTTAATAGGCCTTAGGGGGGGGGGGCAAGGCGTATATAGTAATGGTTAATAAGAGATAGCATATAGGGGGTATTTAAGATACGGGACACAACTATAAGCACACGGCAATTAATTGGTAAGGCCTAGCTAGGACGTAGTAAACCCTAGCTTTGGATAAGCTAGAGAAGGAAGTAGTGGTTCCTAAGGAGTTTAAAACATCTAAGGAGGAGGACGTAGCTGTAGGCCCATAGGGCCGCTGCTACGTGCAGGCATAGCAATTTGGGGTTTTTTATCCTACTAAGGTGGCTTATAGGGTTTTTCCTCCCCTAACATATTAGGGGTTTTCTTCCTATAAATTTATAAGTTTCCCCTGTGTACGGAGTAGTCTGTGTGGGCCGTATAGGATCCGTATCAGATATTAAGCAATAAATGAATAATATAATATCTTATATTATAAGGGCCTATATAGTGGCTATAGCACGCCTATACTGCGTATATAGATTAGGTATTTCCCCATTATACGCAGCGATAATATTATTTTAGGTATAGTCTATAGTTATAATGCCTTATATTATATATAAGGCCATTTATAATTATTCCTTTTTAGATAAGAAGTTTTTACATTTCTAGTATATATACACTAATAATAAGGGAGCTATGTGTTTGTCTGGCGTTTCCTTAGTAAGTCTCTAGCGACCCTTATATACTCTTATTATTCTTATTATATACTTAGTTTGCATTTTCTTATTAAAGCTATTAGATTTAGGTAATCTTAAAGTCCTAATATAAGGCGTTTCGTTTATTTTACTATTTCCTATATAGTGGCTATATTGTCCACCTGGCGTCCCTTTTTTACCTTAAGGCTTATAGGAACTACTAGGACTCTAACTAGATAATCTTTATAAAGCACTTTTATGCTAATATATTCTCCTAGCCTATCTCCTACCCTTATAGCTTATTTCTTTGCCTATTAGTTCTTTGGGGTAACTCTAATATCTCCGCTCTTAAGGTATTAGACTATAATAGCGTTATAGACCTCTTTATAAATCTTTATAAGAACTTCTATTTCTATTTATCTCCTAAGTCCCTCTGCTTTTCCTATATTTAGTTATATTGTAATTATATACCCAGTTATTATTTTAAGGGGAGTAGGTTTCCTATACTATAAAAGCGCAGCTATGGCGGCCTAGGAGCGGTTCGCCTATAAAGTAGAGTTTTATTTATTTTCGATTTTATTTAGCTATTAAAGGATTTAATTAAGGGTTTACTAAAGGGGCGCCTAAGGTTCGCTAGACTGGCGGAGCCATTCTACTAGCTATATTAGTTTATTATAGCTAACGTTTACTTCCCTATAGTTCCGATTACTAAACACGTCTAATAGGCTTTATATTTTATTAGTTGCCTTCTTAACAGAGGTTTCTCCGCTTTATAGTGTGGTGTTTACCTATTCTTCTTATTATGGAGAGATATTATTAGGTGTAGTTCTAACAGTTGTGTATAACTACGTACTACTGTCATTTCACGTATGCCTTCTCTATAATGTATGTATCTTAAGGGGATCCTCTAGGTGTTTTTTAGAGTTCTTTTAGTTGGTTTAGTTTTTTAGGCCGGGTGCAGCAAGAGCTCTACTATTTATCTTAAATAGCTCTATATTAGATTAGCTACCTTATATTAATAAGTTATAGTCTAATTCTAGTGGCCTAATAGCTTATTCTACTACTCCTATATAACGTCCTGTTGTTAACCCTTTGCCTACTAAGCTTAGCAGTAATATACTAGATGGCAAATTTAATAACAATGTACTAGATACTTTAGTTCCTAATCTAATGCCTAACCTTAATAAATTAGAGCCTTTACGTCGCGAGGTTTAATATTAATAAGGCCTATAAGTGGGTTTAAAGGTTCCTACTATGTGGCAGACACCTCTCTCTAAGCAATTAGCTAGTTTTATTATATACGGTGCCTTTCCTACTTTGTTTTCTTATAGTAAAGCCAATTTTAATATACTATAAAGCTATATAATTACTCTAGCTGCGTACGCCAAGCATATACTTAAGTATTAGGACGGTTAGTTTAGCCGCTACCCTTTATTTTGCTACTACGTACCTAATTAGATTATAAGAAAGTAAGCCCTTAACGCCACCCGCTTACTTTACGGCCAATTAAATAAGAATAGTCTATCTTTAGATAAACTTAGTGTCACGGCACTGACCTGACGCATACTGTTTCATACTATCTCGTACTGTTCCCTACTGTTGGCTGGCCCACCACTAGCGACTTGGCGGCCGGCCCTACTATTTGTATACAATACCCCCTTTCCACCTTCTTCCCCTCTTCATACCACAACGTAGTTATTCAGTCT
>Ga0307507_10006498_pt1 | contig 17891 bp, 21 predicted proteins | sample 7_EM_MG_FD_207223 | JGI IMG/M metagenome (GOLD analysis project Ga0307507, IMG submission 207223) | Populus trichocarpa ectomycorrhiza microbial communities from riparian zone in the Pacific Northwest, United States - 7_EM | ecosystem: Host-associated > Plants > Roots > Unclassified | place... | reverse complement strand
CATAGTACTCCAACTTATAATATCAAGCTAGAAGATGATCTGAGAGAATTAAATAATAAAGTGGCTTTACTTATGGATAAATTCACTACAAGCGAAAGAGCGCAACAGAGCATGCTCCAAGCATCGAGACAAGAAATGAATAGATTGACTGAGTCTTTAATGCATCAGCATGTCACTACGGCACCAACCTCATTCATTTAACTGATCATTTTTGCTACAAATGTGGAGTAAAATATTTAACATAGTTATTTGCTGTTTACCACCTCTTTACCTGGTGACGAAAGCTACTTGCCCCTTGTGTGGAGAAATGCTCCCACAGATGACATAATATTACTATATAATCACTGTAGTGTGCCTATGGGTGCAAAGGCCCACTACAGCAATTATTTAAAGCAGAAGTGGAGCATACATTTGTAGTAATTTTGTACATGGGTGTAAAAAGGAAATGAATTTTTTTAAAAGTGATTTTTGTGATTGTTCATTGGCTGCTCATCGCCGAACCACTTGTGCAGTTCTCTCCTCACATCCAATGCAAGTTGAAAAAATGATAAAGCTCCTTTCTCTGGTTTCATGACGATGATGAAAGCAGAAACCAAATAAATGCAAAAAAGCTACAAATACCATGGTGGGGCCCTTGAGTGCTGCAGGCTAAAACCCACTACTTACGTAGTGGGCATTTGAATGTGTAACTGATTACATAGTTAGTTAGTCCACCCAAAGTCCAGAAGAAAAGAAAATCGACCCCAGGTCTTTTTTTTTCAATCCTGGTGCCCCCTTGTGTAGGATTTGAATATCTTCACCTTACAAGTTGGTGACCAAATGGAGACTCACTGGGGCAGTTATCTGGGTCATATATTTTAAGAATATTCTCTAACATTTCTACCCTTTTTCTTGTGCCTTGTATCTTCCCTTTTTCCTTACATGATCTAATCAGAACAGTTTATAATTATATTCCAATAAAAAGCTGTACATAAATGCTAGACAATTTGGAGAATAAATTTCAAGTTTTTTCAAGTTTTCTCTGGTGCTTTAAATCAAAACAAGATTTTATTATATACTTGTTTTACTCACATTTTTCCCACTGAACAAACAAGCCAACTCCCACAGTGATATGGTAGTTAGGTTTTCTGAAAACCTGGGCAGGTTTGCCAGCCAAAGTTGAACAGACCCTTAAGTTGGATTAGTGAGGATGAGAATTACAATCAGATAAAAATGCTTGAAATTAGAGTACCATAACATTCTGTTATCGGCCTGGCCCCAGATCATACAGAAACTTTCTTCCCAACATCCATTGATATGTGTAACCAATGCATGTCTGAGCAGAGGGGGCCTTGCACCACCAGGTTTTGAATATGAAGGGTGGATCAGGTGCTTTATGTGATTCATAGCTCAAGAGGCTACAAGTCGAATGTGTGAGGGTGCAGGTCAGAACCAGATTAAAAAGATCAAAGCTAGTGCAAGTTAGTGCAAGTTATCGGCCTGGTCCTGGATCGAACAGGAACCCTCCCAGATGTTCATCTCATTCTATGTGAACTAATGCACATCAAAGGGGAGGGGTGTTGGTGTGTCTTGCACCATCAGGTCTTAAATGAAAAGGGCAGATCATTAAGTTTATAGATGCCATAATCTAAAGGAATAACTTATCTACAATTTGCATTGGTGAGGGTGGAAGTCATATTCAGATAATGGAGCTTACTCTGTTATAGGCCTGGTCCTATTGAACAGGAATCCCAACATCTACTTATTTCCTTATATGTGAATTAAGACACCTCAAAGGGGAGGGGCATAGGTGTGCCTTGCACCCAGGCCACTGGAGTGCTCTATGTGATTTGTAAATGCCATAATCTAAAATAATAGTTATACCTACAAGTTGGAATAGTGAGGGTGAGAGTCATTTGAACTTGGGGAATAAAAACTTGCAGAAGTTTCTAGTGCTTGGAAGTCCAGTCTCAAGACTGAAAAAAGACTGAGACTGGACTGGACCAAGACTGCCCAAGACCAGAAATGGCCAGGACCATCAAAGACTGCAACCGCAGTCCGGTCTTCAGTCTCACACAATTTCGGAAATTTCAAGACCAACAAAAGACCAGTCTAACTGGTCTTAACTGGTCTTTACAGAACTAGCAAACACAAACACAACTCAGAACCAAATACAAACACCACTTTCCTTCCACCACCATCCCCATCACCCACCAGCCTTTGTGTCTACCGCCTTGCATCGTGAGCGCCCACCATGGGCTCAACGACACACATCAACTGCCACCTCATGCACTGGAGGGTCAGCACATGCACACACACACACACCAACCACAACGGCAACAATGAGTGCCTGCTCAGTCGACGGCACATGGAGAAGACCTCAATGATCCCCTTGGGATGTGCCACGTTGTCCAGATGGCAATGACAGCATGCATAGGGCAGGTGAGTAATGCCCTACCACCCTCTTTCTCCTGTCTAACAGCCACAATGCCCAGCGGCCATTGTAACACCCACTGCCATGTCACCCCCTCACCCTCTGCCACCCTTGGCATTGACAACAACACCTGATGATGGCCACGCAATGATGATGGAGACAGGCAGATGATGATGACACGACATGGCAGTGATGATGGATAACCACAACAATGATTGACGAACCGAGGACAATGCGAAGAATGAGACAGGCAACAATGGAAAACAACATGGACATGCAAGTGCTCCCCCCCTCCCCCTTCCCCCCCCCCCCAATCACCCTTGTGTACTACTAGCCTCACACTGTATATTTAGTCAATTAGATACATGTTTTCCTTATGTTAGGATCTCTGAGACCGGTCCTCAACCAGTCCTCAACCAGTTGAGACTGAGACTGGTTGAGACTGGTCTTTCAACTGTAGAAAACTGACGAAAACTGCACTGAACTGGTTGACATCAGTTTGGTCCAGTTTTTCGAGGTTCTTCAACCTGTGAGGACCAGTCTCAGTCCTGGTCTTGTCAAACTTTGACAAAAGACCAGACTGGACCAGACTTCCAAGCAGTAGAAGTTTCACATTGGTAGGGACCATCAGGTCCCGAATTGAACAGGAACCCTCCCTGACTTCTGTTTGTATGTCCAAGTCAATGAGAGGGGTGTAGGTGTGCCTTGCACCAGCACCTAAAAAAGGATCTTGTCTTTATCGGTAAATACTGGTCCCCAATTGAACAGGAAGCATCCAAGTCAGTGTTGACTCAGATGTGAGGCACAAGGCTTTCTTTCCGTTGCATCACTACTCCTAGTACTTGATACATCTACAAATGAGTTAACACTGGTTCTCAGCTATAACATTGGGATCAACACATACCCAAGTAAAGATGAATAGTCCTGGTAGAACAAGGTAGTCATCGCTTGATGCAGAAGCATCTGACCAACTTGGCAATCATAAAAATACCTACTAGAGATACAACTTGAAATATGTACAAAATACATCTTGATGACATCAATGATGCATTGGTCCTGAATTGAACAGGATCCAACCCAACACTCGAAATGTGTGGTGCCCACCTGAAAGCCCTTCGGTCATCACTCCCATACTATTTATTTCTAAAAGTCGCCTTAGCAATGGTGAGAGTCATGATCAGATAAAAATTCTTTTCACTTATCAGCCTGGTCCTGGATCGAACATGAAGCCTCCCCAATGTCCATTCATCTGTGCAAACTAAAGCACATCAAAGAGGAGGGATGTAGTTGGGCCTTACACTACCAGGTCTGGAATCTAATGGGCAGATTGGGTGCTTGATTTGATTTGATGCAGCATAATCTAAAAGAATAGATCCTATAAGTCGGAATAGTGAGAGTCATAACCTGGTGAATAAAAACTAAAGAATTTCTGGTCCCAGATCGAATGGGCGCCCATGGCGAAGCGTTCAACATTCATTTGTCGTGTTGATGTCTGTGCTACGTCCAGTCTCAGTACATAGACTAGTAATATAAAGCAAATACCAATACCAAATTTTAAATAGGACCGCAGTCAAACATGCCTCTTCGATGTATGCACTTATTTTTTCCACGGGCAAAGTGTGTATCGAGTTTTCAAAGCCGCGAGAAGTCCAAAAGCTGGAAGTCAGCATGCAGATTTTGTGTTCTAAAAACAAGAAGCATTGATACACCCTGGTCCCGAATCAAACAGGAGTCTTGGTACATGACAATGATAAGTCATTAACGTTGAGCACGGCTTTCCCTTGTGCCGCCAGGTCTGACATGTGTATAACGGGTAAGGGGTGAGCATGGGAGGGAGGCATCCCAAATCGAAGAGCATTGTGGTGAAAGACTCATATGATAAGCCATTCGTGGATTGAGCAAAGCAAAGGGTCAGCTAGATTTCAATGAAGACTGACTGATTGCAGCAAGTTATCACCTGTGCCAAATGGCCTGAGGAAGCCTTCGCGTGCGTCACGTTGGAGGGGGCTGAAACCGATGCGCCACCAGCCAGATACCATGTGTATGTAAACCTGGAATCTTCTATGGAGCGTTGTAGAAGTCCTGCGATGTAAAATCGAAAGCGTCAAGGGAAAGACCTAATTTTATTTTCACCTTGAAAAAAAAAAGAGGCATTGGAGTGTTGGAGGAGTAAAGGGGGAGGATATACCAACAGCAACACACTCCCCGAATGGGGAATTGAGTGGAGTTTGAATCCCCTTAACCAGTAACCTAACCTTTTATTCTAACTGAGAGCGCACTCCCATGCGTGGAGAATAAATATCCCTAACCCTAACCATTAACCTCCTAACCTTACCAAGAACGTGCTACCACACTGGGAGACCTCAGAGCACGCTACCACATGAAAAGATATATATACACTAACTCTAACCCTAACTCCTAACCCTAATGGCACCTATTCGGCAGACACGTCGGAGTGTCAAAAGTAGCCAACATCAGCAACACATCATCATGTGCCTGAGTGTGTTGCATGTCATTGTTGGTACACCCTGGTAAAGAGGAGAATCGATGATGAGGATTGGAGTTCAGTTTTATGTAAGTGTATTTTTGGCTGGGAATGTGTCACAAGATGTGACAGATCTGATGTTGTCCTTTTTACATATTTGAATTCTTGATCCTCTGTTAGGAATAGACTATGGAGTAGGAACATCGTAGATGGATGTTGCAGTGAAACTGTGTGTTATTTATTGTGACTACTGTCACTACTGCCTATACCAAACTACACGTGACTACATACATTAGTACTGGTCGGCTTGCCTCCCAACACTCCCCCTCAAGTCGAAGCCAGTCCCATTTCAGAAGTATGTTTTGAATGTTTTGGACGTGGAAGAGCTTTGGTAAGAATGTCGGCTGTTTGTTCAGGATCACAACAACTCTCAATTGTTATCAACTTTTGTTCAACAAGTTCTCTAACCCAATGCCATCGGATAGCAATATGTTTGGTCTGATTATGGAATTGTGGGTTTTTTGCCATCGAAATGGAGCCATTGTTATCACCCTTGATGAGTATAGGATATTCTTGGGGATATCCAAGTTCTTCAAATAAATTTCAGAGCCAACAAGCTTCACGTCCAGCTTCTGATAGAGCAACATATTCAGCTTGTGTTGTGGAGAGAGCTATAGTTGTTTGTTTCTTGGATTTCCAGGTAATTGCTCCCCCTGCTGCTGAGAAAACATAACCTGACATTGATTTATGATCATCGTGGTTTGATAGGCAGCATCAGCAAATCCAGAGAAAATATTATGGTTGTTGGACGTTTTGGAATAAGTAATGCCATAGTTTTTGGTTCCAGCTAAATATCGTAGTATCCGTTTGAGTGTGGTAACATGTTGAAGGCTCGGATTGGCAGTATAAGCAGCTAATCGGTTCATGGTAAATGCAATATCAGGTCTGGTGCTATTTGCAAGGAATTGGAGTTCTCCGAGAAGTCTTGCAAAAGAATTGCTTTACACTATTGATCTTACTTAAGGCTTCGCGTTCCAATATGGATTCAATGTATACTTTCTGTGAGATGGTTATAGAGTTTTCGGTTTGGGTTATTTCAATGCCAACGATCTTGGTTGGTTCACCAAGGTCAGTCATTTCTCATTCAGTTCGTAAATCCGATTTTGTTTGCTGCATGAGCTCATTAGATGTTGCAAATAGGAGAATGTCATCAACCCAAGCTGTGATAATGACTGAGTCATCACCATCTCGTTTGATGTAGACACATGGATTGGAACGCAAGTGCTGGAATCTGAATTTCTTGACTTTCTCGTCAAACTCTTCGTTCCATTCTCGACCCGACTGTTTTAGGCCATATAGGGTCTTGATTAATTCACAGACTCGGCCTGTTGTATCCTCATATCCCTCAGGTTGATGCATGTAGACCTTTTCTTTTAGTTGCCCATTCAGATAAGCCCCTTTGACGTCCATTTGTTGGATTTTCAAGCCTTTGATTGGTACTAATGCTAATATTGCTTGAATAGTTTCCATTTGGACAACAGGTGAGAAGGTTTCAACATAATCATACCAGGTCGTTGTGCGCATCCTTTTGCCACTAATCTTGCTTTATACTTGATTACTTCACCAGCTTTGTTTCTCTTTTTGATGAATGTCCATTTGTTGGCTATTGGGATAGCATCCGGCGGTTTTTCGACTAATCTCCAAGTTCCCATTTGTTGAAGTTGGGTCAGCTCATTTTGAATCACCTTTTCCCATTCTGGCCAATCAGGTGATTTTTTGGCATCCATCAAACTTGTAATTTCGTCACTGGCTATAATGGCATATAATTCCTCATTTGATGAGTAGGTTATTTCATTTATTTCATCCTCCTCATCAGGAAAGGGATTGTGAAGATATTGGTAATCAATGCGTATACCTCTGGTACGCTGTTTTTCTTGTGGTTCTTCCTCTTCATCTCGCTTCCGTTTTAAGCTATCGCCTTTATTGCCTGATATTGGCTGCATGCTTCCCTCAGACTCCCCCTCACCAGGCATATCAGGTGTGATTACCATTGGTTCTGGTGGGGTTTCAGTATCTGTGAGAGATAGAAAACGAAAATTTCGAGAGGTAAGTATTTTGCAAGGATTTAGATTCCATTTTTCTTGGTTCTTTTTGACCTTGAAGTAGAACCCAAACTGGAGCTCCGAATTCGCGGAGGTGAGATACATTCAGTTTTTCTTTGAACCTCATCTCATATGGTGTTTTGTTGTTTAGGGATTTTGTGTATGCTCGATTTCAAAGATATGATGAATGGTTTATGGCATATTCCCATAAAAATTCGGGTAGTCCCCTTAACATTGCTCGAGCAGGTTCGACAATTGTACAATTCATCCGTTTGGCTACACCACCTTGTGAAGGTGAATAAGGTGTGGTCATTTGGATTTCTATCCCTTGTTCCCGACACCATGTTTTTAGATCATTGTTAATAAATTCTTTTCCTCCATCAACACGGATTGCCTTTGGCTTTTTATCCTGTGTTTTGAGGTACATCAAGTATTCCTTGACTTTTTGTCCAGCTTCCCCTTTTTGTTTTATAAATTCTGTGGTACTGAATTTTTCAGAGTTGTCAACAAATAGGATGTAATATTTATTCCCATGAATAGATGCAACACTATATTTTCCCCATACATCGATATGGGTAAGATCTCCAGGTTCAGTTTTTCTTTTGATTGGTTTACCAAATGGTTCCACAGTTTGTTTTGATTCGGTACATGCAATACAGTCTGGCTTTTGGGTTCACGTATCTATGCTGAAGCCCTCTACTAGATTGTTATCTAGCATATGTTGTAGTCTGTGATAGCTTGTATGACTGAATCAGAGATTGTTCCCTACTTTGGTGCCACGCGCTACCGAAGTCCCATCTTTTGTGATGAGAGTCATTACTCCCCCTCCACCTATGAACCACCTTCCCCCTTTGTCCCATTTACCAAGAGAAATAAGATTATTTCGGTTATTGGGGATATAAAGGACATTCTCCAATTGGAGGATATATTTGTGGCCATTGCACCAAGATGTCAGTTCAACTGTACCTCGGCCTTCAGCTTTTGTTTCCATATTTCCTACCCCTGTCACTGTTGTGGCAGTTAATGGGTGGAAGGTTGTGAAAGCTTCATGTCGATTACAGACATGCGAGGTCGTTGCACTGTCAGCGAGCCAGTTATAAAAGATAAGGTGTGAATCAAATTCATCAGAATTGTATACATCAGGATTATCAAAATTAAAGACTTGACCTTCTTCTGAAGTGTCAAACGTAAATTTGGGAGGTTCAGACTCTTGCATGGTGAACACAATATGTTCATCGTCATCATCACTCATTTCCTCCCCCTCATTCGCCTCTTCCCTCTTTTTCTTTTCCATAAACTTCTTCTTTCTTCCACTGTTATCATCAGTGTCTCGCTTATGTTTCAGATCCTTCACCTTCCTTGAGTAGCAGTCTACAGTCTTATGGCCGAACCTATCACAGATGTCGCACTTGTTTTGGCCAAGGAACTTGCAATCTTGAGTTAGGTGGCTACACATGCCACATTGGCCACAGCGTTCGGCATCTTGATGGTGACTGTCTTGAAGGCGACTGGCGAGAGAAGGCTTGGAGGTATGTGCCTGGTGGACCGTCTCCTGTTTTTGGGTTTTCCCAGCATGTCACAAATGTCGCACGTTCTCCTCCTTGAGTACTCCGATAAGTTCCTGGGATGTCGCATGAACTTTAGGGTCGGCAGTATCGCCCTTTTGGATACTGATGTACAGCCGTGTGAAGCCGTCCCATGATGGCAGTAAGGAAGAGATGATAGCAATCTTGAATTGGACTTCCGGGATCTTGAAATTGTTGTCATCAACCAGGTTGAGGCGTTCCCAGTATTTTTTGAGGGTAGTGAGATGTTCACTGATGTTGTCATCCTCATCAGCAGTAGTGTGCCAAAGATTTCGAATGATGGCAATGGCAGTCTCCTGGCTTTTGTCCTCATAGATAGCTTCGAGGTTTCACCAGGCTGTGTGGGAAGAGGAACCACTTTGGATGTGAACAAGGGGTTCATCGGCGACATTTTGTATAATTAAATGCTTAGCATAGTTGTCATTCCTCTTCCAATTGTAATGCCCAACCTGATCCTCTTCACTACTTGGCTGTGGGGTCTCCCCCAGGACATATGGCTCTACCTCGCATAGCATGAGAAGAAGGGACATCATCCGAACGCGCCACGTAACCCAATTCGGGCCAGTGAGCCCATTGCCGGTTACTTTGGTAATGGCGCCCTCTCGGGTTTTGATGAGAGGAATTGTTGGTTGTTCCATCAGTTCGGTAGACAGATTAGAAGTTACTGTTGAGGTTCCACTCATCGTACAAGTGATGAAGATGTCGGTGGAAATGTCTCAGATAGACTCTGATAGAGCACGAGCACGAGCAGTGAGTTTAGGAAATGGAGTTTGTTGACAGTGATTTTCGAGTGACCTGTAATCTGTTTGGAAAGTCCAAGACAGATCTAAGAGTCGTCGGGGCCCATAACCTGTTAGGAATAGACTACGGAGTAGGAACGTCGTAGATGGACGTTGCGGTGAAACCGTGTGTTATTTATTGTGACTACTGTGACTACTGCCTATACCAAACTACACGTGACTACGTACATTAGTACTGGTCGGCTTGCCTCCCAACATCCTCCTTTAACAAGCTCGCGCATTAGAGCCCCTTGGACAATGTCGTCGTCGCCGTCCAGTCCCATGGGTGAGTGCAGCTTCTCCTCTTCGTTTTCGTTTAGGGGAAGGTGGTCGAGGCAGGTCGAAAGTCAGTTCATTAGTGATCGATCGAGCTTACATAATAGCAGCACCTCGATCGTACGTCACGGCAAAAAAGGAGGCAAATGGGTCGAGGCAGACGCTTTGCCGCTGGGGCTATTCTTGTCTTGCCCTACCTTGTCTCTACTTTCACCTTGTCCTACTGTGACCTGCCTCTTGGACAGGCAGCCAGCTGGTATAGACCAATGTCCTCGCTTCCCCCGGTGTTGTCGCCGACGTCGTTGTCACTGTCCGTGGAGTCGACGACGAGTCCTTCTACCTTTTCTGGTTCTCCCTCTCCATCGATGTATATTGCCATGCTAATTCGCCCGTTCAGTAGTCTCTTCATCGCCGCCAGTCTCGACGGTGTCATCGCCATCGCCGACAACAAGCTCGACTACTCCCACCTCGATTCCTCCCAGCTCCACCACCCCACCGAGCACCACCCCTACCAATTCAAGCTCTAGGTCAGAAAGTACCAGCACCTCGCCGGCCTCGTCTAGTCAGACTTTGCCGTCGCTAACGACTTTGACTGCGTCATCCACGTCCGTCTGGACTTCTGCCTCTGTGTAAGTCCCCCTTTCCACACACCCCACGTTGCCGTGCACAAGGAGTGAGCGTTTCGGCTCCACACTTTCCTGATCCTAGTCAATCTCCACATTGATACGACATCTCTGCTTATCACACTTCTTATCTTAGAACAACCTCCAACGGACAAGTCTACACCACTTATATCCAAGTCAGCACCGTTGTGGGCCCAGGCTCTGTGATTACCAATGGCCCTCCTCCTCCGCAAAACAACAAAAGTTCAAGTTCAACGAATGTCGGTGCTATCGTAGGTGGTGTTGTTGGAGGTAAGCATTCCTCCTGTCCTCTCCAATTACGAAGCTAACACGCTCCACTCGCAGGTGTAGGAGGCATCGCCCCCAGCAACAGCAGGAGATGGCGAATGCCTACCCTTCCGCTGGCCCCCTTCTGGGAGCGGGCGTATACGGAACTTATGGCCAGCAACAGCAAGACCCTCGTGCTCTATCACCCACGCGCAGCGCCTTCCCTCCTGGCCCAAGCTCCGTTTCAGAAAACTCCTCATATGGCGTATCACCTTACGCACCATCCATCGGACGCGGGCCGTCCCCCGGTCCATCCGTCGCGCGTACAAACGCGACTAATTCCAGCAGCGCAGGTTTCGGTGGTGGTGTGGGTGCAGGTACAGGCATGTATTATAACAACGCACGAAGCGCGAAGGAGATCGAGGCGTTGGGTCTGAGAGGGGGAGCGCACGTAATGAACCCCTCTCAAGATGAGGAGTACTCTCAGCACGCACAGGGGATGATGTATGCAGCCGGAGGAGTGGGTGAAGCGGCGCATCAGGCGTACCTTGCTGGTGGACCTTCTCCTTCGAACAACTTTGCTGTGGCGGGTGGGAGGCCTGGGGCGGTCAGTCCTCCCGGGTCGGTGGTTGTTCATAGGGATGGTGGGAGGGTGTCTGTTATTGGGCAGGAGGCGGAGGAACATGTGGTTGAGGCGGAGATTCCGCCTACTTATGATAATATACCCGCTGAGGAAAGGATGTAGTTCGGTGTGGTGGGTTTTTCTTCGTCTTTGTTGGCTGGCAGGATGCTCATCTGGAAATAGATTTGGAAACGAAAAAGCGTTCCCTACCATCTACCACCGAAAAACGAAGGATGAACGTATCACCACCACCACTCATCGGCCGCTGGCTCAATTTTGACTGTCCTCCGACTTTATCCTCGAGGTTGAACACCCACAGTGGTCTACCTCATAAAACAGTCAAATCATAAAGCTGCGGAACCACACACAAAAAAAAACTCACGTTCTTGCCGAGGTTGAGATCCCGCTCGAGCTCCTCAGCACCTCCCTCAACATGACGCGAGCTCTGCCCTTGAAGAACCTTCTTCGTGATGGCACTTTGCGGAACCGCCCCATGGGCTTTTACGAAAGTCTCAATGGGGATGTCGTGCACTTGAGATCGGTGGACGACGGGAGCTTCGTGGGTGACGGTGTGGATGGGGATCGTGGCCTGGATGCGTCGTTTATCGATGGCTGGAAAAAGAGAGAGAATGTCATTGTCAATGGTAATTGGGGACAAAGAGAACGGAATTTTCGCTTACTCTCTTTCGATGACTGGCCGTGGATGTGATAATGGATGTAGAACCGCCCGCGCTATTCTTGTCTTGTCTGAATCTGCTACGTCTGGAACCTACCTTTAAGCCAGCCAGCTTGTCCTCCCTTCCGCCGGTGTTGTCGCTGACGTCGTTGTCATTGCCCTTGGAGTTGACGACGAGTCCTTATACCTTTTCTGGTTGTCTTTCTCCATCGATGTGTTTTGCCATGCTAATCCGTGTTCAGTAGTCCCTTCATCGTCGCCAGTTTGGGTGTCGGTGTCATCGCCATCGCACAACAAGCTCGACTACTTCCAGCATGACTCCTCCCAGATCCACCCCCTCCCCGAACCCTACCCCTCTCAGTTCAAGCTCTAGGTCAGAAAGTCTCAGCACTTCGCTGACTTCGTCTAGTCAGACCTTGCCGTCGCTAACTACTTTGACTGCGTCATCCACGTCCATCGCAACCTCCCGGTTTATCACCCCACCACACATCGTTCAACGAACCCACCCTTCCTAACGGGCATCGACTCTTCATCGATCCTCCGCTCTGCCCACGAGTTCTTTCTCCACACAACTATCAAAGCCGCATTTACACCCAGTGCCGGCTCAGCGCGGACGAATCCAAGACCATCTTCCCCATCCCTGAGTATTTCGGTCTTTCGAAGGTTCAACGTCTCTTGAGAACGCGTTGTTGAGCCGAACCTGTCAAACTAAAAGTTGACTCTTCAGGTCCGCAGCCCTTTCGTGCTTGGTGAAGGGTAGAGGAAGATAACGGCGGCGGTGTAGAACGCCTTTGAGTTGCGTATCGTTGATGATAAGTATGATGGTGATGTCGATGTGAGCCTACTCCGTCCTCTTCAAGGTCCACACCACTCACTCATCACTCTTCCCTAGCCTGTCTGCGGGTGTCGTACGCCGTATGTCATGCCACAGGTCGAAGCATGAGGTTGGTGTTGCGTAATCTCACTGGATGATGTCATTCTTGGGACGTACCTTCAATCCGAAAAGAATTCTTCTTGAGCCATGGCGAGAGCGGTTGAAAAGGAGTGTATGAACAATGCAAAAGGCGATGTTGTAGACGAGGTAGTGGTGATTGAAACCGAAAACTCACATAACTACAAAAATTGAACGATAAAGTACTACGTCCTACTTACATCGCAGTAGTATAGGGGGAAATATATGTGAGCTCCGTCTGTATTTCGACCTCCAAAATAAATCCCGAACGTGCGAGAGAGACGATGCCTAGCACTGCACCTCCACCGCTCTCTCACTCTTTTCATACACCCAAACGGCACCTACACCTCTCCACCAACTCCAACCTCGCATACTCGGGCATCCCTCATGGTGGTCTTCTATAGTTCTGCCTGCGGCAGCACTTCCCCATCCGAAATTCCACACAATCTTCTCCTCTTCAATCGCGTTCCCGAAAGAGGACAAGCACGAGCGCTCCCTCATCCAGTCAATACACTACGTCGCATCGGAATCGGCCAACCTTCGCCCCCCCCCTCTTCTCTCTCGACGGCCACAATTCGCCCTTTCTGTGTACAACCTCCAGAGCATGTTGACGACTCAGCGCCAGTGTTCAACGGCTATGCATTCAACGTGGTCTTCTACCCCTCTGGTCAATTCAAGCTCCTTTCCAGATGCCGATGGGAGGTGAGACGTAACTTTGAAGGCGAGGGGCAGTATTGGAGGAGAACCACGGCAGTGAATATGTGCCGTGAACGTTCGGTGCTCGGCCTTTGCAGCTCAACGATCACCCTCCTTCCTCCCCATTGAAGAAGGCTCGTCCACGGACCACAATATTCGCCGTGGACATTGAACAAGCCGAGAATCTCATTTTTTACAAAATCCCCGCTCCATTGCCATTACCACTCACTAAAGCGAGAAGTTCGCGAGTCAGCGGTGTCTGAGAGGCCCTCCCCATGATCGACATCAGTCAAGATGGCGGGAAGGGTCGAAAATGGACTTGGGTTCTGCAGCCAAGGATTGGTGCAGAGGGCGGTGGGCTGTCAGGGAGTTGCGGAGGGGATAGCTTCCCAGCAACCGTTGGTTTGGAGAGGGAAAGGAGCCGTAGAGCGAGCTGCGTAAACAGTCGTTAGCTACCGCCGTTATCAAACAGGAAAGAATGTGAACACACCTGGCTTTACCCGTCGAGGTTCCTTCAGGCCGTTAACTGTTGAACCAAGGGGCCCCAAGTTCCTCCCATCGTGCAAATCAACGTAAGCAGGGCCAATGTGGGTGCTGCCTTGAAAAACACATGTCCAAACGAAGGCGAACTCGGTGCTTTCAGATGCTGTAGCCTATTCGACCGTGATCCAGCCAGATCTTCGTTGCTATACGAAGTCATACGGGGGAATGAGAAAGACGAGACTGGAGGAGAGTCGGAGAAGCTAAGGCACGTGCGTGCGTGAGTATACATACCAACACACGCGTTCACCTCGTGGCATGATTGGGCATCTGAGCGCTCCCCTTTCTTTCTTTCCCTCCCTCATCCTAAACTCTTACACCCATCTTCGACCACTCAGAATGAGCAGAGCGCACGTTTTTTCAAACGCTCATAGAACATCCGTGAGCGGCGGCACATTCTGCGCAGCTGACACCGTGAGTGTAACTGTTATATATCGCCTCGCCGCTCAGCAAGCTGATGGCATCGATCTCTGGCAGATCCACTTCAACAACATCAACAATGGCAATAGGACGACGTCCCATGGGGTCATTCCCCTTATGCCAAATCCGAGCAATCGGTTCACAGGGCGTACAGAAGTCATCGCCAAACTCAAGAGGTATTTTTCCAATACAGATGACTTAGTGAGGAAGAGAAAGTTCTTTCTATTGTATGGTATGGGGGGTATTGGAAAGACCCAGATTTGCTTGAAGTTCATTGTCGAAATGTCTGACTAGTGAGTATCTCTCAATGGCAGCAGTTCCAACCCTGATTTCTGAAAATTTAATTGACTTCAGTTTCTCTTCTGTTTTCTGGATTGATGCTTCCTCAGCTGGCACCATCAAACAAGGACTTAAGGGTGTCTGTCATCTTGCTGCAGCCCAGTCTAGTGGACTGGATGGCTCACATGAATCTGCTCTTCACTGGATTGGCTCACTCAAAGAGAACTACATAATGGTCTTTGATAATGCTGATGTTCTATCACCTGCTGAGCTGGAGGCTTATTTTCCACCTCCTGGAAAGGAGGGAAACATTCTAATAACTAGTAGGAACTTTGCCATGAAATGTTTGACTTTGCCAGAGAATTCTTTTGAAGTCACCGAGATGGAAGAGGATGATGCCATTGAATTACTTCTAAAAGCCAGTTTCTTGGATCCATTTTCAGTTGAGTTTCGTGCTGAAGCTTCTAAGATTGTCAGGGAGCTCTTCTTCCTTCCTCTTGCTACTGATCAGGCTGGTGCTTACATTGCTTCTGGAGCCACCACTATTAGAGACTACCTGTCAAAATATTTTGAGCATCGAGAATTTTTATTATCTCATTCAGAATTTACAGGAGCATCTAGATATAACAGATCTGTCTATGGTACTTGGGAACTGTCTTACAAGGAAATCCAGCAGAGAGCTGAAGGGAATGATGTCCACAAGGCCAAGGCAGCTAGTACAGCAATACTTCTTTTGGAGTTGTTTCCTTTCTTTCATCATGAGGGAATCACTGAAAAAATATTTTCTTATGCTGCTCTCCAAAGGGATGAAGAGCTCCATAGCTCTGAATTGCCACTTGCCAGTTCTATACTGGATTGGAGACTGCTTCCACTTAACAGAGCAGGTACTTGGGATAATTTACTTTTTGGAGAAGGCATTCGGGTATTGCTGTCCTTCTCCTTGGTTAAGAAGGGGCTGTCTGATGGTGTGTATGCAATGCATCCACTGGTCCATACATGGGGCAGGGACAGATTGACTTTGAATGAAAGAAGAAAATGTTGCTTAATTGCATATGTTACTTTGTCTTGTTCACTAAGACAGGATGAAAGCCAACCATATGGATTTCAGAGGGTCTTGGTAACACATGTAAGAGCAAATATGGAGTATGCAAGATCAGGAAGTAATCAAAAGGGTGTCAATTACTTAGATGATGCTTACACCAAATGTGGAAATCTCTTGCAAAAACAAGGGTATGCAAAGGAAGCAGAAATCTTGCAGATTAAAGTCCTGGATATGAGGAACAGAATTCTTGGACTGGAACACCCAGATACAATCAGAGCCATGGCAAGTCTTGCATCAACAAACCGAGACCTGGGAAAATACATGGAAACAGAGAAGCTGGAGATTCAAGTTCTGGATGTAAGAAAGAGAATTCTTGGAGTAGAACACCAAGACACAATTCATGCTATGGAACAACTGGCAGTAACATATCAACACCTGGGAAAATACACAGAGGCAGAGAAGCTGAATATCCAAGTTCTGGATGCAAGCAACAGAATTCTTGGAGTGGAACACCCAAACACAATCAATGCCATGGCAAATCTAGCATCTACATATAGAAACCTGGGAAAATACACAGAGGCAGACAAGCTGGATATCCAAGTTCTGGATGCAAGAAACAGAATTCTTGGAGTGGAACATCCAGACACAATCAAAGCCATGGCAAATCTAGCATCTACATATTATGAACTTGGAAAATACAGAGAGGCAGAGAAGCTGGATATCCAAGTTCTGGATGAAAGGAACAGAATTCTTGGAGTGGAACACCCAGACACAATCAATGCCATGGCAAATCTAGCATCTACATATAGAAACCTGGCAAAATACACAGAGGCAGAGAAGCTGGAGATCCAAGTTCTGGATGCAAGCAACAGAATTCTTGGAGTGGAACACCCAGACACAATCAATGCCATGGCAAATCTAGCATGTACATATCAACACCTGGGAAAATACACAGAGGCAGAGAAGCTGGAGATCCAAGTTCTGGATGCAAGCAACAGAATTCTTGGAGTGGAACACCCAGACACAATCAATGCCATGGAAAATCTAGCATCTACATATAGAAACCTGGGAAAATACACAGAGGCAGAGAAGCTGGAGATGCAAGTTCTGGATGCAAGCAACAAAATTCTTGGAGTGGAACACCCAGACACAATCAGAGTCATGGCAAATTTAGCAGCAACATATTATGAACTTGGAAAACACACAGAAGCAGAGAAGCTGGAGATGCAAGTTCTGGATGCAAGCAACAAAATTCTTGGAGTGGAACACCCAGACACAATCAGAGCCATGGCAAATTTAGCAGCAACATATTATGAACTTGGAAAACACACAGAAGCAGAGAAGCTGAAGATCCAAGTTCTGGATGCAAGCAACAGAATTCTTGGAGTGGAACACCCAGACACAATCAATGCCATGGCAAATCTAGCATCTACATATAGAAACCTGGGAAAATACACAGAGGCAGAGAAGCTGGAGATGCAAGTTCTGGATGCAAGCAACAAAATTCTTGGAGTGGAACACCCAGACACAATCAGAGTCATGGCAAATTTAGCAGCAACATATTATGAACTTGGAAAACACACAGAAGCAGAGAAGCTGGAGATCCAAGTTCTGGATGCAAGGAACAGAATTCTTGGAGTGGAACACCCAGACACAATCAAAGCCATGGCAGATTTAGCAGTGACATATAATGCACTTGGAAAACACACAGAGGCCGAGAAGCTGGACATCCAAGTTCTGGATGCAAGAAACAGAATTCTTGGAGTGGAACACCCTCACACCATTCTAGCCATGGAAAACTTAGCAGCAACCCTCAGAAGTCTGGGAAAGTATACAGAGGCAGAGGAACTGGTTATCCAAGCTCAGGGAGTAAAAAGCCAAGTTGCTGAAGCAGGATTCCTGTACTCAGTTTCCACCCTGACTTCTGTTCAAGAAGCCCAGGTGACTGAAGTTCTCAATGCAAGGAGGACAGTCTTTGAAGAAAATTTACATTCAATATAGGTTGATTTGAATCCTCCAGTTCAAGCATTTCTTTGAGGTATAATAATAAATTCTGAGAAAAAATGTATGTGTTTTGATAATTGTTGTTTGAACCCACTCTAATCTTTTTATCCTCTGTCAATTTCTTTCCAT
>Ga0307507_10006497_pt1 | contig 17892 bp, 12 predicted proteins | sample 7_EM_MG_FD_207223 | JGI IMG/M metagenome (GOLD analysis project Ga0307507, IMG submission 207223) | Populus trichocarpa ectomycorrhiza microbial communities from riparian zone in the Pacific Northwest, United States - 7_EM | ecosystem: Host-associated > Plants > Roots > Unclassified | place... | reverse complement strand
GCCCCCCCCCCCCCCCCCCCCCCCCCATAATCAATCCCACAACGCTTGAACTTGAAAAATGAACCTTGTACAAAATACAAACCAAGAAGAACTGGATGGCTCTAGCGGGAGATGGGATACATGAAAGATGGAGGCCGTACAGTTCCAGAAAGTTGGTGTTCAGGGATGATTAGGAGGGAGGAGATGTGACTTGTATGTAGCAGTGGCAACGAAAAAGCGTTCTGGTGGTTTCTCAAAGTGAGGATCTGTAATGAGATATCTGAAGATTGCTAACTAGTTACTGAAATAATAGTGAGTGGTTTAGTGTTTTCAATGTTTGGACTTCATGATCTTGCAATAAAATTAATACTTACACGATGAGAAGATATTTGGTTTTCTGCTTTCCTTCAGTGTGTGTGCATGTGCCTTCGCAATAACATCTTTGAGAGAAGAAATTTTTTTGTGAAAAAAATAGTAGCATCATTGTCTCTTCAGGACCATAATAAACATACGAGTAGATGTGATAGTGTTGTCACTATAAGTGTGATTTTTCTCTCCACCTAGTGAATAACCCATGAAGGTGACAATACAGAGAGCAAACTATGCAAAATTACATAAAGCAAAGGATGTCGATTCATAGATATGGCACCATATTGATCGACTTTCAATCAATTTGAAAATCCAACTTATTAACCAGAATCCACGGGATCTCAATTCTAATATATGAAGAAGCCTTGATTATTGACCTTGATGCTTCAACTGCATCTGAAGTATGGTTCAAGTTCAACACCTGCATTGACATGAATGATCATCCATCAGGTGTTGCAATCTATGGCAACAAGCATCAGTTTAATAACGATTATATTGCCAAACAAGTAGTACAGAATCTTTCATGAGTGCAATGACGAGTAAGGGAGCCCAACAAGGAGACCCACACATATTCAGTCAACGTGAGCACCCATTGCATTTCATTGATTGCTGGACGGCATATTTATCTGTTTATTTGAACTTTCCAGGAACATTCAAACTCAAGGAACTTGTCCATTAGCCAGAATATCATCCACATTCCACAATGTTAATTGGCCCCCAATAACCCAATTTGTTAAACAAGCCACTGACTAATGCATTCCACGTGGCATGATTGGGGCATATGCCTTCGTTCATCATCTTATCAAGACAGAAAATGGCTTCATGTACTCCAATCCAATTGCAGAACCCCCCAAAAGACTAGTGCATGTAAATATGTTTGGATACCCCTCTCCTCTGTTAATCTATCTACAAGCTGGACGGCAGTCTTTACCTCGCCTTGCTCACAGTATGCATAAATTACCGTGTTATATGTGATGGCATCAGGCTTGGTTCCCCCAACCAGCATTTTCCCAACAAGCTGCGAAGCATCTTTTAGCATTCCAGCATGACAAAATCCAGACAAAATGGTATTATAAGTCACTAAATTCAACTCGATCTCCATTTCTTCTATCTCTCCAACTATCCGAAGAGCTTCTTGTATTCTGTTTGCATTGAAAAGACCATCCAAAAGTTCATTATATTTTGTGACATTAGGTGAACACCCATATTTCCCCATTTGATCGAGCACTTTCATTGCCCACTCCACCTTTCCACTGCAACATAAACCTTTGATAAATGTATTGGATGTAATTGTATTTGGAGGACAATTTTCATTCGCCATATTCTCTATAAGATGATGAGCATGATTGAACATTAAATTCCTGCAGAGCACATCCACCATACAACAACATTAGGAAGGCAACCGTTGAAGGAATTTGAATTGGCTATTGACTTGAAGTAATCTAAAGCTAATAGAATACTGGTTCTTTCTTTAACTTGTTTAAAACATCAGATTCCTTGAGAAAGTTTTTATCTTTTTGTTCATTGTGAAGTGGACCTTTTTGTATATAGTACGAAAGGGATCGAAGGTTTTTGCTTTTTTAACAATAAAGAACATCCTGCTTTCATATACATAGTAGAAACTTGTCTTAAAAAGAAGTTAACAAATCAAGAAGACAAGTCAGATTATCGATTAAAATCAAGAAAATCTCAAAAACCCATTAAAAAACCTGGACGAGAAAAGCATACCCGGACGAGGGAGCGGTTGTTATTAGCCAGAGCAGCATTTGCTGCTCTGCTTGTATCAAGTGATTCTTAAATTGCTGAAAGCGGCGTCGTTTAGTGAAATAAAACTGAAGAGGGACTGGAAGTTCAACCTTTATAGTATTGGGAAATATTTGAAAATATGGAATGTTTGAAGGATGTAAGTGAATATTGACAAAGCGAAATACACTCGGCTTTGCTGATTTTAAAGAAACAACAAATCGAAGACAAAAAAGAAGAGTTTACTGAAGTAACAGTGCGAGGCCAGGTTTGAACTCTCTCTCTTTTTATTATTTGAGTTTGTTTTATATATATTTCGATTCGCAGATCTATCAATAATGATAAACTCTTTATTCATGTTTGCTTAGTTTTAAATTCGTTCTGTTTTCAGCGAATTCTTCGGTTTCGATTTTCAACAAAGTTTAATGCTGTTACTTTGGTTTTATAAACAATCCAATTCGTATTTCTTTTTTTCTTTTTTTATGTACAAAGTTCTTTTTTTAATTAAACTCGAGGGATCTCTTGATTATCTGAGGACCCTTTTTCCTTTTTAGTGAAGAATTCAGAATGTGTAATTAATGCTAATTCCAAAATCATGTGAGGTTCTTCTCATTATGGTTGCTTTTCTGTTTTCAGATTTATCAGATTAGCTAAAGGTAGAAGCGATGGCGGGGCATAACGAGTCTGAGAAAAAGTCAAGCGATGCCTTGGATGATTTGCAAACATTCAGAGCTGAAAATTTGCAAAGTAACATGAAAGTTATATATTACAGGTTTGTTTCAATAAATTAAGATTTATGGAGCCATTATCAAGAATTTTATGCTAAAGTTTTGTGTGTGAACATGCTCCTAAAGGTTTCAGCTCAAGTTAGAAATTAGGTTTATGATTATTTGGGAGAATTCTGGCCATGTGTATGATTTGCGGTTGGTGTATTATATATGAATTACAGCAAAACCAGTTTATTCTGGTTCAAAGAACCAAGTAGAAAGTAGAGTTGATGTTTCCTAAAGAAAAATGCTTAATCGTAATAAAGTCATTAAGGAACATGATGGCATAACAACAGTTCAATAAGAATGAGGAAGGTGTGTTTCAGGATTAATTTGGGCAAGGTTTAACCGGTTATTTGGGACCCTGGTGAGATTTAGAGATTGAGAAATAGCTGAAAGTTGAAATCTTCGTGGGAAAATCACAGAGCAGTATGCAATTTATTACAAGATATAAACTGTAGTTTGGAGTCTGTTGTGTGTTTATGACAGCATCTAAGCCTTATCTTTTTCCTGTACAGCCGAACATTTTTGTCTATCATTGGTGGGGTAGTTGCTGGAATCTTGGGATTCACTGGCTTGACTGGATTCGTCTTTTATTTTCTTGTGATGGCTATCACTTCAGTTGCGCTCATAGCTAAGGCAAAGTTTTCCATCCATACATACTTTGACTCCTGGAACCGAGTTGTATTTGATGGCTTTTTGGGTGGGCTTATGGTATGTTTCTCTGGTATTTATCAATACATTTTTCTTTCCTATCATTTCTGATTTCACTTTACCCAAGATTCTACTCCTTCGTAGCATTCCTTTTCTCTTGCTTGCAACTAGTACACTTTGAGAAGTAGATTTCTGCTTTTCTTTGTTTACCCTCATTCATGTATGAGATAAGAGGTGGATTGACAGTGTTTTTATGTTTTATGCAGTCGTTCGTGTTGTTCTGGACGTATCCTTTGCATTTTTTAAGATATCTTTCAGTTAATATACTTGAAAACTATAATTGCAATAGTAAGTTGTGTTAGTCATCCTATCAAATCAAGGATTATATGATTTTTCCTCAACATAAGCATTATCAGGGGCTTTTCGTTTCCCCTGGGCTAATTGATTAAGGACCTGTTTCTCCTTGTTGTTGTGTTGTTATGCTGCTTTGGCTGCTGTGTTGTCATACTTAACTGTTTGGCTACGCTGCAAAACAAAACATATCAAAGTAATTGTTATGGAACTGCCATGGTGTTATGTGAATAAACTTGTGCTCTTTGAATTCTAATAACTATAAAGACTTTAAATTATTTCAAGACTTTCAGTAGCTAAATTAGCTAATAAAAATTTAAATTATATTTTGATATTAAACAGTTCTATTAAACTGGTGTAATTTTTTTTGTGCTTGTAAAACCTAAAGCTCCATTGAAAAACTTGTGCACAAATTTCATGTCATGAATAGTATATAACAAGGTAGAGTGTTCAAAATTATTTATATGTGCATAAAAAATAAATACAAGTTACTTTGGATGATCATTATAATATTTATATATGTGGATGCATTATCGAGAATGTGAAAGAATGGTGTTGAAAACATTGCAATCAATGTGAAGGTAAAATATGCACTATTGGTAATTTTGTGATCCTGAAAAAAAATTTGAAGTTATTTTTTTCTTTTTCAAAAACAAATAAATTGCATTTTATCTTAAAAGCATGCCCCCATCTGTCTTATAAATGGAGTCACCTCACTCTCCATAAAGTTAAATTCCTTACTGAACACGTAGATGGTACTCGGGGGGTTAAGTAGGCTCCAGACTTGCTTTGGTTGATGATATTGGACTGTATGTGGGTTGCATGCGGGCGGAGGAATATATATATATATATATTCTTTTTCTTAAATAACTGGTCAAATTCTTCTATTTGTTGATTTCAGTGGCAGAACTAGGGTGCTTCTAGACAGTATACCAGAAAGCATCTGGTTTCAAAGAATCAGGCATAAAAAGATTTGCTTTATCTGCTTTTTACTATGGTGCTTTTCTTGACATGAGTAGATTTGCTTATGACATCGTACATATATTCTGATGAAGAGACAAGGTAGCTGCTCTGTCTTGAACGGAAAAGAAGCTCTGCTGCTGCTGCGCATTTACAACACCTTTGAGTTCGAATATGGCTTTAATGCGTTGTATCCATTACAAACAATCACAAATATTATTTGTTTGGTGTTGTCTTTGTTTCAATTGTGTTTTGGTTCAACAAAACCCTTAGTTTAGGCTTTGACTACACTTGGGAAACCTTTGCTCATTCAATTTTGTATGAATACTGCTCTATCTTTGCTGGTTGGATCCAATGACAACAATCTTCTATCTTAGTATGCATTTTAAGCTCGCAGTGTGACTCTTTTTTATTCTTATGAGAAAATTCGCTGGGAAGTGTGCTTTGCTTTTCGTGGATGGGAAATGCCGTAATAATAGATCTCGAGGCTATGTTTACATGAAAATCAAACAATTCGTGAGGTAACTGGGGTCCTAAGCTCAATCCGTGCGGATAGTGAGAGCCTGCAATATATAAAAGAATTCTGCAGAAGGTTCGTTCGTCTCATTTGACAATCTTTCACTTCGACGGGCACCCCATGCTGACTAGAGCTGAATAAAGCTTTCAGAAATAGAAGAGGCAAAACCGAGGAGAAGAATATTTACGGCGTGTTTGGCAGTTTTATTTTGTTCAGAAATATATTAAAATTACTTTTTTTTATTTTTACCATCAACATTTTAAACAATTCAAAAGTATTAAAAATATAATATTTTGAAAAACAGTAAAATACGTTTAACTCACCATAAGGGACTAGTATAAAACAAAAACAAGTTTGATGAAAACAAAAATAAACAATGTTAGTGGAACAAGTTTAAAATAAACACATCTCCTCTATCCCAAACATTTCCATCTCTTTTGTCACAAGAAAATAATCAATCATTTTCATCTCTTCTATCACGAGAAACTAATAATCAAACGCTATCTTAGAGCTTAGTTAGTAAAACACATCCAGTTGTTTCGAGCAACCTTAAAATGAGCATCAAGATCCATTAAACCATAGTGTCTTGCTGATATCTAGCTCAAAAATATCATAATCCCACATGCTAATGTAGTGAGATGTCATTCATCCAGCTAAATTGGCAAGCGTTAAGCCAATAAAAGTTCAGTGCAATATGCTTTAGACACTAATCAATACAATGTCAAACTCATGGAAGCGTAGGGAATTGCTTTGATCGGTGAATTTTACATTGCTGCAGTAATTGCTTTACTATTGCTGTGAAAAAATTAATCAAAACATGACAAAAATAACACCTCTGTTGAAGGTCATGTCTTTCACGACCTTCCTATACAATAAAGTAACGAGACCTAAGACCACTGATATTGATCCTTCCATCGTTTCTCCCGGTGACAAATTGAAATGAATCCGTTTCATCGTTCATTTTCTTTCAGAGGCAAAATCTAGTTGTGGAACTATATTCTTCCCGTATGCTCATGGAAAACAGATAGCAATCTTGCAGTTTCCTCTCAAATCTGTAAATTCAAAGAGTATCAGCCACTTGTACATTCAGATGACAAGCTGCACAATAAATTATCATTGTTCTATAGCTGCAATAATATTCAAGTAGTATTCCATGGGAGGCACACAAGCAGCAGCCAATGGATGTGTATTTCCACCATTTTACCACCCAATGGACATCAAAAACTCTCATTATCTTTTGCTGGAAGTGCTCTTCAGTGCTGGAAAGCACAAGAATAGTATTTACTTGTGTCAAAGCAACTCGATACTCGTCAAGAATTTATAAAAGTAACACTTACCAGCATCTGAGGGGCCTTTAAGAATACAAATGACAGTGAATATAGAACAATTGAAACTGCAACTGCTGTGATTATGTTGTTTGTCAGGCGCTTATCGTCTTTACTGGGTACAAATGCTGTTTTCAACGTATTTGTCAGATCAAAGAGCCTGTAAGAAACCTACAAGCAAAAAATTTGACAGTTCTTGAGTGCTTGAATTATACCAATTATCTTTTGAGATTTTAAAATAGTAAGATCGATGCTTACCGCGACATATATGGAGGTAGTAAGCATAAAGTTCAACATTGGGTAGTCTGGAATTAGAGAAAGTAACAATTTTGGTTGGCCATCTGGAATTCCTGATCTGCAAGTTTATAAAAACCAATATGAGGAAACCAGTGTGAGCATCCACAAAATCACCAGCAAAACAATATCATACCTTAACCAGATATGGATCTGAGAAATGTAGGTCTCCAGTGTGATTTTCCCCAGCCATCTAGTAAACAAAGTAATAAAATCACTAAAAGTTCTACAACAATAGATCCAGACTCACAGGAAAAGGAGTTCCCTAAGGTTTCCTCCTATCAGTGCCTCCAGCAAATGATTTAACTTCAATTTAAGGAAGGAGGAGAAAATCAGCAAATACATGAATCAACTTATAGGTCACTTACGCGAAAAGGGTCAAGCTGTAGCAGCGGAAGTGCTGGGTGACATTTCTCAAACAAATGTACACACTGATCAACCAGAAAACAATAATAATAATAAGCAAAATTTCTGAAAAGTTATTACAGGCACATTTAAGGGGGCAATGCGTACGTTATGGGAATCCACGAGGTATAAGGATGGTATTTGTTGTAAGTAACCTTGTCCAGCTTGTATATGTACTCGTACCACATATATCCCACCTAGAAAATTCACAAAATCTGTTATTGACATCATCACCACAGCCATCATAACCAACAGCAACAACAGTCAACAAGGCTGTAATACCGCCAGAGATATTGTTGCAACAGCTGTTTTAATTGATATTCTGCGCTTCGCTTCTGTCTCCTCTAGTTTCTCCATCCATCCTTCCACCTAAAATAACAAACACTAATTATTTGGCCACCGACTCAAAGACTCCCAAATCCATTTCCACCAAAACATTAAAGAACCACAAGCACATACAAAAGTTCCTTGAATGATGTGGTGTCTTCCGAACTTACCATTGGATGATAGTAGGCATATATCATTCCAACTATCCAGATATAACGATCAAGGCCAGAACGGAAATGCCACTCGTGCAAGCGGGGCAAATCTGGTTTCGCAGGATCAGTATAACCTGCAGTACTTTGAGGCATTAGGATCCCCAACCCCCGCCCAATGCTTTAACAATAGAAATGAACATTTGGCAAGATACCAACCAAAAAGGAAAGTAAATGGGCTCCAAACCACTTCAAATACTCCAGGAATTTCCCACATCAGAATGACTACAAGGAAGCAAGCAATAATTTTTGCAGCCATGACTGATCCAATCTCATTGTACTTGTTGAAAATACCAAGTGCCGCATAAACCATAAGAGTGAAAAGAGTGTGCATTGGGCAAATATAGTATAGCATATAACTATTGTTCAGTACAACACAGCAGACTAGCACCAGGAAATTAAGCCGCCACATCATCTGCTCAGAAAAAAGACAAAGGAAACTTAGAACTGGAAGAACATTAATATGCAGAGAGCTAGGGTGAACTATGTTTAAACTTTAGGGTGAAAAGATACCTGTGCAAACCTAGCAAGGCTGAAATCTTTGCGAACATAATAATACGAGAAGTTGCCGAATCCAGTCATCCACACATATGAAGCAATAAAAACACGGATTGCATTGTAAAATTCAGTCGCAGCAAAGTAATGGTACATTAAAAATAATACCTGCAAGACACCAGAAAAATGGGTAAGACCATACATTATGGCATGCACAGAAAGCACATATGAATAAACCCAGCCAACATATAAAAGAAACATCTCAGAACTTCAACATACATTGGTGTTAAAAAAACACATGACATGTAAAAGAAGGAAAGATGATCTCTAAATGGTTGAAGAATGCTTCAACAGATGACTTTGCCAATACTGTTCAACAATTTAAGTCAGGCATAGGATGTCAAAGTCAAATAACCACGAATATTTACAGAGTATCGGTTGCCAAATCTTGTACACATTAAGAAAACTCAATGAACAGTTTGAAAACGTATAGTCATGCTGTCTGAAAGAATGCCAAACCTGCATCCAGCCTTTCCACTCCTCAGTTTGATGCCTATTCAAATAAAGTATAGGTTTCCCAGAGAATGGTGACTTGTCATGATGTATCTTGAAAGAAGTTATTGCCGAAACTATGATGAGGAGGAAGTAGAGAAACAAGAAAAGATCTCGATTGTAACTCTGCAGAGACAGATATTAGCAAAGTTAAAACATAATCACTGGCAGTAAAATAAAAATAACAAATTTTACAAATTTTAATCCTGATAAGCACATAACCCATCTACAAGGTGAGTCAGCTGTTGAATGTTTTTATGTTGCAACAATGATTTTTTGTAAATGATAGCATAGTGTTGCTATTGGTGACCACATGCTTTGCTGAAAACTTACAAACCCCGAAATAAAGATTGCATGACACAAAGGAGTGGCACCTTCTTAGATGAGCCAAGAATATCAGTGCGGTCGCATATGTAAAAATACACCATAAAGAAACCAAATTCCGATCTGCAAAGAAGAAAGAACTTGTATTTAAAATTGCTAAGATACGAGAAACTAAATGTTTCTCCTTAATCTAGATCCAACAAACAAATTACTTACATGGCTCTAAGCGTCAAGCGATTATCAATCAAGAACTGCTCTTCCATTGTAAAGAACCTGAATATAGTAAAAAAAAAAACACGAGCAGTAAATAAATTTAAGCATGAAAAACGAAAGAAAAAAAAAGTTTAACAGCAACTGAGAACTTTCAAAAAGGCAATACCTGAAAATAGGAAATGTGGAAGTTGAACTCCTAGCTTTGGGAGAAGCAGACTGAACTCCTCCCTCTAGTAAAACAGCTCTATCATCTTCTTTAACCGCTTCGTTCCCCAATTCAACCAATCCAACATCAGAATGCCTACTAGCAAACCAACATCCCAAATTAAGAAAAAAATTAACTTAACTTGAATTAAACTTTCGTGGCAGCAACCGTTAACTTACGCTTTGGCTAAGGTGTTGTTTTTTTTGTACTCCAAATACTCGGTGTAGATCCAAGCAGCAAATACAGGTACGATTCCAAGCAAGAAAGAAAACTGCACCAAAATTTAACAAACATCGTTCCTAGTAATTATACAATCAAAATTAACTGCTAAATCAAGCATCGCACCAAGATCCAAAGCAAAATGAGCTCAGAGAACCACTCACCTGGCCGGGAGTAACAGGAGATAACATCTGCATTTTTTGGATTCTGGGTTAAGTAAGTTCAATTCAAGCACGACTGAGTTTAGCAAAATGAAGGATATGCATGTTAATGCGATGCCAGATCTGGTAGTTTACGTATTAAACGGAACCCTAAATTTGCTCCAAAATCTAGCTCTGTCTCTCCCTCTGTGTTGTTGTAATATGTGATTTGCTGCAGATGATTTGTTGGTGTGAAAATGGGAGAGACGGTAAAAGGAAGCGTGTAGAGACTGGAGAGACGAAGCAACAGCGGTTAGTTGAGAGAGATGTGTTTTTTATGAAACCGCCATGTAGGCTACCTTCTTATTTTTAACTTGTGAACACCTTTTCCGATTTACTGAGATTTTTAAAAATATTTTTTATTTAAAAATATATTAAAATAATATTTTAAATTTTTTAAATTTTATTTTTAATATTAATATGTTAAAATAATTTATAACCATTATTTAAAATAAAAAATTATTTTTTTATAAAAGACAGGTTAAATCACAGCCGATACAAGCACTTCTTTGTGGTCTGATCTTGATCCAAGGGTGTGGATTTTTTAGGGATAAATGTGAAGAATGCTGTGTTGTTTATTAGCTGATAATAATATATATGAGTAATTAATATGTTGATTAGATTTGCAGGCTTACTGGCATTGACGCGTCAACCCAGTGCTCTTTTGGTCCACCAATTCCTTCCTCTTCCTCTTTCCCCGTCAACATTGCAAACATTTCTTATACTAATATCTTTCCTCTTTTTTTAATTGAATTTTATTTTAGGGGTAAACTATTATTTGAACTTGAATACTATTTTAAGAGCTTATGGTTCGAGTTGTGCAAGGACAAACTAAACTTGTGAATGGACAGACCAAATCCAGATGGGCTTCTTATGTACTCTAATATGTGTTTGATATTATAGTGTAATATATTTAAAATATATATTTTTAACATTAAAACCATAAAAAAACATCAATTTAATATTTTTTTAATAAAATATACTTTCAAAACCGACAAATAAACAAAACTACAGCACTCCTCAGCACTAAATATTGAACTGTGAAAAATAGTTTGAAAATCTTAAACGATTAGAATATCGGAATACTGAAGTGAACTGGACAGTGAAGTTTCGAGAATAAAAAATAATGGTTAACAGCCCAGATATTGACTAACTGGAATAATATGCTGGCATTGGATGGCAAAAACTGGATTGGTATGCAAATTCAAACTCTTTTTCTTTGCTGGAATACCTAATTCGACTCTAGCAAACCATGTACTGTCACTTCCCTTTTTTGGATACTGCCCCATTTACTGTCGTTTATCCTGCAATTATCTTGATTAATATTTTGTGCCCAGTAAAATGGGTGGGTGGTGCCAATTTTAGTTATTTCTTCTGAAAAAGAAAATCTTATGCGTTAAACCATACCATTGAATTTCAAACTTTGGATTAAAAATCTTCAGAAATATTTTTTTGTCGGAATTAGCGTTGCTGAAATTTACTTCGGCATGGACTCGAGTCACTGACCTGCGACCCTCGGTGTGTGCTAACATATGGTGTAGCAGATCGGATCGGTCACTAGCAAAATTGAATGTTCTGTCGGCGGATTTGGAAAGCGTGTGGGTGTCGGTGACATTGTCGTTTCAAGTTTTTTAAAAAATAAAAATAAATAAAGATTGGGTTGACTCGAGTTTACTTCACAATCCACAGCCAAGGTTTTAAGCCTAATCAGCCCAAACCAAATCTCGTAGCTATGCTCGTGGGCCCGTGGCAGAGATTTAGCTCAGCCTTTCAAGTTTAGGCTCTTCCTCCTTTTGCTTCCCGTTATGCAGTGAGCTCTTTGAAACAAGTTATTGGATTGTTGTTCAGATAAATGTACTTTAATTTCTTGGTTTTTTTAGGGTTTTGGGACTGTAATAGTTGTTGCGGTTTAAAATATTTTTTATTTAAAAATATATTAAGATGATTTTTTTTATTTTTTAAAAATTATTTTTGATATCAGCGCATAAAACAATCTAAAAACACTAAAAAATATTAATTTTTAGCAAAAAAAAAATATTCAATTTTTTTTGGAAACGGGGTTGGACCGTAAAAAAATTTAAACTCTATAGTCAACATCAGTAGAAATTTAATAATTTCTATCCATTAACAATATAAAAATGCGTGATCAGGCCGTTTTAAAAATAATTTAATTTTGATTAACATATAAAATAATTCAAATGGATAGAGAAAAATAAAAGCGAGTTCCTTGAAGAAAATAGAGAAACAAATATAATATCAGAGAGAGACAAAGTGCGGAATGAACTTAATGGGCTGGTCTGTTGACATGGCATATAAATTCATTTTATTTTTTATATTTAGAGAATCCTCGAGTCTATATGTAGAAGGCAGTTAAACGAAAATTTCCTTGTAAAAAAAAAGTTACAGTCACCAGCACAAACCTTGCTGCACCATTACTACCCAGGCTCGTTATCCCTCGCACCAGATTCATGCACAGGTAAGGTGATTTTAATTTCTTGTTTAATTATTACAAGTTATGGTATTTATTTTGCTGATCAAGTCAGCATAAAATGCAAAAATTGTTCCTTCAACTTGAAATTGGAAAGATTAATGACGTTGATCGGAGGCACGTGATGGTGTTTTGCTGCCGGTATACAAGCCATGTGGATTGGAGCTGTTGCTGGGTAGTTTGGCAAAAAGGTCGTTGGTACTTTGTGCTTTCTTGGTATCGCGCTTCTTTTTATTTTTAAAAATGTTTTTTATTTGAAAAAATATATATTTAGTTTTTTAAGTGATTTTTAATGATTTTAATCTACTAATCTACAAAAATATAAAATATAAAAAATCTATTATTTTAATATATTTTTAATTAAAAAACATTTAAAAAAAACACTATCAAAATACTAAAGACGTAACAATCCCAATCCTTAACCATGAAGACCAATGCAACAGTTTCCAGCCAGTCAAAGCTCTCAAATGAAAAATTATTATATTAACTATCAACCAGGTTAATTCTTCAGGAAATATTCAGAGTTCAGAGTTCAGACAGCTTGAAATAATGGACCTGGCTTTCAGTATTCCAAGACAATTAAGGCTTTTTTTTTTCAAAATATTTTTAAAAAAATATTATTTTTTTATTTTTTTTGTTTGAAATTAATATTTTTTGTGTTTTCAAAATTTTTTGGTGTGCAGATGTTAAAAAAAAAATTTAAAAATAAAAAAATTTTATTTTAATGTATTTTTAAATAAAATATACTTTAAAAAACAACTGTTATTACATTCTCAAATATGCTCATAAAATTAAACAGTATGAAAAGATAACACATAAATAATTCATCCCCACATCAGCAATTACTTTTAAGTTCAGAAAATTAACATTTCTAGACTTTGGATAGTAAGTTATGCATTTTATTAATTATTAAAATATAATTAAAATAACTCATTCCTCAGCAATTTATAAGTATGACCTGGTTAAAATATATTTTAAAAATTAATAATTAAAATATAATTAATACAAGAATTATATTTTTAGATCTAGATAAATCAAGTAAAAACTTGATTGAGTTAATTTCTAAAATCATCATGAATAAATAGATGGAGATTATTTGGAAGATAAATTGATATTTTACTAATTTATAGAGTTTTTTAGATTTACTTATAGATGATAAGTTATGGCTTTTTATTAAGAGATATTTGTTGTATGCTAGACAGAAAAATTATAAAAACACAAAACAACAGAAAAATCACTAAAACACAAAACATGAGCTGACACTCTAGGCATAGCGATCCTTATTTTCTAAATGGGGATTTAGGAGTTTTCTCACATGTGGTTTGCGTGGATTATCGCTGGAAGCCGAATAATTTAACGACTTGTAATTTGAAACAACCCAGTTTTTAAAGAATTATTCAAATAAAAAAATCAAATATCCGTATAATAAATCCCTAAACAATTCTAAATCTGTCAAAAAAAAAAAAAACTTAAAAACCAAATAATTTTGTTTGCGTGGGATATGATATTTAAAAATTCAACTCTTAACTTGGTAATCTCTTCTAGCACTGTTCTACTTTCACCATCATTTCCGTAGCCCTGGGAATCTTAAAGTGGTAATTTCTTGAATTTGCTCACTGTATCTCTCTGGTTGTAATCGAATAGTATTTTTTTTCCGTTTTTTTCCCCTTTCAAAGTAAAGACCACTGGTTCAAACTTCAAACCGGAAAAAAGAGAAGGAAAAAGGAATAAAGTAAAATGTTAAAATCAGGACAAGAGAGTGAAACGGAATCAGGGCAATTACTAATCAGACCCGGATGGATCCTTCACCGTGAAAAAGATTCGTATAATTTTTTAGCCTAAATAAGATGAAATGACATATCTCAGATTGATTTAACATTGACACTACACACACACATATAATCTTAAAAAATCCACATTGAACACATGTATATAGTAGGGGATGGTGATATCAAAATAATCTAAAAATTTTAAATAAAAAAATAATTTAATTTTTAAACAAACACCAACCGCATCCTAAGAATGGATTACCATCTCACATTAATCTTTCAACATTCATGGCCTCTTTTTAACATGCTAAAATAAATATCCCACCAATAATTCATAAATATCCCACCCCCGATCTGGCACTACTTGCAGGAAAATTCCAACACCCACTTGCAATAAAAGGTAGGAAATCCCCGGTACGCGTCCCGTGTGGTATCCATCAGTTTTCAGGTGCCCGGAATTCGGATTCTCTATGCCATCATCGTCTATTTTTCGGTGGCCGGAATTTGTTTTCTCATATTTCACAACAAGGTTGGGTCTAGAGAGCTTCAGGTGGTTGGATTTTTCTATTGATGATGTGTGGTGGACCTTTGTTACGGTGCTGGAGTCCGTGGCTTTAGCTGCTATGCTTTGCTACTTCTTTGTATTCTGTGGCTGTACTCTTTGATGAAGATCAACTGACCATCTCTGAATTCTTTTCTTGTACATATACATGACTGGTAAGTTAGCGAGGAACTTGGAAAAATTTTAGTGTTTAATTATAGAGTTGCTGCACACTGTATTCTTACCCTTATCTTCACATAGTTGCTAGTTAATTTGTTACAGTGGGCTAAAATTAGTTCCTTTTTGCGTATTCTTTTCTGGTCTGATGGTCATATGGCGTGTCGTGTTGATGCAGTTTGATTATCTTTCCGCACATCAACTGATCGCCATATGTTACTGTTGCTACTCCTACGTCCCCCCCCGCCCGAATTGGATCCATATTGGTAAGGGAATTGATGATAACTGGTAAGTCCTAATTTGTGCGAGTTTAGGCACGAGTATGAAATCTTGCCTCACCTTATTATTACAAGAACGACGACAATCTGGGTGCTCCATGCGAGTGGATGAAGTTTGGTCTCATCTTAATTCTTGGCACGATGGCTCAAAATCAGGTGAATTTTGGCGCCTGTGACGAGGGAAAATTACTGTCCAAACCAGTTCATGTGGGCTAAAATTACTTGATTGGTTGCTGCGATATATCTCAGTAATCAGTATCGCTGTAATGACAGCTAAATTAGGTTCTTGTTCCGTAATTGATTTGGCTCGTATGGACAGGTTCATGGAATATTTTTTTGGACGATGAAAGGCTCTAGTGCCCTATAATATAACTTTCTGTATTAGAACAGTCTCTGTTGTGGTTTTGTAACAAGCAATTAGGAGTTTGGCGGGTAGACAATCGCCGACAGCTCATATTCAATAAGTCAATGAGCAAGTATTTACCACTGTGGAGCGTTGACTTAATTTACGGCGAGGGTAAAAAGAATGAAACATTTATTCGTGTTGGAATTGAAACTGAGCAGTGAACTCCTTCAAAATTCAAATATCCGAGATCAATTAAAACTTTCACTGATCATATCACGTCATCAGCTGGAGGGAATGGGCTGCTGTCCATGTTTTGTCCTTGCTTTGAGAGCCATGGTGCCATTATTCAACATTGGAAAGATAGGGCACAGATGGGTGCCATTATTCAACGTTGGAAAGATAGGGCACAGATGGGTGCCCTTCGCTGTTTATTATTGTTTATTTATTTTTAATTTAATTTTTTATATTTTTTAATTGTTTTGGTGTATTGATATTAAAAATAATTTTTTCAAAAAAAATATTATTTTAATATATTTTTAATAAAAAAATATTTTAAAAACCGATCATTATTACACTCCATGCACGCCAGTGAAATGGCCCCTCATTTTGGATTTTGGTGGAAGTAAGAATGACTGCCCTTACTCGAAAGCCTTGAAAGATTGATACAAGTTGGATGCTGTCTTTTCCCAAAAGTGTCTTTTACAGTGGCCAGTGACGTTTCAAGCATGTTTTTCTTTTTCTTTTTTCATGAGTTTCAGGCTTATTTCCCAAATAATTAAATGGACGTCGCAAAGATATCTCCATGTCGATTTATTATAAAAAAAAAAAAAAAAGAAGAAGAAGAAGGCTAAGAGGTTCTACTGTATTGTTATTATAATATAAACCATGTGGAAAAAACATTTTGTAAATCCACAGTATTTTTCCTGTATACTATATAATAATGGGAAAAATACTGTACAAGTCAACAGTGTTTTCCCATTTTTTTCCTTATATACCTATATAATAATATATATAATAATTTATTACTAAATAAACTAAAAGTAAATATTGTGTAGCCGCACTGTTCACCCCATCATATTTTACGGTGGATGTTATTGTTCATTTTTTTAAAAAGGTTTGTTATAATTTAAGGGGAAAAAATATTGAATCTGGTTAAGTTCATATTCCGGGCAAAGAGTTTTTATTTTTAAGGTTGAATATAAATTTAAAGAAAAAAATATTGAATACAGTTGAGTTCATAGTCTGGGTTCACCCCACATGTGTTTACTGTAGATGACACTGTTCACTTTTTTTTAAGGTTTGCTATAAATTTAAATATTGAACCCGGTTGAGTTTATGGTTTGGGTTGCAGTTTTTTTTAAAGGTTGAATATAAATTTAAGGACAACAAATTATCGAACATGGTTGAGTTTATGGTCCGGGTCTCGGTTTTTTTTTAAATGTTGAGTATAAATTAAAGAAAAAATATATTGAACCAAATTGAGTTCATAGTCTAGATCACATGTTTAACTAGTTAGGCCATAACAACCGGGAAATTATTTTTTACTAGTATCTTTTATATATATCTTTGTTAAAATAATTTTTAAATTTAAGTTTCAATTAATATCCCTCGTCTATATTTTTTTTTACTTATTTAGCCTTTTTTCATAAAGATTATTTTTTTACGGTGTTGTGCATTTTTTATTTTTTAAAAATGTTGAATATAAATTTAAGAGAAAAGAATTATTAAACCTGGTTGAATTCATGGCAGGGAGTCAATAAATTTTTTAACTCTTGGCAAACTCATAAACTCGGTCGATTTGACCGAGTTTAACTGAGCTTGTTGGTTTTTAAGTTTCTATCTTGATTTTACATTTTATATACATGTTGACTCGTAAAATCGTATAATTTTAGGAGTCAACTTGTGATTTTGATAACAATACCTGGGATGATAGATCTAAGCTTCAGAAGTTTTTGGTATTCAAGTTTCATTTAGGATTTTTAAATAGATTTTATGATTGTTTGAGTTTATGATTGAATCTATTGAAATCTTTATAATACTTTCTATTTATTTTCTGATAAAAAAAAAGTTAAATATATAAAATATCCCTACTATATTTATTTATTTGGTGACCCTTCAATCACTATATTTTAAAGTTACAGACGACACTGAGTTTTTTTTTTAAAAAAAAATATCAGCCCTCTTT
>Ga0307507_10006496_pt1 | contig 17895 bp, 17 predicted proteins | sample 7_EM_MG_FD_207223 | JGI IMG/M metagenome (GOLD analysis project Ga0307507, IMG submission 207223) | Populus trichocarpa ectomycorrhiza microbial communities from riparian zone in the Pacific Northwest, United States - 7_EM | ecosystem: Host-associated > Plants > Roots > Unclassified | place... | reverse complement strand
AGCAAGCAGGCCCTCTTTTGGCTTGCTGGCTTGCCCAAATCAGGCCCTTCGGCTTGCTGGCTTGCTTGATTACCAATCAAGCAAGCCAAGCAAGCTGTCAAGCCAGCTTGCTTAATAGCAAGTCTGCCCACCGCGACATCTTTGCGCTAGATATACCGGACGGAGCGAAACACAGCGCCGCGCTGTCTTTAGGGCTCCAGAGACTGAAGACATGTATGTGGAAGCCTTAATGCTAATACAGGAGTATGGGCACAGGCCACGACGTGGTAGTGTGGCAGTGGGGACGACGTGTGGGAGTGAACACACAGGAGTGTTTCCATGGCTGAGGAGTTGGCGAGAGAGGTAGAAACATGGGGGTGGGAAGTTGTAGCCATACACTTAGATATACGTGGCCGTCCCGGAGAAAGACCAACACGTCTAGAAAGATAGTATTGATGATAATGACTGGATAATAGGAACCTTGAAGAGTGGAATGAAAGATGTCGTGAGGTATATATTGGACTATGTCTAGCACTTTTCATTCAGAATAGCTGCACGTCGATCGACCTATAACTTTCACCGTATCGGTGCCCCTGCTGCCTCTATCAAAGACGGCAAGTGCTCTTCGATATATTCAACTACTGCATCTGGGCCCCTCTCAACTTGAAGGCCTTGGGGTAGAGCAAAGGTAGTGAGGCCGGGTACAATGTCCTTCGCAATGCCTTGGATCTTCTGACTCTCCTCTGGTGTCCACATGGAAGCGGTGAACTGGCGTACATTAACACCTCGTTCTTCGGGTTGTAATTAGCATTCAACTATTCTTACTAAGATGTCTGGCTTTATTTCCTCGACGACAGCCGCAACGTTGTCGATAGCTGGTCTCCTATAAGCGAAAATAGTCCTAACGGACCTAGCGTACTTACTTTCTATATTTGCTGAATGAATGATCTCATACTTATCTTTTACGTTCTCGATCACTCGCCCTATGAGTCTCTTGGCTCGCTCTGGTGCTGTGTTGACGGTGACAAGCTTGAAAGTGCCAAGAGGACGTTGTTCAGACATATTTGCGGATGAAAGAAAGGAAGAGAAGCACAAGAAAGGCAAACGGTTGAAGTTTAGAAAGTGAGATACAGATCTTTTAATGGAAGAAAGCGTGTACTTATCATTTTCAGTCACCTTTAAGACCGTTCGTTCTAGGCGTTGTGCAATTGACGAAATATAATAGAGAAAGGCAGGGGTTGACGTTCCCCGCCCTGCGACCCAATCCCGACTTCGTGTGCCGTGGCAAGCCGGAACGCTTCAGTCTCAAGCAATGTCCTTTTCACGAGTCTAAAGATGAAATTCTCCTCTTTCCTTATATATCTGGATCTCCGTAGTTCATTGCCGCTAGTTCTGGACGAAAGCTGACAGGGATAGTGCGCCTCACATAAAATGGTTTGGAGGCCTTTTAAAGGCGTTGTGACCCACTACGACGAGCGTTTGCCAGGTCTATAGCATCTTTTACTCACGAGTACAAGAAGCACTCCTCCAGTCACTTCACCATGGCTGCTCCAAAGGACTCTGGATATATTGCGACTGGCGATCCGACCAAACCTCGCTCGGATGCGGCTGTCCCCTTTCGAGAAATCGTCCCTGCCCCTGATCACCCTAGGATCGCGGGAATACAGCACTGTGATGCTCACAGCTGGTGTGAATCGAGAAGGAAAATAGATGCGCCTGCTTGGCTAATTAATCGTCTGGAGGCAAAGAACTTGGAAAAGCCTTATAAGGGGTTCACTACCGATGGCATAGTGAGGGAAAGACTGTATCATTATGCAGGAGATGAAGGAGCGCCAATTGAAAAAATCACGGAAGCCACTACCGCATTGCTTGGTCTCCTTTCCCCTAATCAAAAGAGTAGTACAATCTTTGAATCAGTTGATGCGGATGAGTTCAGGCTTTGGTCGAATCCTGAACTGTACATGAATCCAGGTATGCCATAAGTTGTCCATCGTTATTAGAAGGGTGATGTTTATATTACCTAGGAGGTCTGCGTCTGGACGAATGTGGGACAGACATTCAGGATGCTGTTCACGCCATTATGGAAGCCTCTTTCTCCTCATACGGTTATGAGAAAGTCCTTGGATGTTGTTTGACTAATGGATTCCTCGGGCATCTTGTGAATGGTAGGAAAGTATTGAATGAGCACTCATACAACTTCCGGCTATTTGGGCAGCCAGACTTAGAGAAACCATGGGGCTACACGTTTTTTGGTCATCATCTCTGCCTAGCTGTCGTATTGAAGGGCCGCAGAATGGTGATTGGACCAACATTTATGGGGGCAGAACCGGACCGGATCGACGAAGGGCCTCATGCGGGTCTGCGATTATTCAAGACGGAGGAACTGTTATCTCTGAAGCTCATGCAGAGCCTGTCTCTAGAATTGCAGGAGAAGGCAACCCTTTCAAAGGGCATAGACGACAATTATCTACCCCCTGATCGATGGAATCCTTTTGACGAGAGACATCTTGGTGGTGCACGGCAAGACAATCGTGTTGTCCCTTTTGGTAGGTGGCAGCCTGAAACTCTAAAAGATACTGTTGCTAACTCAGATCAGAGGGCTGCCCAGTTTCGCTTTTTGCACCTGCTCAACAGGAGCAGATAATTACTTTATTTAAAGCATTCAACAAATACTACCCGGATGAGGCTCTAGAGCACCGATTGCAGACCTTTAAGACACATCTGAACGAGACTTACTTTGCTTGGATTGGAGAGTTTGGAGACGATGATCCTTTTTACTACCGTATACATAGCCCTGTTGCGTTCATGGAGTTTGACTTTCACTGTGGCAGTAAGTCTTATGAACCACCCAAGACTGGACTTGCATTGATGAACCATAGTTTTCCTAACGAACACATCTCCGGCTCGATGTCACATTCATACTATTAATAGATTGCCGAATAGAGGAGATTATGGGAGGGCATTGGTTGAGGGCAGTAATTGAATTGTCGCTAATATTCATACATATGGAGCTATCTTCAAAACTGGAATTGGAGCATCAAATCTCTTCTAACAAGTTCCGTTATTCCCTGGGCTAATACATTCAACGCATATGACATTGTTCCATGGAAATCAGCTCTTCTATGTGTGATTCTACACGAACCACGTTCTCTCTAATAGACTATGGTGATATCACAGGATCTAGCAACGTCACGGTAAAGGTATCGGGGCATTCCATTCCAGGCATCAGCAAAACAGTATATTACAATCCATCAGTTATAGCTCATCATGCAGAGTCGGCCTTCCGCTATCTTTCAGCAGATCCACTCCCTTCTTCTTGCGCCATTTATCCCAAATGCTCCAGAAGTCTTTCTCCATGGATTTTTCCATCTGATCCGGCAGTACGACCACGTATTCGACGTGCAATGCACCGTACGCTTCGTCGACACCTTCAGGCAGTTGTTGATGCCATATTGGCATTCCCTGGCCTTCTATCGACTCCACAGTGTTTGGCTGGACCACTTCACCGCGTTTCCGTGATAATTGCACAACGTGCCCATCTAGATGTGTGATATTCCGTTTCCAGTCTCCCATCCATGCTTCCCGCAGACTCAGCACCTCCCTCCAGAACAGATCTTTCCCTCTACGTCGGAAGAATGTGCCGTCGGTCTTCTCGTGCTCCTCAGTCCCTAGCTGCGGATCCGTCTCCACCAAATGCACGATAAGATCGCCAGCCACCCAATCTGGGCTCTCGTCCGCCTCGTTCTCGTACGTGATGCGCACGCCGCGCGGCATGCCGCGCTCGACGTGAAGTTCGTGAGTCTCTGGCTCCCGCACGACCCGCGAGCCATGGCAGACGGGGCACGCATGCTTGATCTTCTTGCCCTTGCCGCCACATGCGTCGCACGTAGTCTGCACCTGCTGGAACAATCCAGGGGCCAGCTGCTGCCGCTGTATGCGCATTCCTCGCCCGCCGCAAACGTCGCAAGTGTCCACTTGCCCGTCCGCGGATCCCGTGCCCTCGCACTCCGAGCAGATCGCCTGCTTTTCTACCGTGAACTCGGTGTCGCGGCCGTTGTAGAAGTCGCGAAGGGGCACGGCGACGCGTACTTCCATGTTTGGGCCCCGCCGCTCACCGCCGCCATGCCCGAAGTGACCACTCCCGCCGAAGAAGCGGCTGAAGAGGTCGAATGGGTCGTGGTGCTGGCCGGGGCGCCCTCCGCCGCGTTTGTGCTGCTCGATGCCCTCGTGGCCGTATTGGTCGTAGATGCGCCGTTGTTCCTCGTCGACTAGGCACTCGTACGCTTCGGCTACAGCGACAAACTTGTCGTGGGCACTTTTGTCATTTCTATGGGAGGTTAGTTGAAAGAGGCTGGGTGGGGTGGGATTTATCAGGCGGTTGGAGTGGTGATTTGAATGAAGTGCGCCTGAGAAGCGATAGGGGATTATGGTGCGGATATACGTACGGGTTCTTGTCAGGATGATATTTTTTACTCAGAGTCCGATATGCCTTCTTGATTTCACGCTCCGACGCGTCCTTGTTCAAGCCTAGTAGCTGCGAAGATACTCCGTAAGTAGGTGGGCTTTAAAGGTGTCCAAGAGCAGTAAGAGAGAGTTGAGTAATCCTCGTAAGGACCTAGAAGCTCAGGCATACCTTATAGAAATCTTCGGCACAAAGAGCTAGAGATAAGAGGCAAGCAAGCAGCAATCCTATCCGAAGTAACATTTCGGAGGAGCTGAAGTGGTCTAAGGAGTGATAGGAGACAGAACGAAGGAGGAATTTCTAGATGGATGAAAGTAAATACTACATAAATGCCGGAAGTCAATTTGGAGATCTGCAGGGCCCGAAGGGAAATATGTGGGCGGAAGTCGTGGATTTAATGGTGTGTTAGAGCTCGAAAACGCCAGATCTCCATTGACATTTTGGTAGCCGCAGTGCGGTAAATCTTCGGTAAATCCGGGGGTCATAATTTTACATCCGTTCTCTAAAGTCTAGCTGCATGAAATACATTGAGCTATAAGTCGACCAATTTACCATTATTGTCTTCTTTGCACCTACAGATACTCAGAAAGAATGCATTGAGAAATTGAGTTAAATTCCGGTGTCCTGATTCGTCAGCAGCCCACAAAATCCCGACCTCCGTCTTCTACTACATTGACCACGAGCATAACCCTTCATACTATTTGCCCATAATGGCACCACCACTGGCGTCACGCCAATTAACTGGCGTTGTTGTTTCCGCTGGTAAAATGGTCAAAACGGTCAAAGTGCGCATAGCAAAGCAAGAATGGCACAAACACATTCGAAAAGTATGATCTCACCTTCCCTGCCTGCCGCCATGCAAAATTAGTATATCCACTGCGTAGTCCTTATATGCTTTTCAAATCTCGCGCGTTCTGTTATGTGATGTTGTGAGAGAAGGTGCTGACTAGCCTCAGTACTTCCCCTCCAGCACAACCTACCTTGTCTCCGATCCCAACTCCTCCCTCCGTGAAGGCGACGTTGTCCGCATCGCCTCCGGCTGGCGCACTTCTAAACATATCCGTCACGTTGTATCCTCGATAATTGCACCGTTCGGGACTCCAATCGACACTCGACCACCCATTCCAACTGAGGAAGAGCGCATTGCAGAGCGGCAGAGAAAACGGTTAGCAAAGGATATGAGACAGGCAGCAAGAGGGAGGATACCGAGTCGGCTGAGGATTACCGAAGCGATAGAACAGGGGAGGGAAGTGCCAGATTTGGAAAAGGCGAGTAGGAATCTTAGAAAAGAGGAGGACGATGCGGAGAAGGGTGTAAAGGAGGGTGTGTTGACTGGGAAGGAGAGGAGAAGGCAGGAGAGAGACCGCACAGACATAGAAAGAAACGATGCTGTGTCGTGATAAGATGCTGGCGGGGAGGTTTGGACAAGTGCTGGAGATGGATTGTATTATATCTAGGGTTAATTATGAATGTCTTTGAATGGCTTGAAGACTTGTATTCTGCGGTGTACTAGATGTAAATTGGGAAACAAAATCAGGAATCGAAGGAGGTTCTAGCAATTTGACAGGCACTACTACTATACACGAAATCGCCTGTGAGCTTACTCATCATAAATTGCGGGAAGTAGAGTATGCTAGTAATACAGGGTGTCTCCGCTAAATGAATCAGAATGCAACCAGAAAATGAAGCATGCAAATGTCACTCCCTCCGGCACCGAGCCATTATAAAGGATGTTAACGCCAGCCATGCTTATGGTATCTTTGGAAATATCTCCCACCTCTGGACGCCATTGCAACAATCATGCCTCGTAAAATATCTACGAGCTTGCACTCGAAGGCCCCTTTTTATGATGAAACCAAATCCACCATCTCCTCATCGCCTTCACCTTCTTCTCCTGCTCTAGCTACGAATGGATGCCTCAGAGCTTCTTCTGCCGTGATCCTTCTGGTAGGCTCACATTCTAGCAGTCGTTCCAGAAATAAAACGGCCTCTTTCTCTTCACCAACCAGCTGGTTCTTCCGGCCTTGCTCGTCTCTCCCAGATCGGTTGGTGCACCATAAAATGATCTTCTCGAAACCATGTCCCTGTTCAGTGTAGCTCGGGATGTTGGTTTCAAATACTTGGCCATGCAGAAGCGAAATTTCTCGCATTTTTTTCTTTCCGAAAACATTGGTCAGTTCGAGGAGCGCATCAATGTCATCAGCGCTGTGGAAGAAGGGAAACCGGCGGGAGAGAAGTGTCAATAAAATTACGCCCGCACTCCACATATCAATGGAGGTGTTCTGTGCGGTACATTTAAAGAGAACCTCCGGAGCACGAAATCCGCGTGTTCCTGCGCGGTTGGCACGCCGGCTAGCTCTTTGATCGGTTTTGGGATAGCTCGGAGGTTGAGAGGGAGCGCTGGCGAGTGTAGTGGCATAGACGCTATGTTCGACCTTGTGACGGCGTTCAGAGGATGGCAACTGGCATGTACAAAGATGCCAATCTGTTCCCTCTTGCTCTGCTAGACCGAAGTCAACGAGGACGCCTCTTGCACGCTGAGGGTTGTAGAGGAAGTTGGTGGGCTTGATATCGCGGTGGAGGATCCCGTGGGCATGGACCGAACGTAAAGCCGTGAAAAGGCTGCGAAAGTATAGACGCATATCAGATATTGTCATATCGCGAAAGTACTCGCGAAAGTCACGGTGCTGAAAGTACGGGAGGACTGCAATGACCTGGTCCTGGTGACGGAAGGCGGTAATAAGGGGACAAACGGAGTCCGAATTCTTGAGATCATGGAGAAGTTCCAGCTCATTGAATATGCGGATAGGGCTGCTTGTTACGTATATTTTCTTAATGGCAACATATCGCGGTCTTATTTTGGTCGTATTGTATACGCCGTTTTTGGATGGAGGCGACCATTTGGAGTTTTCTCGTTCCTCAATATCCCAGTCATTTTTATACTTGTGATAGAGAAGGTCTTCAGCCTTGTAGACTGTAGAGAATGTTCCTATATTCTCGGTGAGCCTTCAAATGGTACCTGCATAGGGCCAGCCAATGGACGTGACTTACCCTCTCCGATACGATTTATGAGACGATATCTGCTATTGATGCCTTTGAAGCTCTCCTCAAATCGCGCCATGTCCTCCGCGACACAGTCCTCCACCTCTTCGTCGCTACTGTCAGACATGGTTCGTCCGCTCTCTTCCAAAGGTCCCCGGCTTTCATCCATCGTTTCCTCATCTTGCGGGTCGTCGTTATGTATTATCAGCTGCTCAGTCGGTTGTCTGAGTGTCCTTACCTTTGCCATGTTCCTCCTGGTGGTTGGGGGATGTGGTTGTGCGCCACTTTGCAATAATTACGCAGTTCGCGGTGGTACAGTGGGCCCAAGTCGCGACCTCGGGACGTCACAAAAAACAACGCTTGTCCAGATTAGGCAAAATAATAATAACATCGCGCGAACGTCTATCCTGCCCAACTTCCTCAACAACCAGAGTAACAACACGCATGCGCTGACCTTCGCTTCCTTTCCCCTCTACATTTTCTTCTTCGTATTCGCCATGGATGGCCGTATCGATTTTGACATAAATGAATCCCTCAAACATTACCTTAGTGACCCTGCCTCGATACAGACTCCAGAGGCCTCCTCTGAGCTTGTTGATTGCGAGAATGACCCCGAATCATTCACGAGCATTCTGGTCAATGGCGAGTTAAACCCTGTTGTTGACGCAGTTACGGAGAATCCTGATGCGATAACGCGCAACTCTTATTTTGATACTCTACAATTCCTGCTTAAGTGCGCACCCATTATCCCCAACAATCTACAACAGTATATATCAGATCCTGACTATGACCTTTCCCGTCGACCTAGGACTTCCTCTCAAATACCACCCAGTGCCCTTAGCAAAATACTCGATTTGATCGTTTCGGGTCTCTCAGCACAAGCGGACATTGCTCATGCCGATTTAGAAGCGGATGAGCAAGAGACGGTACAGCATCACAAGCAACTATTGGAAGTTTTCGGATTCTTACTACAATGGACTGTTGCTGCTGTAGAAACCAGAGCAGCCGAGAAATCTGCCTCTGCCCCCGCTGCGAGGGGCCGCGGAGGAAAGGGAGCCAAATCTAAAGCTGGCGCAAACAAGGACGCGAATTGGGATTCTTCAGGACAACTTCAAACAGCGCTTGATGTTATGAGCAAAGTGATGAAATTAAAGCTGGCTAAAATCTTCGTCACAACTTCAGAGCGCGACACTTTCATCAGTCTTTTCACACGGCCAGTTTATCTGATCTTAGAAAATGAAGCTCGTGTTAAGAACACAGCGATTCGGATGCACGCGTTCAAGGTTCTATGCATTGCGGTAAAACACCACGGACATGCTTTTGGTGAGGTCACTGGTGGGAGATCATTATTATTATTATTTATTAATGCCAAAACTTAGGGGCACAAACGTCTATCATGCAGAACCTTTCATATTTTGAACACCTTTCAGAGCCAATGGCAGAGTTTTTACAGATTCTGGCAGAACAATACGACTGCCCTCAATTGACAGAAGAAATTCTGAGGTTCGTAACTCGAATTAGCTGTATTTGGGTAGGGAGCTAACAGTTCGCAGGGACTTGAGCAATAAAGAATTCAACAGTAATGATTTGAAAGGCCCGAAGTCTGTTTCGACTTTCATCACCAAGATTTCTGAGCTTGTCCCACGCCTTGTTATAAAGCAGATGACGCTGCTTGCAAAACTTCTTGATAGCGAGGTATTTTGATCTAATTCCACCAAAGCTCTTCCTACTGACAGAGTTGGTAGTCATATACCCTTAGATGCGCTATCATAGAAGTCTGTGGAAATCTGATTGCTATGCTCAGTAAACAAGAAGGCGAAGAAAGGAGCGAGAACCATAAAGGCCAGATCAACGCTTTCTTCGACGTATTAGAAGAACGGTTTCTTGATATCAACCCATACTGCAGATGCCGCGCTATTCAGGTTTACATCAAGCTCTGCGATCTGGAGACCAAGTTCCCTAAACGCAGACAAGTCGCTGCTGAGCTTGCAGCAAGAAGCCTTGAGGACAAAAGTAGTAACGTTCGACGTAATGCCATTAAACTTCTTGGGAAGCTCGTATCCACTCATCCATTTGGAGTGCTGCATGGTGGTCAGCTTGCTTTCAAGGAATGGAATGCTCGGCTAGAAGCGGTTGATGCAGAAATTAATGCTCTGAAGTCGCCTGCAGAGCTTCAGGAGAACCCCGTGCCAGAGGAAGCCACCGTGGATGAAAGTCTTCTTGCGGACGCAACTCAGGCGGAAAACGAACCAGCTCCAGAGCCAGCCCCAATGACGGATGAACAGAAGGCAGCCGCTATCGAAAAGGCAGCTGCAGAAGCCGCAACATCAGAAATGATAAATAAACTCCAACTGACTCGCCGGTACTATGTTGAGGCACTCCGCTTTATTGAGGTTGCTGATGCAGCATCACCGGTTGTCACACAGTTACTCTCATCTAAAAACAAAAGTGAGGTAATTGAAGCCATGGACTTTTTTGTTGTTATCGACGCGTATAAGATCGAGAGTGCTCGCGCGGGCATTCGCCGTATGCTGCGCTTAATTTGGACGAAAGGGAATAGTGACGAGGGCAAAGGAGTTCAGACTCATCTAATCGAATGTTACAAAGATCTCTTTTTCGATGCACCGGACTCTTTCAACGCCAATGACGCAGCCAACTACATTGCTCGGAATATGATCAGTTTGACTTTTGGTGCCACACCTGCAGAGTTGACATCCCTGGAGCAACTTCTCAGCACAATGATGAAAGGTGAATTGGTTAATGAGGTAGTGGTCCAGAAGCTCTGGCAGGTGTACGGCGTCCAAAAGAAGGAAATTTCAAAGAACCAGCGCCGTGGCGCGATAATAGTCTTGGGGATGCTTGCGCTTGCTAATCCGGATATCGTTGTTAAAGAGATGGAGACATGCCTACGGATTGGACTAGGTGAACTAGGTCGACGAGATCTAGGACTTGCCCGATACACTTGCATTGCGTTACGCCGAATCAATGTAGGAACAAGCAAGCAGGCTTCAGGATCAACGACGATAACAGCAAAACTCCCGGATGACCACGCCGTCTTGGTGAAACTGGCTGCAATGACGGAAGTTGTGACCGACAGTAAGGAATGGTTCGGGGTCGCAGAACAGGCAATCGGTGCCATATATGCTCTTTCAAAGTATCCAGACACATTGTGCTCAGAAATTCTTCGACGGAAGACGAAGCATGCCTTCCAGCCACAACAACAACCATCGAGGCCGACTTCAAGTGGAAAGGGAATAGAAAACAGCCAATTGCCATCTCCGCCACCAGAAGAGCAAGGACCAAGGGAAGACCAAAAATCGAGGAAGCAGAAACCTGCCCTTGCCCTTTCTCAACTCCTTTTCATCGTCGGCCACATCGCCATCAAGCAAATCGTACATCTTGAGCTCTGTGAGCAGGATTTCAAGCGCCGGAAAGCAGAAAAGGAGAAAACGGCAGGTCCACGCAAATCCCTGGCACCTGTAAATGCGCCGCCGACTAAGAAAAAGAAATCCAGTAGCCAACAGGGCACGCCAACCCCCGAAGAACCAGACGAGCTTGACCTGATGGCGGGTACCACCGAGGATGATTTCACTGAAGCACTTGCGCACATTCGTGAGCGTGAGCTCCTCTATGGTTCGCAGTCTCTCCTTTCAAACTTTGGCCCGCTGGTGGCGGACATCTGCGCGAATAACACTACCTACGCCGACCCAACGCTGCAAGCGCAAGCCGCGCTCTGCCTTGCTAAGCTCATGTGCGTGAGCTCTGAATACTGCGAGCGGAACCTAGGCCTGCTCCTGACTATTCTCGAGCGCAGTAAAGACGCTGTCGTGCGCAGCAACCTGGTTGTCGCGCTGGGCGACATGGCCGTTTGCTTCAACCACCTCATTGATGAGAACACGGATTTCTTATATCGACGACTCAATGATGGTGACGCGAGCGTCAAGCGCACTTGCCTCATGACTCTAACTTTCTTAATCTTGGCCGGACAGGTCAAGGTGAAGGGGCAACTGGGTGAAATGGCGAAGTGCCTCGAAGATGACGATAAGAAGATTGCGGATATGGCAAGAATGTTTTTCTCGGAGCTAGCGACCAAGGATAATGCCGTATACAATCATTTTGTGGACATGTTTAGTTTGCTAAGCGCGGACCAAGTCCTAGATGAGGACGCGTTTAGGAGAATCTTGAAGTTTTTGTCTGGGTTCATTGAGAAGGTATGTTTCGCCTTTTTCTATTCTCCTTTTCTTCCCCGAAAGCCTATTTCTCTCACCAGCCGATTATTGGGCTGCTATTTTTTGTGTTGGAGTTATCAGCTGACAGTTGTAATCAGGATAAACATGCCAAGCAGCTGGCTTCGAAATTGGCAGCGCGGCTGCCGAGGGCGGAGAGTGAGAGGCAGTGGAATGATGTTGCATTTGCCTTAGGCTTGCTGCAGCATAAGGATGAAGAAATTCAGAAACTTGTGGGCGAGGGCTTTAAGGTCGTGCAAGCGGCAGCGTAGAGGGGATTTAATGTTTGTTTAGACCTTGTATGATGGGACTTGGACAGGATGGGGGAAGGAGCTCTTGGGCAGAATACAATTAAGGATAAACAGCTGTGTTTATGAAGGGGCATGCTCCGGGAGTTATTGGCCATTTTGAATCATGACTTTGTTCTTCCGGATAACGTGATCGGTAAGTATCCTGGCCACGCAAGTATCCTGGCCACCCCACCAAAAATCGCGAAATACGTGACGCGTTACTCAACCACGAACAATTGTATTTAGTGTAGCTATCTACTGGCTATTTATTTAACGTCTAGAGCACATACGTGCATTATACTCTGTTGATTTGCACATACTACACTTACGCATTACCCGTTGCGGTCGCTCGGCCACTGCCTCTGCTGCCCCCTCCTAGGCAGCTTATGCCCGCGAAGCCCCTTCTACTCCTAATAGAACACCTCCCCTAGCTATATACGTGCGCCGCTGTGCCTTTTTCTTTTTTTGGCGCCGGTTCTCCATACATAGCTTCTCATTTTCGCTTGCAAGTAGTACAGCGCTTGACATCGCCATTTCGCACCCCTTAACAAGCTAGCTAAGGGCTTGTCCTGCTGGACTTGGTGGGCTATGTATACGCTGTTTGAGATAACGCTTTAGCAGGGCCGTCTGCTGTTGTAGTTCAGCAATATTATAGGGTGTCTCGGCTGTCCAGGATGCATTTAATTGCAGACGTTAGGGTAACGGCGTCTAATATTCGGTGTATAGCTGTGCTAATATGCGATCAGGGCTATATAGAACTAGGCCAGTAGCAGCGAATCCTGCCTATATATTGTTCCGATGCAGTACTATTTGCCTAGCCTACCTATATAGTAGCAGAAATTCGCGTTTATTAATGTAATTAACACCACGGCCCATAATCTGTTAAACGAGGTGTCCATATAATTGCTTAAGGACTGAGAAACAGCCTATATCTAGCGGCTGCAGTAGATGTAACGAATGCGCTAGCATACAGAGGACGACTATAATTATAAACTAATATTTAAATTTAATTATAATAATTTAATGATCCGGGTAGAACTGATCAAATTTAGGCAATACGTGGCTATTGTGGCCATCTAGTACTAGTAGCCGATGCGTGCCAACCATGCGAGCCTTTGTATGCTTATTAAAGACCATTAGCCAGGTTAGGCCAATCTTATTTGTTGTCCAGCCGTTATCGCTAACACCAATTAACCAGTCGTATGGTATAATATTATCCTTATACCAGGCAGCCTGGTGCATTATTGCCTTAAAGATAATGTAGTGGAATTGCAACCCCTAGGGCATTAATAGCTTCAATAATTGTAACCCATTCTTAATTACCTGGCTGTACTATTCTAGGACGGCCAGCACGGTTGGTTCCAGTAACAACTTTTGCAGTTGCAATAACACCCATTTAGAAGCCAGTCTCGTCAAAATTCCAGGTATCTTCATTAAGAATTCCATATTTTATCTTTATATCTTAAACGCGTTTAAACCAGGCCCGAATAAGCACAGGATCCTCGCATTTAGCACGCTAGTAGTCATACTTGCAATTGTATTTAGACTATAGGTCGTTATGGCGCTTAATAAAATTGTATGCCCATTTCTCACTAACTAGTTGTAGGGTAGCTGATCTAGTATACTGGGTAGCTAGGAGACTAGCCATCTGCCGTACGGTAGCAATCCTAGGTGGCATGCCGCGTTAATCCATTAAGAGAATCCACTACTTAAGACTCTCTTCTTGTGCTAGTATAAGACGGCGATTTGGTCCAACAGAATCGCGTTTTAATTTAATGCCTTTAACGCGTAGCTAGGCTGTGCTCCGGGGCACATCGTACGTGCTAGTGGCGGCTCGGAAACTTAAGAATTGGCCCTGCTTGTAGGCTTAGATAGCTAGATCAAGTCTACCTTCTTAAAAAAGGGCTTCTTGTTGTCGTGGCGTGGCCATTGAGGTAGTGGTTAAGTAACGCGTCACGTATTTCGCGATTTTTGGTAGGGTGGCCAGGATACTTGCGTGGCCAGGATACTTACCGATCACGTTATGTCTAATCAAGTCTTCTTTTTCCACGTCCCAGAATATGTCTTGACAACAGCCGTCAATAGACATTAGACCTTTTCGAGTGTGAAGATAGAAGTGTAAACCTTGAAACATACATAGTATTAATGGGCGTATCAGATAATGCGAGATGTGATAGCATAGAACATAATCATATTTCCCACTTTTTCCACTTAACTATTACTCTCACACGATTCAACCTTCAATGTCTTGACACTTGAGCTATTTAGAATATTAAGTCCACGCTTATCATGACCTCATACTCTAATTCCCGTAATGACCCCTACGTCTCTCACCCCACCTCGTCATCCCCCTCCTGTTCCCGAACCTCTGCCCAAGCTCGCCCGAACAACCCCTCCCCACCACCATCCCTCCATCCCCACGCGACACAGTAATGCCTCAGCAGCAACTCCAACTCCTCAAACTCATCTAGCATCTCCAGCGCCGCGACCCTCACCTTTTCCTTCTCCGTAACCCACTTCCGCCAGATAAACTCCGTGTCTGCAGCCCTGAAGCCGTGCTCGAACCCCGCACTCTTCAGCCGGATGCGCTGGCGCGTCAGACTGCCATATTTCTTCAGCGTGTACAAGTGGATGTTGCGCGAGGCGAGGTTGGCCTCCATGGTGCGGCCAAAGGCGTCGTCGGGCCGGATCGGCTCGTAGAGCACCAGCGCGACAGGTGTGGGCGCGGGGATGAGCGTCGTCAGGAATGCGGACAGGACTGCGCTGGCGTCGGCGGGTTGCAGGTAGATTAGGCAGCATTCGGAGAGGAGAAGGGTTGGAGTTGTGGCGCTGAGGCTTGGTATGGGGGGGGGAGAGGATGTGGAGAGGGTGCGCAGGTCGATTGGATGGATGTTGTAGAAGGGAGAGACTAGGGAGGTTTTGTCGGCGGAGATTTTGAGGTCGGATGGATCTGAAAGTGGTTGTCGGATGTGAGAGAGCAGAAAGGGTGTCTTTTGGATGGCGGCGATTTTGGTGGTAGTGTTGGAGGGGAAGTCGAATTCATGGTAAACGACCTTGACGGAGGGATATTTGGATAGAATACGACAGTAGCGTGTATCAGTGCCAGCGCCTAAAGAAACGATTTGTTTGAGCTCTGTAGGAGAGGTAGAGAGAAATTTGTCAACGAGTGTGTCAATGGCAGTAGTACGGACGTACGTTCCTAAGGAGTCAGTTTACTAGAGCTATATTATCTATGTTCAATCAACTTACCTCTATTAAGAAGAGGTAGTCGTCTAATAGTTGGCTGGGTTGCGAAAGCTTTTGCAAAGGCGTCCTCGAGATACCCAAGCTCTATACAACTCAACCTGGAAGTGGCAGCATCTTGATCAGTATTCTGGACAACGAGGTCCTTAGCGGCATTACTGCTTTCATGCTTAGCTCCACCGACAATTAAACCTCTTCCTCTGCCTTTTTGTTGACCTCCGCGTCTGTTTGCGAGAAGTGATTTGAGGTTGGGAATCTCGGGTGCTGGCATGATTCGGTGATGGTTGTTTGGTGTTGATCGCCGACCCGCGAAGGCGGTGAAAGCGCTCTTGGAACTTGCCTTTCGAGACTTTTCTTTGACTGAAGCACCACGAATCTGCGCCAATCTTCATCGACTCAGACATACCACCATATACTAACCTTAAAGCGCGCTAAAATGGATGGAGAGAAGAGAGATAGCCCGCAGCTCATCCGCATGTGGCGAATTTTCCGCACAGCGCGAGAGATGTGTCTTGATAGGGTACGATATGAAATGCCCATGCGCCTGTAGATTCCTTCTACTAGCAACTAATTCGCTTTTGCTAGGGTTACGAGATGCTAGATGAGGATATCAACATGTCTCTTCAAGAGTTCAAAGAAAGATTCGCAACTCCGGATGGGGAACCAGAGTGCGCCTTCCACTCCACCTCTGATCGTTTCTTTCAGCTAATCGTCCCTCTCACTTGTCAGCCGCTCTCGAATGCACTTCTCTGCCCGACCCTCTGAAGCAATGCTGCGCAAATACACAGACCCTCCAACTGCCAAAATCCCCAACCCGCAACCACAAATCGGCTTGCTGTGGGTTGAATTCGACAGTAATGAGAATGTCGGCCTAAAACAGCTGCGCGAGTTTATGCAGCACCTTGTGCAAGGAAATTTCTGGTCCGGCATCATGATCTGCCCTAAGCCTATCACTGGTATGGCTCTGCGGCTTCTCCGCGGCTCGAGCGGACTTGAGGAAGGGCCTAAAGGTGGCGTCGAGGTCTTCGTTGAACAGGACCTCCTCGTCAATATTATGAAGCACGAGCTGGTTCCTAAACATGTCCTACTAAGCAAGGAGGAGAAGTCGCAACTACTAGAGCGGTACCGGCTAAAGGAGACACAGTTGCCTCGTATTCAAGTTACTGATCCCGTGGCGAAGTATTTGGGGCTGAGGAGAGGGCAGGTGGTGAAGATTATAAGGAGATCAGAGACGGCGGGCAGGTATGCAAGTTATAGATGGGCAATATGATATGCTTTGCGCAAGGCGTTTTTGGCGAAATTAGGACTCTCTAAATGCTTAATGCATTGGTTGGGAGCACGGGAAAGGAGTTGATATTAGATTGGCCGAGTGTGCTACGAGTACGTACCCTCGTTGTATTAAATGAAAATGCCTTTAATTCTCATTCAACTTGCTTTTTATTTAAGATAGGAAAGCTCTCGCTTGATACTCGGGCACTAAGAGGTGAATTCGATCATTTCCACTAAAACCAGCTTACAACTTCGCCTTCTCCCCTACTGCGTCCAAAACCCTGACACCATTCTCTGCATTCTTAGCCCTGTCCCTTAGCACCATCCTTAGGATCTTCCCACTCGCGCTCTTCGGAATCTCATCAGTAATGTGGGTTTAGTACTATTGCAGGCTTGCTAATGCTTAGCCACTTTAATTATACTTATGATTAACTAAGAGGCAAGACCGCAAGCAAAACCGTTTAACTACAATTTATAGACCCCACCCTTAAGGATCGAATATATCGTATATAGCGGAAGACCTGTCCACTTCTCAAGAGTCTAAAAAGGCAAGCGCAAGACAGTACTCCTTAAAACACCATAAAAAGCTCTTTGGATTAGATAAGCGCTTATACCTAAAAAGGGTAAAGCTTTTAATTTTTCTGCCACATTACTCAGAACCTAGGATCGTCTTATAGGTGGGCTTTAAAGCCCGGGGTAATCACAGCCAGAGAAGGCTATTAGGCCCGTAAACTTCTTAATGGCGTCTTCCTGACAGGTCCTTGGTGCGCGACCTTTACTGGTAGAATCTATTATGGCTTTAATTATCATGGTGACAGCAACCTTATCCTTCCCCAAATTTTCGCCGGGGGTATATTCTTTTAGATTGTCGGCGAAACACGCGTCTTCAACCTCCTTCTTAAACGCATCGACGTGATTATCAGCTTCAGGGAGTCCTGTGATCCAAACACTAACGGTGCGGATCATATCTGGAGCTGGCACGATCGTCGAATCAAGCGAGTAATCGACTATACAACCAGCAACGATTTGAGTATCGGCTCGAGGTAAGAGGGATTCGATGGCTTTCGCTCCTATGTCCCCAATGAGGTCTCTCGGAGGAAACATTCCGCCTATGTCATTTAGGCCCGCACTGGTGAAGGCGAGAAGATAAGTGAGAAGAAGAAGCAACGATATTTGCGTATAATGCATTGTAACGGTAGTTAGGGTAACACAGATTTGGAGGTCGGAAGACTGTTGATCGCTAAAATGGAAAAGACCAAGGGGTCGTTCGGTTGCGATCTGGAGGCCTCAGATTCAGTTCAGAACAGAGTTGATCTGGAGCTCCAATCTGATTCTGAGGCGACTGTTCGGTTGAATTCCAGTTCAACTTGACTTCAGCCACAGA
>Ga0307507_10006495_pt1 | contig 17900 bp, 20 predicted proteins | sample 7_EM_MG_FD_207223 | JGI IMG/M metagenome (GOLD analysis project Ga0307507, IMG submission 207223) | Populus trichocarpa ectomycorrhiza microbial communities from riparian zone in the Pacific Northwest, United States - 7_EM | ecosystem: Host-associated > Plants > Roots > Unclassified | place... | reverse complement strand
TGTGGTTCGCCTCCGGCAACCGCGACGAGAAGGTCTTCGGCAACCCGTACGACTTCGACGTCACCCGCACGCCCAACGATCACCTCGCCTTCGGCAAGGGCAGCCCGCACTTCTGCCTCGGCAACAACCTGGCCCGCCTCGAGATCCGGCTGATGTTCGAGACCCTGCTGCCACGGATCGCACGCGCCGAGATCATCGGCGAGGTCAGGCGGGTACGCAGCAACTTCGTCAACGGGATCAAGCAGCTGCCGGTGCGGATCGCCGCGCGCTGAACCCGCGGGCGCGCGGCCGGAGGGTGGCAGAGGGTTGCGCACCGGGACCATACCGACGTCCACCTGACTGCGCCGAAACGCCTCCCGGGCGGTCGCGGGTCGTTCCTGCTTGAATGCCTGGTGATATCCACCAATATTTGCGTGACCCGGCCGGTGGGAACCTCTTGGCCTGTTCGGGTGAAGGCAGCCGCGCTTTGTGTGCATGCCTCGAATTGATCACTGATGCTTGACGAGGCCCCGGGGAAATTCCCAGAGCACGCGCCCGGCGGGCCCTCTTGCCGTCACATCCCACCGCAGCCGACCAGAGAGCTCTTGCTTTGGAATCTCGATCCGATACTCGAACCATCGAGCAGTTCGAAGAAGGACTGTCCGCTCCCATGTTATCGGGAGTAAGGCCCCCAATTCCCGCTGCGGCGGTGGGGTCGCAATGCGTGCCGTTGTCTGAGGCGTTCGATACCACGTTGTTTCGGGAGAATTCGAAGGCCGCGGTCGGTCGACTGGAAGAATATCTGTCTGATTCGTCGATCAGAGGGCTCGAGCTGACTGATCCCGCGACGTTGTCGCGGTCCGCGAGGGCCTTGATGACCACGGAGCGCGAGAACGTCGCCGCTTTCGAGGAGAGTCGCCTCGCCTCGATCATCGACCTTTACATCAGGACAGGAATCCAAGTCCATTCACCCGGATACATGGGCCGGCAGTTCTCGGGCGTCGTTCCGCTCGGCGGCGTCGTCGACTTCGTCAGCTCGGTGGTCAATCAGCCCTCGTCGTTCTACGAAGCGGGCCAGCTGCCCAACGTGGCGGAGCGGATCATGGCCGACGAGCTGAACCAGTTCATCGGCTGGGAGCCGGGGACTTTCGCCATGGTGACCACCTCAGGGGGCTCGCTGGCCAACCTGACCGCACTGCTGGCCGCCAGGAACAAGATGTTCCCCGACTTCTGGTCGCACGGCAGTCCCGGGTCCGACGGACCGGGCCGTCCCGCCATCGCGGTGGGCGCCGACGTGCACTACAGCATCACCCGGGCCGCCGGCATTCTCGGGATCGGTGAGGCGCAGATCGTGCGCCTGCCGATCAATCGCGACCAGCAGATCTGCATGGACCAGGCGCGGCCCGCCCTGGACGAGGCCGCCGGCCGGGGCCTGCGGGTCTTCTGCCTGGTCGCCTCGGTCGGTACCACCTCGGTCGGCGCCTTCGATCCGATCGACGAACTCGGCGACCTCGCCCGCGAGCGAAACCTCTGGCTGCACGTCGACGGCGCACACGGGGCGAGCCTCCTGGTGTCGGACAAGCTGCGGAAGCGACTGAAGGGCATCGAGAAGGTCGACTCGCTGTCGTGGGACGCGCACAAGATGATGTTCGTCCCTGCACCGTGCACTCTGCTGTTCTACCGGGACAAGCAAGACAGCCTCGGGGCGTTTCGGCAGCAGGCCAGCTACGTCTTCGACGAGGAGCCGGACCCCTACACCGAGCTTGACAGCGGGGGCAGGAACTTCGAGTGCACCAAGCGCCCGATGATCATGGCGCTCTGGGTCCTGTGGGCCGTCTATGGCCGCGCCCTGTTCGCCGAGAAGATCGAGCACCTCTGCCACATGACCGAGGCTTTCCACCGGATCCTGCTGGACGAGCCCGACTTCGAGACGCTGCACCGTCCGGAGTCAAACATCCTGTGCTTCCGGTACCGGCCCGCTGAGCTCGAGGACGAGGACGTACACCGCCTGCAGGTGACGATCAGGAACCGGATCAAGCGCCAGGGAGACTTCTTCATCTCCAAGGTGAACATCGGCGGCGTAGCCGCGCTGCGCGTAGTCGTGATGAACCACCAGACCAACCCCGATCACTTCCGGATGCTGATGGGCGAAGTAAGGCGGGTCGCACGAGACCTGGTCGGCAGCAGCGCGTGAACCAGACAACGACGAACGGGGACGAGACGATGAGTGCGATGGCTGCTGCGGTGGTTCGTCCGGCGCCCGGGGAGGTCGGCGACCTGGCGAGCGCGCTGATTCCCGACTGGGAGTTGAAGCCGGATTCCGTCGACGCCGTCGCGAAGCTTCCCTCGTTCGCGAGCAAGCTGGCGGAGTGCGAGCGGGTCTGCCATGCGCCCTACAGCGAGCTTTCCCACGAGGTGCAGGACGCCTTGGTGCTGCGTCGTCTCCAGCAGATGGTCAACACGGTGATGCTCAACCCGCTTTGGCGCAGCCGCCTGTCGGGCGCCGGGATCACCGGCGCCCCGGAGACCTACGAAGCATGGCAGCGGATTCCACTGTCGGACAAGGAGACCCAGCGCGATTTCTTCGCCGACTCGCGCGCGGGCATGGTGGTGCCGCTGGAGCGCGGCGGGTTCGAGATCGTGGCCAGCGGCGGTACCAGCGGCGGGAGCCCGCTCGAGACCGTGTACTCGCTGAGCGAGCTACGTGATACGTACGCGATCGCCGGCCGTTTCATGGGCACCTACCAGCTGAGCGAGTACCTGCGCGGCGCCGACCCCAAGTGGCTCTACACCACGCTGGCCGACTACCAGATGTGGAGTAGCGGCACGATGGTGGGCGGCGTCCTGGCGAACGTGCCGGGCATCAACTACATCGGCGCCGGCCCGGTCACCGCCCCGGTCCTGCAGCACATGTTCTCGTACCCGGGACCGAAGGCACTGATGGGGATCACCGCGGGCATCGCGATCCTCAGCGAACTCGGCGTGGGCATGAGCCAGCAGGCCAAGGAGAGCTTCCGGGTCGCCCTGTACGGCAGCGGGGTGCTTCCGCAGCGCAAGCGGGCGGAGCTTCAGGCGATGTACCCGAACTTGGTGATCCTCAGCTACTTCGCGGCCACCCAGGCGGAGACCATCGGATTGCAGCTGCGGGACGGCTCGCCCAATCTCGCGGCAGTCCCCGGACTGCACCTGGTCGAGATCGTCGACGAGAAGGGCCGCTGGGTCGCAGAGGGCGAGGAGGGCGAACTGGTCGTCACCCGCCTGCACGCGCACGAGGCGCCGCTGCTGCGCCTCAAGCTGGGCGACCGGATGATCCGTCGGCCGCGGCTCGACGGACCGGGGCTCAAGACCCAGCAGTTCGAGTTCGCGGGCCGCACCGGAGACATCCTTCATCTCAACGACAGCCAGTACTCCGCCTCGCGCGCCTATGACGCGCTGCGCGAGGACCTGGAGAAAGCTGCGGCGGTGGACCTCGGCGCGGTGGCCCACGAGGTCCAGTTCGTCAACCACCGCGAGAGCAAGACCATCACGCTGCTCGTCTCGGTCGACGATGTCCCCGGCCTGGCCTACCGGATGGAAGCGGCGCTCGGGCAGTACGGAATCCAGCACCTTTTCGTCAATGCACTGCCCCGCTCCCTGTCGCTCTTCAACCAGGGCGAGGCGAATCCGGCCTCGATCGAGAAGACCGGGTACCGGTTCCAGCTCAAGCCGGTGCACAAATCGTCCGCGGAGATCGAGAGGACGGAGGTCGGAAAGGTGCCACTGGTGCGGGACCGCGGTTAGCGCGGCGACCGGTACGACTACAAGGCAGGAGGAATGGAGTGAAGATGAAGATGCACGTGAATATCTCCGTCGTCGTGGACGTCATCGGAGCGCTTTCTGACAAATCACTGCTCAACGGCAATCTCTGCCTCATGGATGACGGGCCGTTCCAAAGCACGGGTCAGGGAACGCCGGCGTTGTGCACCGTCGTGACGCCGGGCCAGCTCGTGCGATGGTCCGCCCTGGCGGTGGACCTGCAGACGCCGGTAGAGATCAAGAACATCACCTTCCTCGGGCCGCGCGCCGCCGAGGAGGCGGACGCGGACTCAAGCGACCCGGATGGCAGCGTGGACAGCGTCGACAGCGGCCAACTGGACCTCTACGAGTGGGCCGGCGTGGTGCCGACGTTCATGGCGCGCGGGGTGCCTTACAAATACCGGCTGGATCTGCAGATGTACGAGGGCGAGCACAGCGTGCTGCATGTCGACTCGCCTGCGCTGATGCGCCTGTAGGCACAATCCCCACGAGGAAGGCGGGCTCATGACCCAGCAGCTAGCGATCATCGTGCTCGTGGACGTCGGCAATGCGCTGTCGTCCCGGGCGCTTACGGACAACACGTATCTCTTCGACAACATGAAGCTGCACGGCTCGGAGAACCAGGGCACCGGCGACCTGGTCACCGCGATCCACGGCGCCTACTGGCGCGACGGGTCGCAGGCGGGTGAGCAGGTGCTCAACTGGCTCCCGTACAGCCTGGGCTCGATCCCGCCGACGGTCCCGCGCAGCTACCACGCCATCCGGGCGCAGCAGACCGACCGGCAGGCCCTGGCCGACCTGGCGGAGCTCACGAACGGGTCACGGCCCAGCGGCGCGGACGCCGAGGCCGTGCTGGCCCAGATCCAGAAGTCCGTCGGCATGCGGGTCAAGACCGCGCGGCGCACCAGGGCGCTGTCCGGGAAGATCCTGGACGTCACGGGCAAGGTGGTCAGCGACCACAGCCGGGAAACGCACAGCTACCCGCCCCCGGTCATCACCGACATCTGCGGCGAGGCGGTCGACGAGAAGATCATCTATCCGGCCGCATACGGCTCCCCCGACCTGGTCACCGACGGCTGGTACTGGTCCGCGACAGTCGACACCTCCCGGCCGGGAACCTACGCGTACACGATGGAGATCCAGCTCCACGAGCTGGCCCAGCGGGACGGCGAGATGATTTGGGAGCCGGTCAACCTGACGTGCAGATCGACCCTGCGCATCACCTCGGATCCGAGGCGCAACGGCTTCACCCAGGCCGGCACGGGCTACCTCCCCATCGCCCCGAGCCCGTTCGCGTAAAGCCCCTGACCCAGCTAGGACAAGGAGGAACAGATGACCACCAGCCCGAAGCAGCAGAAGACGCCGGGACGGCCGATCTCGATCACCGCCGTGGTGGACTGCGTGGGCGCGCTGACGGCCCAGAGCACCCGCGGCCACCTGTACCTGTACGACACGAACAAGGCCGGGGGTTCCACCGGACTCGGCACCGAGGAGCTGCAGACCAGGGTCAAGCAGGGAGACCAGCTGATGTGGACCATCCTGGCGCTCGAGTGCGAGGCGTTCGTGGCCATCGACGACATCGTGATCGACAGGGCGGTGTGCGAGCCGGTCCGCAAGGTGTACCCGGGCACCGACGTCGCCTACTGGACCGGGACGGTCAAGAAGGACGGCATGGCCGCGGTCCCCTACCAGATCAAGTTCAAGCTGGGAACGCAGGTCGAACCGATCACCACCACTCTGTCGCCGGCGCTGGTCGGCTAGGCGCCGGACGGCTCTGGGCGGCGCGCACCAAGGAGGAACGTTGACGAACAGCACACTCACGAGCGATGAGCAGAAGCAGAATCCCGGCCAGCTGAACTCGGTACAGCTCAACATCGTCACGCTGGTGAACATGGAGCGAGCGGTGGCGAGCGGCTCCCTGAGCGACGCCATGTACATGATGGACAACAGCATCGGCGGTTCGGGTCAGGGCACCCGGCAGCTGGAGACGGTCTGCAAGCAGGGCCAGGTGCTGAACTGGATCATCCGGCCGATCGACATGGAGCGGCGGCCGGACGGCACCTGGCCGCCGATGCCCAAGATCAACAATATCGTCGTCCTCGACTCCGAACCGGGCGACGAGGAGCATGCCGCCGAGCGGAAGCTCTTCACCGAGCTGAAGATCTACGGGATGCCCGACCGGATGCGGTCCCCGCTGACCCCGGTCTACTACTACTGGGCCGGCACGGTCCTGAGCACGGCGAAGCCAGGCGTGTACAAGTACCGGCTCGTCGTCGAACTGGAGCAGGAGCACACCAGGGACAAGCTGTACCTGAACACGGTCGACCATCCGTCCCTCCGCGTGATCGAGGTCTGACGTCGTGCCGCAGGAGCCCGCCGAACAGCACCGGCACAGCCGCGTCGATCCGTCGAGGAGGGAGCTCTCGGTGGAGACACGTCAACGTTCAGCCGAGTTTCGCGCCGACGCGGTCACGCTGGTGCGCTCCTCGGACCGGCCGGTGGCACAACTCGCGCAGGATCTCGGAGTGCACCACGAGACGCTCAACCAGTGGGTCGAGGCCGCCGAACAGGCCGAAGCCCTGACCGAGTCGGCCAAGGACGCGGAGATCGCCCAGCTACGCAGCCAGGTGCAAGAACTGCGGAGCGAGCGCGAGATCCTGCTGCGGGCCACCAAACAACGCCCGCGGCGCACGGGCTGGTGAAGCGGCGGCCAGTCCGCCGCGCGTGCTCTGGCCGCTCCCACGCGCCTGCCTCGCAGGAGCAGACGCGAGAAATCTCCTCGACGCCGCCGCCACGAAAAAGTGAGGACTCATGACTGAGGTGCCACCGCCTGGACGTATGTTCACCCGTGAAAATGGTCTCAGGACCCTGCCCGATACGGGAGAAGGCAGATGACGATGTCCCCAGCGACAACCCTGCGGGATCTGCTCGGACTGGATGACCAGCCCAAGCCCCTGCGCGATTCGGCCTTGATCATGATCGACCTGCAGAACACCTACCGGCACGGCGTCATGCACCTGCACGGCGTCGAGGCCGCGCTGGCCGAGGCCGCCGACCTGCTCGTGCGCGCCCGCGCCGCCGGGATCCCGGTCTTCCACGTGATGCACGATGCCGGTGAGGGATCGCCCTTCGACGTCACCGCGGAGATCGGCCAGATCAGCGAGGAGGTCGCCCCCGCGCAAGGCGAGCAGGTCATCGTCAAGCACCACCCCAGCTCGTTCTTCCAGACGGACCTGGGCCAGCGGCTGCGCGCCACCGGCCGCACCGACCTGGTGCTGGCCGGATTCATGACGCACATGTGCGTCAACTCCACCGCCCGCGACGCCTTCAACCTCGGCTACCGCCCCACCGTGGTGGCCGCCGCCACCGCCACCCGCGCGCTGCCCGGCACCGACGGCACCCCCGTCTCCGCGCCGCAACTGCAGTCCGCCGCCCTGTCCACGCTCGCCGACCTGTTCGCGCTCGTGGCCGGCAAAACCGACGACATCCCCGACTGATATCGCCCCGTTACCTTCTTCGTTGCCCCGCAATGGGGTTCCCGGCCTCCGGGATCGGCATGACTCTCTGCCCCCTGTCGCACGCATGATCCGGGGGTGTTGTCACCGGTCCCGGAGGCACCGGTAGACCGCTGATAGGGGCTGGACCGCCGAACCGGCTGGTGAGGCAGGCCTTCGTAACGTGGATGCCGGCATCTGGTGCCGTGGGGCCGGGAGAGTCGAGCGAACCGGGAGTGATCCGTGCCCGAACTGGGCGAGATAGCCGTCTACCTGGGCCTGGACGTCGGCAAAGACGAACACCACGCCGTCGCACTGGCCCCGAACGGCAAGAAGCTGCACGACAGGACCCTGCCCAACAGCGAACCGAAACTACGCGCCCTGTTCGCCAAACTCGCCCGCCACGGACAGATCCTCGTCGCGGTCGACCAGCCCGCCTCCATCGGCGCCCTGCCGGTCACCGTCGCCCGCGACGCCGGATGCCTGGTCGCCTACCTGCCCGGACTGACCATGCGCCACATCGCCGACCTCTACCCCGGCGAAGCCAAGACTGACGCCCGCGACGCCCACATCATCGCCGACGCCGCCCGCACCATGCCACGCACTCTGCGCGACCTGGAACCCGACGACGAGAGCATCGCCGCCCTGCACATGCTGCTCGGCTTCGACGACGACCTGACGGCCGAGGCCACCCGCACCTCGAACGCGTCATCGGCCCGCGCCTGCACCACCCCGCCGTCCTGGCGCTGCTGGAGCACTACGGCACCCCGGCCGCGATCCACACCGCCGGAATCGAGCAGCTCACCACCGTGCTGCGCTCCCACGCACCCCGGATGGCCGCCCGCCTGGCCGCCGAGATCCTCGCCGCCCTCGACGAGCAGAGCGTCACGGTCCCGGCACCGACGCCGCCGCGATCATCCTGCCCAGCCTCGCGGCATCGCTACGCACCATCCTTGAACAGCGCAAACGCCTAAGCGGCGAGATCGAGACCCTCCTGGAGACCCACCCTCTTTCCAAGGTCCTGTCCCCCACGCCCGACATCGGGGTCAGGACCGGAGCCCGCATCCTGGCCGAGATCGGCGACGCCACCACGTTCCCGACCGCAGCCCACCTGGCCGCCTACGCCGGCCTGGTACCCGTCACCCGACGCTCCGGCTCCTCCATCCGCGGGAAGCCCCGCCCAGACGCGGAAACCGCCTGCTCAAACGCGCCTTCTTCCTCGCCGCCTTCGCCTCCCCCGCCGACCCCGCATCACGGGCCTACTACCACCGCAAGATCGCCGAAGGCAAACGGCACAACCAAGCCCTGATCTGCCGGGCCCGACGACGCTCCGACGTCGTCTTCGCAATGCTCAGAAGCGGGACGTTCCACCTACCGACCACGCCCCACGCCGCTTGACAAGAGAGAAGGCCCCCCAGGAGATCGCCCCGGCGGCGATCAGCAACCCGGCGGCCGGGACCGCGACGACCGCCTCCGGCCAGCCGAACGGGCGCACCACCGCGCACGCCAGCAGCGTCGCCGTGGACAGTCGGCGAGCGGGGTGTTCAGAATCCAGTCCTCCCAGACGCGGCCAACAGCGCCCCCATCGAACCAGACCCCGTACCCCGCGGCAGACGCGGGCATTCCACTCATGAGAGTCGTGGGCCGCACCGCGCAACGGACAAGCTCAGAGGGTCGATGCCCGCAGCCGCCCGCAGCACGGCCGCGGGCATCGGCAGTGAGCGGGTCACCGTGCCCGAAGACCACAGTGTGCACGTTCAGTTCGGCACGTCGTTCGAACGAGTCGGCGGTCCGCTTGCGGTCCGCGTTGAAGACCCCGAGGGTGGTCTTGCCGCCCATGTTCGCCACCGCTTCACCGGTGGACAGCACCCTGGGCCCCGGCAGATACAGCGCGACATTCCCGTCCGTGTGCCCCGGGACGGCGACCACCCACCACGCCGTCGCAGCCCAGACTCCTGGACAGGCCCGGTACCACCGGCACGGTCATCGTCTCGCTGTCCGGCACCACACCCGCGATCAGCGCCGCCACCGTCGACGTGGTCTGGCGCCCGGCTCATCGTGCACGATGCCGCAGAACATGTGACCACCGAGCAGGAACGCGAGGCCGCCGAACATCTTGCGCTCGACGACCTGATCCGTAGGCGGTAGCACTTCCCGGATCCGCTCAGCCAACGCCTCGTCGTAGGGCATCTCGTCCTCCAAGTCGTCCGGCAACCCGAACCGCGCGAAGAGCATCACCATCGGTGAACTCGGGGAACTGCGCGATCAATACGGGCGTGAGAACCTTCAGGCGGTCATGTGCTGCGCGGGCTCGTGCAGCGCCCCCGCTGTGCCGGTTGATGCGGACGGCAGCCACCGTGTTGTAAAGCCACCGTGTTGTGGCCAGGTTACCGCCGTTGGCGTCATGGTAGGGCTGTCGGGTGCTCACGGTGAGTGACTTCGTTACCTGGAAAAGTCCCTCAACGGCTTGGTCCTGATGCGCCTCGTCGCCGACGGGTGTCTGGTGATGACCCCCTTCGAGATCCTGCACCTGCCCTGCTCCGGCAACCTAGGACCGGTCAGTGAACTCCTTGATCGCCTTGCCGAGTTCGTCGGCGAACGTCGGGCTGCCCGTGTGTCCGGCGTCCTCGACGACAACAAGACGTGCGTTCGGCCAGTTCTGCACGAGGTCCCAGACCGGACGGACCGGACATCCCAAATCTTGACGGCCTTGGATGATGACGCCAGGGATTCCGGCCAGTCGGCCCGCGTCGCGGATCAGGGCACCGTCCTCCAACCACGCGTGGTGGCCGAAGATATGGGCGCACAGCCTGACGAAGGCGATCCGGGCGTCATCGGCACGGTTGATGAACGGAGAGCCGTTGGCCTCCAGGGAGATGACCGTGTCCTCCCACGTCAGCCAGTCGACTGCGGCCTTGGCCCGGACCTCGAACTCAGGACTCTCCATCAGCCGTGAGTAGGCCAGGACGAGATCCCCCTCGCGCTCGTCGGCTGGAACGCCCCGCCGGAACCTATCCCAGGCCTCGGGAAAGATGCGTCCGACGCCTCGGTATAGCCAGTCGACAGTTTCCCGGTCCGTCAGCATGGCGCTGGGCATCAGGATCTCCGAGACACGCTCGGGATGACGCTCGGCATAGGCGAGGACCAGCGTCGAGCCCCACGATCCGCCGAACATCATCCAGCGCTCGACGCCGAGGTGGAGCCGCAGCCGCTCCAGATCCGCCAGCAGGTGTTCCGTGGTGTTCAGGCCCATGTCCGCGGCCGGGTCGCTCGCGTGCGGCGTGCTCTTCCCACAGTTCCGCTGGTCGTACTGGATGATGCGCCACACGTCCGGGTCGAACTGGCGCTTCGAACCCCTGGGCATGCCCGATCCCGGCCCGCCGTGGACGATCACGGCGGGCTTGCCATCGGGGTTTCCGTAGACCTCGTAGTAGATCTGGTTGCCGTCCCCGGTGTCGAGGAACCCGGTCTCGTACGGATCATTGACTTCGTAGCGGTCGGCCATGGGCGTCGGCTCCTTGCGTAGTGAGTTCGAGTCGGGGGCCGAAGGGGCCTGGCGGTAGGTGCAGTCCGTCGGCGGCGTACTCACCGAAGCGGCGGACATCGCGACGCGCCGCTTAAGGAGAGTGTGCCGGGTGCGGCCCAGCCGCTGAACGCGACGGCGAAGCACAGCGTGCTGGGCACCCGCTGGATCTACGACGCGGTGGCGGACCCGGTCTGGGTCGGCGAAGTACTGCGCCCGGTGTGCGCCGATGGGGTCTGCGGGCCGAGCGGCGGACGGGGTGTGGGACCGGCCGGCGCACCATGCGCGCTGACAGCCCATGCGTCGGTGGGCAAGGCTAGCGTGGCAGTATGCAAGAGAAGGAATCCGGGCTGGAGGAGCCGGGCGCGCGTTTCGAGGACCTGGTCTTCCAACTGATCAGCGTCGACGGGGTGATCCCGCCGTCGGGGGGACGTGGATTCGGCCGCAGCGCGCTGCGCGTCCAGGGCAAGATCTTCGCAATGCTGGTGCGCGGACGCTTGGTGCTCAAGTTGCCTGTGCAGCGCGTCGACGCTCTGGTGGACGGCGGTGCGGGCGTGCGGTTCGACGCGAACAAGGGCACGGCGATGAAGCAGTGGCTGAACCTGGATCCGGAATCAGACATCGACTGGCTGCCCCTGGCCCGCGAGGCGCTGGAATTCGTCCGCGACACCTCCTGAGTCCGAGTCATCGGGCGGCCGGCGCGGCGCACGAGATCGGCGTGTACCGCGGGCTGCTCCCGCGCCGGCGTGCGTGCCATGGCGCGGCCGTGCAGGATCCAGGAGGACGACCGAGGCCGAGTGCCTCCTGGACGGTTCAGGCCCGCTCGTCGAGCGCCGCGATCGCCTCGAGCAGCCCCGGGAAGCGCCGGCCCAGCTCTTCACTGCGCAGACGCAGGTACAGGCCGTTTCCGGCGTCGCGCTGGTGAACCAATCCCGCCTCGCGCAGCACCCGCCAGTGATGGGTGCGGGTCGACTTGGCCACCGGCAGCGCGAACGACGCGCACAGCCGCTCCACGCCCGGAGCCTCGGCCAACTCCAGGACGACCCGCCGGCGCATCGGGTCCGCCAGCGCTGCCAGCACGGTGCTCAGGTCGACGTCCTCGATGGCGGGGTGCACGGGCTCGGTCATCGCTCGCCTCCTCGACAAGGTACGTGACTTATCGTACCTTGTCGAGGTACGGGGATTCTCGAACCTTGGAGTGGTCGTGACCGCACCCGAACACCTACACGGCCGATGGCTGCGTAGCCTCGGCAGGCTCCTGCGCCACCTGCTGACCACCGATCACACGCTGTTCATCGGCTTCTGAGGAACGCGCTGCCTCGGCCTTGCAGCCGTCGAATCAGATCCCGCGCCGCGCCGTGCCGCGATGGGCGACGGGCACGCCAGCACCCATGTCTGGCCGAGGGCGATTCTCAACGGGCCCCGCGGCATGCCAGTCGATGACCGGGCACACCAGGTCGCCGTCGGCGACCTGGTAGGGCGATCGGCCTGTACTCCATGGTGCTCGCGGTGGGCGTCGCCTGCGGCCAGGTGCTGGGCGGGCTGATCGTCGGCGCGGACCTGTTCGGGCTGGGTTGGCGACCAGCGCTGCTGCTCAACGTCCCGGTCGGCCTGACGCTGCTCGCGGTGGTGCGGCGGACCCGGCAGGAACCGGTCGGCCCGGCGGTGACGCGGCTGGACCTGGCCGGGGCCGGGCTGCTCGCGGCGGCGATAAGCGCCGTCATCGTCCCGATGGTGTTCGGCCGGCAACAGCAGTGGCCGGCCTGGTGCGTCCTGCTGCTGCCCGCCGGGATCCGCGGCCCGGCCGGGTTCGTGCGGTATGAACGGCGCGTCATCGAGGCCGGCGGCCAGCCGCTGCTGGACCTGCGCGCGCTGCGGCCGCCGGGCGTGCGTGCCGGGTTGGCGGCCTGTTTTCTGGTCATGGGCGCGTACACGGCATTCGTCTTCACCCTGACCCTGCACCTTCAGAACGGGCTCGGCTTCACCGCGTCGCGGGCGGGCCTGGCGTTCGCGCCGTACACCGCCGGTTTCGCGATCGTCAGCCTGGCGTGGACGCGGCTGCCCGCGCGGACCGCGCGGCTGCTGCCGGTGCTCGGCCCGGTGCTGTTCGCCGCGGCGCTCGGCGCCCTTCTCGCCGTCGCCGGGACGCGGTGGCCGCTCCTGTCGACCGCGACGCTGCTGATATGCGCCGGGGCGGGACACGCCGCCTCGTTCAGCCCCCTGTTCGCGAGGCTCGCCGGCCTGATCGGTCCGGCCACGGCTCGGCGCTGTCCGCCCTGGGCAACACCGGCACCCTGATGGCCAGCGCCGTCGGTATCGCAGGGCTCGGCGACCTGTACCCGGCCACCGCCGAACACGCGCCCGCCCTCTCGCATACCGGTCTGGACCGCGCGGTCACCGCGATCGACGTGATACTCGCCGCCACGGCGATCTGCGCTGCCTGGACCGTGACCCGTCCTCGCAAGGACCCACGTTGATGAACCCTCAGACGCATGATCACGGCATCACCACCATGAGAGCCGCCGTGCCGACGCCATGACCGCATGGCCGATCGCGGCCCTCTGCTTTACGAGGCGGCCCCGCAGCGGGCACTCGGAGCGTCAGAGGGATACGTGTGCAGCCCTCGGTGCACTCGCTCTCGCGCATCCTGCCGCTGGTCTGGGCGCGGAGGCGGGCTGCTGCCCGCGCCGGCCGACCGGCTGCGGGTGCCGGTGCGCGTCGTGGAACCCGAGCCCTGGAGCCTGGGGGTGCGCCTGCGCGAGCAGCCGGAGAATGTGCGCCGGTTACTGGTCGCCCCGGACGCGCCCGCGGACGGGCACGCCGTCGAGGAGCTCGACCCGGACCCCGGGGTGTGGATCAGCCTGGTGCTGCGCGACGGGCGGCTGATCGACCTGGGCGGGGACAGCGCGCTGCGCGCCGGGGACGAGGTGCTGCTGGTGACCGACCCGCACGAGGGCGCCGACCCGGACCGGGTCTTCATCCGCGCCCGCCCGGCCGTGCCAGCCGCGAGCGCGGACGGCGCGCCGTAACGGCGCCGCGCGTCGGGCCGCCCCGCCCGCTGCGCGTGTCCGAGAACGGGTCGGGGGTGGGGGCGGTGGGTGTCCTGGCGGGGCAGCGCCGCCCCGGCCAGGTCCGCCAGCACCACCGCGACCTGCCGCGCCTCCAGGCTCGGGGCGGTACCCGGGGTGGGATCGAGCACGAACCGGCCCAGCACCCGGCCGCCGTAGCGGGCCGCCAGCTCCACCGGCTCGACGGGGAAGCCGTGTTCGGCCAGCTTCCAGGGGGTTACCGCCCCACATCACCGCCCCGTCGCCGTGCACCCGCAGCCCCCGCCCGCGCGCATCGCCGGGTTCGAAGACACAGCCGCGCGCCCCCAGCAGCGCCGTGACCTGCACGGTGACCTGTTCGACCACCGCCTTCGCCGCCTCGCCGCGCGCCATCAGCGCCCCGGTGCACTGCACCACCGCCAGGAACGCCTCGTCCGCGGCGGCCGTCCGGCTGCGGCGCCGGGCCAGCGCCGAAAGCTCGGTGACCGCGGCGCCCACCAGCACCAGCAGCGCCGTGCTCTGCACGTCCGCGCGAGCAGTGATGGTGAAATGCTCGTAGGGCACGGTCAGGAAGAAGTCGAACCACACCGCCGTCGAGAGCGAAGCCAGCAGCCCCGCGGCCCGGTTGCCGGCCGCGGCCACCGCCACCACGAGCACGACCAGCGCCAGGGCGGCATCGGTGTTCGGGAAACCGGAGCGCCCGGGCACCAGCGCGCCGCACGCCCCCAGCGGCACCAGCACCGCGGCCGCCAAAGCGATACGGTCCCGGCGCGCCCGCACGAAAATCTTCACGCCCCGCTACCCACCAGGCCCTGCCGCCCGCGTCCACACCCACGCCGGAGAGAGGTGGGCCGTAGTGCCGCTGGCCGATATCCTCGTGCACCCCGCCGCCCAGCGGGGACAGTCTCGTACAAGCCCGACGCGGGAGCGCATCTCGGGGAGCACGGCTGTTCGGCGCACGCGTCGCGCAGGGGTGCCGCCGTGCAGTGGAAGCGCCCTGATACGCCTCGGCAACGACCGGGCGACTGGGACCGCTGGTCACGACCGGCGGGTCGGCGCCTAGCGCGCCTCGGACGAGCCGACGCCGGTAACAGGTCGTGGGCGGCCTGACAGCGCGGCAGCTTCAGCGTGCCTGGCTCGTCGGCTCGCGGACGAAATCGCGCACGATTCGGGCGAGCGCCGTCGGCTGGTCCAGGGGAATGAGCGTGTAGGTGTCCGCAACCTCTACCAACCGTGCCTGTGGGAGGGTTCCAGCCAGGCGTCGTCCGTGTTCGAGCGGCATGACGCGGTCCTGGCTCGCCCAGACGATGAGGGCGGGCCGGTCGAAGTCCGGAAGGCATTTCGCGGCGTCGAGCATGAGGTGCTTGTCCGTCGCGGCCGCGCGCAGGACGCGGACGGTGTCGTGACGGATCCGGCGCTGCCGCTGGACCGGTTTCAGCCAGCGGGCGGTGGCGGCGTCCCCTCGCTTCGTCAGCCATCCGAACGCGATCGGCGTTCGTCGCAGCAAGCGCAGGCGCAGTTGCTGCATGAACAGGCCGAACAAGGCGGGTGGCAGCTTGCCGGTCAGCACCAGCGTCTTGCCGGTCAGGCCCGGCGGGAAGTTGTCGAACGCGTCGCAGGAGGCCAGGACGATCCTGCTGACGCGAGCGGTGTCGCCGCAGGCCATCAGCTGGACAAGCGCCCCGCCGGTGTCGTTGCCGACCAGCGTGACGTCGTGCAGGTCGAGGCGGCCGAGCAGTTCGGTGACGAGCTGCGCGATGGCGCGCAACGACAGGTCCGCGTCGGGGCGCATCGCGCGGTGGTGCGCCCCCAGAGGCAGCGTCGGCGCCACGCATCGGTGATCGCGGGAGAGCTCTGCGATCACGCCGTCCCAGAGCGAGGCGTCCATCAGGAGCCCGTGCAGAAGCACCAGCGTCGGTCCGTCGCCGCCGGTGTCCTCGTAATCGATCGTCCCGGTGGACAGCTCGATGTGGCTCATCGTCATCCCTCCAGTGGACGCCGGGATGCGCGCCGGCGGTAGTTCGGCTCCCAGAACAACCGGTTGAGCAGGCGCACCGGTGCGGGGAATGCGGCCAGGTATCTGCGCCGGTCGGCGGGTTGCGCTTCGTCCACGATCCAGGGCACGTACGCCGCCGCGCCGCGCGGGCCCTGGCGCCGGGCCATCGCGCTGCGGAAGACGCCCCAGTCCTGGGCTGTGAGGACCTCCTGAATCAGCGCGAGCGCCTCCTGCTCTTCGTGCTTCATGTGCCCGCCCAGGACGGTGGCCAGCTCCTGGAGCCGGTCTGCGAGGTCTGCGGAGCGTTGCGCCACGGCCTGGTCCACGGCGGCGAGCACCGGATCGAGCTGGGCGTGCTCGGCCTGCATCTGGTCGACCAGTTCGAGGTCGCGGGGCCGATCGGCCACCGCGCGCTGCAGACGCGGCCACAGGGCGGTGTCCTCGACGCTGTGGTGGACGTGCAGCTGCTGCTTGAAGTTCTCCCAGGCGGCGCGGTCCGGGGCACGGTCGTCCGCCAGAGCCTGGGCGAAGCGGTGGAGGTCACGGCGGAAGGCGTCGTGCGTCGCGTACATCAGTGTGAAGTCGATCACGTCGTTATCGGTGGCTGCCATGGTGAGTGAAGCCTTTCCTGAAGCGATAAGTCAGTCGCGGAACGCCGCGGCGTGGTCGGCGGCCCATTGGCGGTAGCCGAGTGCGGGGTGGCCCAGCAGTTGCTGCACGTCCCCGGTGACGGGGCCTGGCTGTTCGCTGCAGGTGGCCAGGTAGCCGAGCAGCCGGTCGGGCACGTCCGGCGGCAGCCCCTGCGCGAGCATCGCCCGCCTGACCTGCTCGGGCGGGCTTTCCACGAAGGCGAACTGCTCGCCGACGGCTTCGCCGATCATGGTGACCTTCTCGTGCTGGGTCAGCGGCTGCGGGCCGGTGAGTGCATAGGCGTGTCCGACGTGCGTGGCGTCGAGCAGGGCGCGTACGGCGATCTCGGCGACGTCGCGCTCGTGCACGGGGGCGGTGGCCGCTTGGCCGTACGCGCCGCGCACCAGGCCCTGCGCACGGATCTGCGGCGCCCAGGCCAGGCTGTTGGCCGCGAAATCGGCGCACCGCAGCAGCGTCCACTCCAGGCCCGAGGACTTGACGAGATCTTCGGCCAACCGGAACGCCTCGGCGAAGCGCCGGTATCCGCCTCCGTATTCGACGCTGACCGCGGAGAGCATCACCACCCGCTTCGCGCCGTGCTCGGCCGCCGACGCCAGCAATTCGGCAGTGGCCTGTCCGACGGCGCGCGGGGCGAGCAGGATCGCCTCGACGCCGTCGAGCGCCGACGCCAGCGTGTGCGGACGGGAGGCGTCGCCGTGCACCACGTGGACGCCCTCCGGCAGCGCGGCCGCGGCGGGATCGCGGGTGACCGCGGCCACCGGCCGGTCGGTCGCGGCCAGCAGGCGGACCACTTCTCGTCCGATGGTTCCGGTCGCCCCCGTGACCAAGATCATGAGCTGCTCCTTCGCTGCGCGGGCCCGGCACGCACTGATCCGGGTATCTTTGCTATGCGAGCCATAGATTACGAGGAGCATAACATATGGATTCCGTACTACCTTCGGAGTCGGGGACCGCCCGCGGCCGCAGGCGCTCGACCTCCTCGATCAGGGAGTCGCTACGCGAGCTCAGCGTCCAGCTCTCCCTGCTCAACCATCAGGTCAGCGCCCACCTCGCCCTCAACGACGTGGACATCGACTGCCTGGACCTGATCAACCGGCACGGCCCGCTCAGCCCCAGCGCCCTCTCCCGCCGCGCCGGACTGCACCCCGCCACCCTCACCGGCGTTCTGGACCGGCTGCAGAAAGGCGGCTGGATCGCCCGCGAACGCGACACGACCGACCGCCGCGCCGTCATGCTGCGCGCGATCCGCGAACGCAACGGCGAACTGCTACACCTCTACTCCGGCATGAACACCGCGATGGAACAGCTCTGCGCCGAATACAGCGACGCCGAACTCGAACTGCTCGCCGGCTTCCTCCAGCACACCGCCGACGCAGGCCGCGACGCCACCGAGCAACTCGCCCGCACCGACTGAC
>Ga0307507_10006494_pt1 | contig 17902 bp, 21 predicted proteins | sample 7_EM_MG_FD_207223 | JGI IMG/M metagenome (GOLD analysis project Ga0307507, IMG submission 207223) | Populus trichocarpa ectomycorrhiza microbial communities from riparian zone in the Pacific Northwest, United States - 7_EM | ecosystem: Host-associated > Plants > Roots > Unclassified | place... | reverse complement strand
AGGGGCGACAACGATGCCAGAGCTCTCGCGAGCCATCATCACCCTCTTCCATAAACGTGAAGTGGCAGAGCAGGTGAGTGATCGTAATGCCAATGAACCATGCTTTCATGCCTAAACTGCTTATAGGGTGGCCTTTTGAGCGGAAAGGATCCCTCGGAGTTCAACACCGCCGATCCGATTCGACTTTGGATCATTCAAGTTGGTACGTTCATACCACCCGCTCTCTCTGCACCCATGGCCAGTTGTGCTGACTTTCTGGCTGCGCATTTGTTGCTCTCGATAGGGATCATAGTATGCACTGCGAGTTTGCTGGCTCTTGTTCTGCGCAAGATTCGCCAGCCAAAGGTTATTGCGGAAGTTCTAGGTGGAATACTTCTTGGTGCGTGTGCTTTCAACTATACGTCAGTTACTCTGCTCATTTACATGCATATATTTAGGTCCGACCGCGTTCGGTGAGTTCTAGAGCGATTATTGCATCTTATCTGCCTTGTCTGCTTCTCTATGTCCTTTCTGTAAGTGCCCTATCATATCTATTTACCAAACTGACTTTATCTTCGTTAGTTGTCATGCTCTCTTCCTTACCACCTTATTTCTGCGTCTATCTGCTCGCTAACCCTGCCCATCAGGTCGTATCCCCGGTTTCACAGAACACATCTTTCCAGACGCATCAAGACCCTACCTCAGCCTCGTCGCCAACATCGGTCTCTGCCTCTTCCTCTTCCTAGTCGGTCTCGAAATCGACGCAGGAGTAATCAGACGCAATGCCAGCTTGTCCGCCGCAGTCGCACTGGCTGGGATGGTTCTGCCATTCGGAATCGGTGCAGGACTCGCCGTGGCGATCTACAAGGAATTCATCGACCAAAGCGTCAAGTTCACGCATTTCATGCTGTTCACGGGCGTGGCATACTCTATCACGGCGTTCCCGGTTCTTTGCAGGATTTTGACAGAGTTGAAGTTGTTGGATACGACGGTGGGAATCGTGGTTCTCTCAGCAGGTGTCGGAAACGATATCAGTGCGCAACTCCGACTTCCCCTCTTTCTTGCCATAACTAACCACCTCTTGCAGTCGGTTGGACGTTGCTAGCACTCAGCGTAGCATTAGTGAACGCCGGATCGGGTCTCACAGCCCTCTACGTCCTCCTGACCTGTGTCGGGTGGACGTTGTTCCTCCTTTTCCCCGTCAAGATGCTCATGCGGTGGTTAGCACGGAAGACTGGGTCCATCGAGAGCGGCCCTTCGCTCTTCTTCATGACCGCCACCATGATGGTCCTCTTTGGCTCTGCATTTTTCACGGACGTTATTGGGGTGCACGCGATCTTTGGTGCGTTCTTGGCTGGACTCATCGTCCCCCGAGAGGGAGGTCTGGCGATTGCGTTGACGGAGAAGCTGGAGGATATGGTTTCGATCATATTCTTGCCACTCGTACGTTGCATTGTCTTACTCTTGATCGCGTTCTGACATGTTTTTTTAGTACTTTACGCTCTCGGGGCTCTCAACTGATCTTGGCTTGTTGAATGACGGTGCGTCTTCCATTTCTGTAGCTATTCTCTTTTCTAACTCTTAGTCTCAGGGATAACATGGGCGTACACCATCGCGATCATCTTCTCGGCGTTCATCGGCAAATTTGCAGGCTGCTGCATCGCAGCGAGGTACTTTGCAGGTTTCAACTGGCGCGAATCCAGCACCATCGGGTCCTTGATGAGTTGTAAAGGGTTTGTTGTCCTGACCTCCCTCCTTACCTATCTTAGGCTCACCCTTCATCTAGCCTCGTCGAACTTATCGTCCTCAACGTCGGGTTGTCAGCTGGCATCCTCTCCCCTCGCGTTTTCTCCATGTTCGTGCTGGAAGCTCTCGTCCTGACTTTCATGACTACGCCTCTCGTGACATGGTTGTATCCCCAAAACTTACGCACTCGCATCGCCGCCTCTGGTGCTAACTTCGCCAATGTCGCGGATGACGAAGCTCGAAGACCAGCTTCTCGATCGAGGTCCAGAAATGGGGAATACAAGACACGATACACGGTCGTCTTGGACAAACTGGAGCATTTACCAGGAATGATGGCGCTCACACAGCTCATCCATACCTCCCCTGCTCCGAGACGCCGTGTACGAGAATCATCTACTAGCAGCGTTGATCATCCTCTCCCGATTTCAGTCCAGGCGTTACGTCTGATCGAGCTGTCCGATCGTGTTTCGGCAGTAATGAAGTCCTCCGTCTCCGATACCCTCCTCCACGTCGACCCTCTTCTCTCCGTCTTCCGCATGTTCGGACAGCTGAACGATGTAAAGATCACTCCCTCCCTCTCCATCGTCAAATTCGATGATATGGCATACAGCGTTGCGGAGCACGCGAGGGAGTACGACTCTGACATGATCATGATCCCATGGTTGCCGCCCACGCACGATGCGTACGACGGGAATAACTTACATACCCATACCCATATTCCTTATACCCAACCACACACCCCTCATACCCCCAATGTCCCGGACTACCCTTTACCCACCTCCCCTTTCAATGTAAAGTCCGCCACGTCCTCGCATAACCCATTCGAGATGCTCTTCCGCTCAGGGCCGACAGGCGCAGGGGGTAGCGGTAGTGGGGAATTGTCACCCTCAGTCATCCACTCCCAATTCGTCAGAGGTGTATTCTCTCAGGCAACGACGGACGTAGCGCTCTTCGTGGACCAGAGCACCCTCGCGGCTGCGGGTGAGAGTTCCGGGCGGAGTGGGAGCGCACAGCATTTGTTTTTGCCGTTCTTTGGTGGGCCGGATGATAGGCTCGCGTTGGAGTTTGTGGTTCAGCTTTGTAATGAGAACCCATGTGTAAGGGCTACGGTGGTGAAGATTGTGAAGCGGGATGTGGATGCGGAGGGTGTTCAGCCTCCTTTGGCTGCTGCTGTACCTAATGGGTCGCAGAGGGCCATGGAGGATGTGAATGCCTTGACTGTCGCTTCGGTCCGTTCACCCTTTACTCTTTGACTTGTGGATCTTGCTTATGGTTGTACATGACAGTACGTTGCTGGGTTCCCTGATACAGTCTATGGTCGTGACAACACCGAAACGAGGATCCAATCCCAAACAGCAGACACTATCGCCTGGGCACGATACGCCACACCCGCACAAAACCCGGCCCCCGGGTCTAACTCCGAAGCCAAATCCACCATCTCCTCGTCGTCCTCTTCCTCTCGTATCGAATTCAAAGAACTCAGCACACCTATTCCACTACACGCCATCATCCAAACCGCGCTCTCCATCCAAGAAGAAGACGATCACGACACCACTTTGTTCGTCGTCACTGGCCGATCGAGGAGGTTGGCTGCGGAGAATCATAGGGAGGAGGTCAAGGAGGTTATGGAGGAGTATGGGAATGTGAATGCGGAGGTTAGGAAGACGATCGGGGATGTGGCTGCTGCTGTTGTTGTGGCGGGGTGTGTGGCTGGGTTGGTGGTCGTTCAGGCTGCTGAGTATTAATTGTTGAGATTGACAGGGTCGTGGGGGGTGGTTTGGGAAGTGGGAAGAGGTGACCTTGGGATTGCGAATTCTTGTTGTCGTTGCGGAAAGCTGTCGTTGTTGTTGGGCTCGGACTTGGATAATTGGTTGACTTCTTGTTGTGTGACGCATGGGACTGCCGTCGTTGTGGCTATAAATAGGTTTGATCGACCATGGATGGATTTGTAGGATATATGTATCGGGCAATGGAAGAAAAACGGAGGTTCCAGCCTGGTTATTTTGAAAGACTGTCACAATAATAAATCGCAATCTGCATAATGTTATAGATTACATAAATAAGAAAATTGATATATGTTCCGTCGAATATCAAAATCTATGCCGAAACTGTAAATCTGAGCTGGTCACCCTCCACCGCACAAGTGACATCCTCCACGTTCTCCACAATGTAATGCGCACCGCAGTTTTCGATCTTTGACCTCTCATGGCTGGTGCAAACGGCGATTACGGTAGCTCCATTGGCCGCCCGCGCGAATGCCGCTGGGCGAGTCTTCGACTACAACGCGAGAATATCCATTCTCCTAAAGGCCTTCAAAGTTTCACCAAGGATATGCTGGTCGCCTTGGAGCATCGATAAGTCAGCTCGCACGGCAATCGCTCCACCGGCGCGGTGTGATACGACGGATTGAACCACCTCTGTAGCAGCACGCTCGCCTTTAACGTAATTAACAACGACTTTTGCAGCGAATTTGCCCAAGAACTTCGCCACTCAAGCACCGATCAAGTGAGATGACCGCCAAGCGAATGGCTATCTGGTGAGAGCAAGAAGTGTCACCAAGAAGAGGCATAGTGTGTCATAGATTAGAATTTATTCGTGGTGTCTTGCGGTGCCAATCAAAAGTAAAGAATCTGCGCAATTCCACTGACCAGATACAGCCAAGAAATCATAGCCCAGCCGAAAACTAGAAACAGACATCAGAACTCGCTGATAGCAATATATACCAATCGAACAACAGCCTAGATGATTGCTGCCAGACTTCACCCTGAAAAATAAAACCAGCCAAATATTGTAGTCACAGCCGAAAAAAGGGTACATACAAATAAAATACGTGCGTTTATCTTTCCCCGCTGCGATTGTGCTCTAGCACGTCAGAAAGCTCCGCTTCACCATGATGCTCAGTACCCCCTGCTGCAAGAGGCTCGTAAAACTCTGCCCCCCTCTCCGCACTATTTGTCCCCAATATTCGTCGGACCCATCGCCAACTTCCCGGAGTGTGACGTACATTTCGAGGTTTAGGTGGGTAGAAGTCGCACCTTGTTCCAGAAGCGTAGTCATGGTCGTCAAATGTGCTTAAGGGGATATGATCTTTGAGATCTGCAGATTTAATGAATAGGCTGAACAAGTTAAAGAACGGGACTTCGGACCTTCCCCGAAAACAGCGTCCATCTCTTCAAGGGGAACCCCTTTCGTCTCCGGGTATACTAAAGGCAATATGCGCGTCAGCTCGGTCCATTGGATCGAGACAGGGCACTTACGAAAATATACTGCGGAAAGTTCGACGTATCAGGATATCAACTTGTGATTAGGCAAGAACAAAGTAACCCACCAAGTACAAAGCTGCACGCGCAGAAGAAACCGTGCATAACGTAAAGTCGCCATTGAATCACCTCTTGGAGGTAAGGCGTCGTCTGGCCGACGATCCAATTGAATGCCCAGTTCGTAGCCGTTGACAAGGACACTCCCTTGGCTCGGAATGTCAAGGGCATGATCTGGAAAAACTCAGTTAAGTAACGTGAGTAAGTTGAAATATGGCGAACCTCAGGGGGATATAACCACGGTAGCGGACCCCAACTAGAAATTTCTCAAGTATGAGAGGAGGCGAATGATGGAGGAGGAGTGTTCGTACCTATAGCCAAAAGCTGCGTTGAAGACAATAACGCTGAAGACGACGGCTGTCGGTGTCCATGAGGCGTCCAAATACATCCAGTAACCGGTTGCGCACAGCGCAAGCCCCATCTAGCAGAAAGTCGGGTCAGAGGGAGTTTAGAATGACTACGGAGGCCATACCGCAGAAGCGCCTGAAAGGAGAACGGGTCGACGCCCCCATCGGTCAACTAGATACCACCTAGAATACAGATTATGAATGATCCATGGAGGTGAGAATGATACGAACGGCGGAAGGGTGCTTAGAATGTATACAACTGAATTAATCCCCGTCATTAGGATCGCTTGGCGGCCTAGCCAGCCAGCCTCTGAAAATGGTTGGAAAAACGGTATTTATCATGTTAAGCTTAGAACCGCACCTTCGAATACACGAGCTGGAATTGATGTATTAGAGGATATCCAAGATGCACGCTTCCACTGCTGACTCACGAGCATAATATGAAATTACTAGGAGGGGACATCAAGTACCGCCTTGAGTAGGCTGGTGAAGCACATACCATTAATTCCATTCTGTGTGGTCGTTTCAGTAAAGCGTGAAAACACAGATAGGAGTCACGTACAAGTTGTGCAAAGGCCTGCGAAGACATGGCCAACAGTACGCGTCGCTTATACTTTCTCCACATCGTAGCATATGACCGGCCTTCACCAGATTCCCGCTGAGTATAAAAATCAGCTGGTCAACCATGGGACTCGAATGCCTAATGTTACCTCGGTGACGATCTTGCCCTTAATCTCTTGGAATTCCCCCAAGGCGTTGGCGTTTCTCGAATCTCCTCCGTGCAAATCTAAAATGACCTGCATACCTTCCTCGTCTCTGTCGTTATCGAGAAGCCACCTGGACGTAGCGGATAAGTGCGAGATATACGAAATGTGGCTCCGGGATTGATACAGCACCTTGGACTTTCCGGGAGTAGTAACGACCCTGCAGCAAGAACCGCGCCGATAACAGATTGGAGGGATAGGGGGATTCGCCAGGCTAGGTTGGAACCGATAAACGAACAGAAGTAGTCTGTCCACTTAAAAGAAACGTGAGCAAGAGTCCGGAGAGTGAGTGGACGTACGAACCACAGAAAAGGCGTAACCAACAACGTTGCATGTAAATTCGGCACACGCCAGGGCTCCTCTCTAGAACTCGTTAAGGAGGATATGTGGAGCACAGTGATGACCTACGTGACCGGGCGGTGATATCTCGCTTTGGTATATAGGAACAATTGTTCTGCGTGGTTCAGCAAATACCTTGTCTGAAAAGGGTACAGACTCACGAAAGTAAACCCACTCCGAAACCACTCACTACTCGGCCAGCCACCATCGTCCAAAATCCAACCGTGAACGTCTGGATAGCACCGCCCAGCGTGAAGATGACGGCCCCTATAAAAAGAGTCCCTCTTCGGCCAATAATATCCCCCACCCTACCTGCCGCTATTGACGTCACTTGAGCAAAGTTAAGTATTGAAGAATATAGGTCGTGTGCTTTGACGCACCAAGCGCCCCTATCTCAAGAACCGCAACGATCGTCCCAACTTGGAGTGCACTCGGCCGATCAAAAAAGTTGATGAAGTGGGGTCCAGTAATAATGCCTGACATGACTCTGGCAACCAATAAGCGAACGAAGGGGCTCGAAGCAAGGACCAGGACAAACCCTTGGTCATATCCGAACTTAAATCCAGTCTGAGTAAAATCACAACGACATAAGCATAGCAACTCACCAGAAACACGCCTAGACTGGCAAATATCGATATCCCATACAGAAGCTTCTGTCCAACGAGTCGCCGCCGCGAACTGGAATATGTTGGCACGAACATCTCGGCTTGAGCTTGCAGCACTAGCAATGGACTCCGCCGCTCTGGAATAAGATAAATAAATTATAAAAGTAGGCGTGGAGTATTCGAAGAAGTCGTGATGGTGTGCTTGCCGTTGTAGGCAGTGGTGCACTAATAACGACTCTGATTTACTCCCACGATCTTTTCGAGCTGGCTTTGTTTGATCAAGCGTCATGGGAGCCAAAGTCTACTGTGTAGGACCACAAAGACTTCAGACTACTTCAGATTCCCTGATAAGTAATTTGAAGAAGCACTACAACACTCACTGACCCAGCGCCCGGTCCAACAAAATTCACAGAAGTAAGTAATATGTATTGAGGTTTCAGTAACTTAAAAATCAACTTCATACTCTTCATCCACGTTAACTAAGGACCCCTGAAATTCATGTCAAATGCCTGATCCCTATGCGGAGGAAAATTTGAGAGATTTTCACATAGGATTCAGGCCTATGTGGAGCAAATGTGGAGGAAATTTGAGGAAATTGTCACAAAGTCCTGAGGTCAATGTGCAGACAAAAATCGCCTGAATCCAGGGTGGCCTGATCCAAGTGTGGACAAAAATTGGGTAAAATGGGACTCTTTTTCGGCCTATTTTGTCATGTGCATGCATGGTGCAGATTTTTTTTTACTGAATCTATGTTAGGCCTGAGGTAATGTGTGGGGAAAAAGTAAGAAAAACCTATGCCTGATCCCCTATGCAGGTAACATTTTGGAAATTTTGTATGGAGGAAAATCACCAAATTTGATGATTTTTGGATCAGGCATTTGACATGAATTTCAGGGGTCCTTTTAACTAGCATCTGGTGATGACCAAGTGTCATCCAATTAAGATGATGTCTAGATGCTTGGAGTTGCTTGGAGTTGCCTTTCAGAGATTTTTTTTTGACCTCAATGCAGGTCTTGAGCAAGAATCCGCTTTTTCTGATTTACCACTTGCATGCAACTCATTCGAGACACTGCTCTTAGCTTCACAAAATGCAAGCTAAAAGCCATGGTCATAGCTGAGATTCCCATTAACTTGGTTTTTGCTACTGCCATCATTTGGGGGTCACTATTCCCCACACATACAGATCTTTACTAGACTCCTAACAACATTGTCAGACTCCAGCTGTGTGCCCTCCAGGAGACTCGCACCCTTCCTATTCCCATATCGGCAGTTCCACAGAGCTGTAAGAGGTCCACAGGCCAGGCATGCACATGTGGAATAATTGCCTTGATTTTGAATCCCATCTTCATGGGGAGATACTTGTTTATGTTGAAAGTGTAGCATCTCTGCCTCAAAGACCACTCCCCATCACTTGCCTTTGGGGAATGTATTTAGTAAATCATTCTGCTCAGCCAGAAAATCTGTATGGCCAAATTGTTGTAAGCAGGGACAAAGCAGGAATGTGCAGTAATATTTTTGATATAACATTAATTGGGTCTCTTACCTTGTAAAATATGACTCTACCATCAGCATGATCACAGTTCCAGATTTGGACAGCAGTCTTCCAGTCAGGTTCTTGTTTATCCCAATTAAAAAATGGGTCTGTTTGAAAAAGATGAGAAAATAACAGTTTCTCTGGAACAGTATGAACAGCAATGACTGCAAATTGTGTCTGTTGTTGTTGAGCAAGAAATTGATGAGGTGATTTTGAAATAACTCCAGGAATATTTGGCTGCATTAGGGCTTTAGTATGCAGTATGGAAGGGATTGGCAAAATTCCTGAGATAATAAGTAGTTTAAGATTAATAAATGTTACTTATGGTAATGATTAGCACAGGCAATGATGCAGTACACAATGTTGTGGGAGGGGAAGATGTCAAAAACATCGAAAATTCAAAGTACAAGACAAGACAGGGGGCATGGGAACTATTTACCAAATTAAATGGCAGCAGCTGTCAATTCCAAATACAGCAATCATAGCAGCTGCTATGATTTCCATTTTCGGAATTATTTTGATAGCAGCTGCTATGACCCACAGGCATGAGAACTCTGCCCTGTGCCATACGACGGTAACGGACTTCACGAGGAATAAATTTACATTGTTCTAATACAAATGGGTAGTCAAAGTTGTAAAGAACTTACAAAGTCAAGCTGAGTATCAACCAATTAGCACATAACCAGCAAGTAACTCATATGGCCAAAATATGGCACCTAACTTAAGCATGATGTGGCAATGAAAATTTCATGTGTTTAATGCATGTAATGACTCTTAATAAGTTGTATATATGTGGAACTGAATGTTTGCAAGCAGTTTGATAATTACAGGAGGGAAATGGAGGTGCGACTTCAATGTGACAGACACGATGGACCCATCATCCCATCATGTTCAGCTGTGGCTGCATGTGAGGGCCTCAGCAGCATTTTCCAAGGGAGCCTCATGATCAAGGCTTAGAGCTTAGATCCCTGAGGCTTATAGCCAGGTCAGTGGAGGAAGGACCCCTAACATATCACCCAAAGGTCAGGTGCAAAAATGGACAGGTTTCACGAAAATCCAGCCATAGGCCAGGGCAGAAATGGACAGATTTTGGGTTTGAACAATGGGAGGCTGGGTACAAGTGTGGGCAGGAAGTCAGCAATGGCCCGATTTTTTCCAAAATCTTGGCATCACTGTTGGGCCGAAAAATTTAGGTTTTTGATGCCCTTTAATTTGAAAATTTTGTTGGCTAGGCTAGGGGCAAAATGGACAGAAATTCAGAAATTTGGGAAATTTGGGACCTGACCTTTTTAAGATATGTCAGGGGTCCTGTGGAGGACCTGTGAAATTCATGTCAAATGCTTCATTTTTGACAAAAAATAAAAAATGCAGAGCATTGAGGCGAAAAAACAAAAAATGGGCTGCCAGGGATGTGTGGACAAAAATTGACTTTTTTGGCTTAATTCTTTTTTGAAAATGGTTCCCAGTCTCTCAACTCGTGCACACTTTGAAGAAAAAACTGTGGGAACATTTTGCCCACCAAAGATCAGGCATGAAATTCACAGGTCCTGTCTGTCAGCAGGCGGTCTGACATTCTGGACCTAACTTTTACCAGGACCCCTGAAATTCATGTCAAATGCCTGATCCGTATCTGGAGGAAAATTTGAAAAAATTCTGGATAGGCCTCAGGCCTGTCCAGAGGAAAATTGAAGAAATTTAGGAAAATCCGTGAGTTAAATGTCCAGATAAAAATTGGAAAAAATGCCCCTTTTTGAGTGCACATGCAGTAATTCAACTTTAATTAAAGACAAGAGATTGAATTGAAAAGGTGCTACATGACATAAGAACAAAGATATGACAAACGCAGAGCCTTGCCTGCGCACATATACTATGCCTGAGGTAATGTCCGGATAAAATTTGGGAAAATCCTATGCCTGATGCCATATCCGGAGGAATTTTTGGGAATTTACGGATATTCTGTCCGGAGGAAATTTGCCAAATTTAGTAATGATTTTCAGATCAGGCATCTAACATTACTTTCAGGGGTCCTCTTTTACCAAATTGATATATATTAGTATTACTCAAGGTCCTGACTGCAGGGAGACAATTTGACAGTCCAAATGCTCGTGATGACATCCGACATCGTGTGTATGTATTTCGAAATCCACACATTATAATTAGACGCGCATCAATTCTGAAGAATAAATAAAATCTGACCAAAAACTAGCCCCAAATGACAAAAGCGAAAACCACAAAAGACAATTAAAGGCATATCTTTGGTCCCTAAGGCCCAATAGCTATTGGAGCAACTTACTCGAATTTATGAAAGCTGAAAAGTAGTCGTTCAACGTTGGCAGGTCTGATCTGCGGTTGATGTTCGGTTGCATGCCAACGGCGGCACGGCCACCACGCGGCGTTTGCTGCAGGATCAGATCAAAAAGTTCAAACCCAGTTTCTACAAAGTTTCTACGAGTCTTTTATGAGCCTTTCCTGCTGCGATATCGATTCGTTCGGGACTACCAGCTTGCTATGTCAGATGAACTGGGTTTTCACTGAACTCTATTTTTTGTGGCTGTTTGCGCCATCTCTACACTTGACATTAATTTCACAACGTCAGCGAGATCCTGGATAAACCAAGGGAGCCTCCTAAAAACTCTAAGGAAGACATGTTACCTCGAATTGATAACGATCTGCGCAAGCGCTTTTATCGACTCCTGATGATGGAAAGTCGAACTGAAAATCCAAGGTTGTTCATTCATCAAACGTCGCCGGTTGCCTCAATTTTCGATTCGAAGGCGCGCCACGTTTGCGTTCAACATGCACTCAGCACTGTATTTTTTGCAGGTGGTTTGCTAGAAATTTTTCTTTTCGCGTGAGTACATTATTCATATCATGGTGGCATCAGATTTGTGGAGTGGGACCCGACCTGGCACATCGGAGATTTCATCTTTGGCATAACCTAATCTCATCGCATGTTTGTTCCCAGAAGAAGGGGACCCTCTATCACCCCTGAATTTTTCTACTGGTCGTTACCAAGCGTTATGGGCGCAATCATTCTTCACAAGAACTTTCCTCCTCCCCTCCACGTCTTCGAATGCCAGCATTAGCAGAAACCAAATCCCGCTTCCCATTCTAGCTCAACCGATTTGATTCCCCAACGTCGTTATACGACGCCCCACGCTCTTTACCTCCTCGGTCCTATCAAACCCCCTATGCGCGTCCGACACACACACGCTCGACGCCTCCTTGGTGACCAGACTCTTGAAGTACGAAAACCAGGGATCGATTTACCTGTTCCTCTCCCTTCTATCCCTATATTATCTCCCCTCCTCGCCCAGAATAATGGCAATGGCAATGGCAACGGCAATGGCAACGGCAACGGCGGGAATGGGAGGGGTGGTTCACAGCCGCCTCCGATTCCTGTGACCACCCCAGCACAAACCCCGCCTACGAGCGGCGGGACTACTACCACCGGTGGCTCCACATCCTCCAGTGGTTCGACCTCATCTGGGGGAGTGACCGGTGGCGGAAGTACTGGAGGATCGACCAGCGGTGGAAGTAGCGGGGGAACGACCAGTAGCGGAAGTACTGGAGGAACAACCAGTGGCGGAAGTGCTGGAGGCTCTATCCCAGTTATAGGTCCTGCTGTGGTAGGTGGATCTACGCCAGGTGGCAGCTCTGGTCCTGGTGGTTCTGCTGGCGGCCCTACTCCAGGAGGCAGCTCTTCTCCTGCTGGAGGCCCTTCTCCGAGCAAGGCAGGTACTTCTAACGGCGGGACTCCGAGTTCGGGCGCAGGTTCCACTTCAACTGGTTCAGGGAGCACTTCGAACGGTGCTCCAGGCACTGTGGGATCTGGAACGGGCAGCAGTGATGGCACCTCCCCCTCCCCCTCCCCGTCTTCCTCCTCCGCTGGTGGATCTGCCAACGCGGCCAATCTTCCTGGCGGCGCCTCTGAACGCAAAAGTATTTCTGCCATAACAAGCACGATCACTGACAGTCATGGACACGCCATCGCCACTACCATAATTACCCCAACAGCATCCGGAAATCCCAGTTCTTCCTCGATTTCCCCGACAGATGGTGCTGCAAAATCAGGGCATTTATCTACGGGCGGCATCGCCGCCATAGCGGTCATCCTCTTCTTGTTCGGCCTTTGCACCACCGTCATTTTTCTCCGTAAAAGATGGGTTGAGCGTCGTCACGAGCGCAGAAACCGGTGGTGGTTCGCCGGGGCACGTACCTCGCAAAACTATGATGATGATAGCAGTGTCGAGTTCGCTCGGGGTACCAACTCGGCTCGAAGCAGTTTCGGAACTACGATTGACCACGCTAACATTCCCAACTCACACCTCGATCTCTCCAACGTCTTGCCTCCTGTTCCAGCGATGGCGCAGATCCGCCACAATCCGAACGCGCCCACTCTCGTACTCCAAAGGTCACACTTCAGCTTCAACCCTCTTCCCGTTGATCAGAGGCGCTTTTCGATTGGGAGCGCCGAATCGCATGGCTCAACCGATACCCAATTTCTCGTCGTGCATCATCGAAATAGCTTGAATCCCGAGACGCCCCTGTCAAGCTCTCGTCCATTTTCGCATTCGGAATCGTTTGCATTTCCCAAGCCACCGGAAGCCGCGGGGTCAAGACCGTCGAGTGGTGCCACGTCGCCAATGAGAAGCCCCGCGCAGAGCAGTCTTTTCCTTCCCTCTTCACCGCGTCCTTCGACCGCTCCCCATTACCCAACCCCTCCTGCATCACCTACCTCACCTGCTTCCAGAGTCTTCGACCCATTTTCTGATAAAAATGGCCTGATCAGCAATGATCCTTTTGCCGACCAACATCCTCCTCTTATTCGACCAAATCACTCAGGCGAATTCTCCGAGATCGAGACCATTCGTCGCTCATTTGTCCCGACCCTGGAGGACGAGCTTGGTGTGGAGCCAAACGAACAAGTTCGTATTCTTCAACTGTTCGACGACGGATGGACAAAAGTCGAGAAAGTGAAAAGCCCCAAGGCGTCGACAGGCAAAGTTAATGTGACCGAGGTCCAGACGGGCTTGATCCCAATAGATTGCCTGAGAGAGCCTGGCGTTGATTTGCCCACCTTCTTCGACAAGAAACGAATCAGTGGCTATAGCTCGCCTACGAAGAGCACCTTTGGGTTATAAGGTTTGTTTTCGCTGTTTTTATTCTGTTGCCACTTCGGGCGCTAATCAGCCCCCACAGCCGCTGGAATGCTGTCACTAATTCGCCCCTCAGCTACTCAACGCTCTCTTCATCCCTTCTTCCTATCAATTTTGTAAAATTTTCCAACCACATCGTAATACACTTATCTGCTTTATTTCCCTCCTTCCTGTACATTCCTGTCACTGTCCGATTTTATTGCCTTTCTTCCCTTTTTTTCTTCTTTTCGAGACGGCTTTCGTTGACGGTCCATTCTTTTTGCCTTTCCGTGGACGTCATAACAAGACGTTCTATTATTTATCTTTGACGGCTGGAGCCATTTCCCTTCTCACATTCATGCGGTGAAATGCTACTCCCTGGACTCTTTATTACACGCCATAGAATAACACGGAAGAAGTTTACATTCCGGTGAAAGTCTGATTCAGATGATCATTGAGGGGACAAGGCAAGAGCTGTCAGATCCACTGATCTTGACTGTTGTTTACACAAATTAGGAGAAGTTGCACGAGAAGGCAAGAGACGCTTTGGATGTACCTGTGAAGTTCAAATTCTGCATGGAGGTGCACTGGAAACATAACATGCGCGCCCCCGCATCTTCAAGCACAACATGTAGACTGAAAAAGCATGTAGTAGATGGGCCGGAGCTGCAAGCGTTCCAGAAACAAATCACAATAAGTGACGAGGAGGCAGCCGAGACAAGAAACCGCATTGTCTCTGCAACTACCTACATCTTCAAAACTTACTCACCAAACTACCCACCTCCTGCTCTTTCGAATCTCTTCACATTCTTATTGTGCTTCAAGTTTTTCCCAATGATTTTGTATTCTATGAATTTTATATAATTTGCGCATCGTACTTTGGACAGCTGAACAAGTTCAATCAAGAAGGCTTGCCTCAAAGTCTCTCTGGCCGACCGTGCCGATCAATTGCGCGATAATTTCAAGTAAACGTCGCCACGTCGAACGTCGAGCCGTTATCGTCGCTTAGCTCAATGCCGATGTGTTGCTAGCTGTCGGAAATTACCGATCAGCCATCAACGTACGGTGGATCTGACGGTGGGAAACTTGTTTATGTCAGCCAATCGATAAACTGGAAAGTTGGTGCTAAACCTCTGCTCACTGCATCGACAATCGTTTTGTTAACCATGGCCAACCTCCTCAGAACAGCCAAGTCCAGCAGAAATTGGACTGCAGCCGAGCTAGACGCCTACAACATCACCGTCATCCCTCAGACCAAAGCTGAGTTCTTCGGGACTAACGACTTTCCTAATCCAACTGAGCCGTCCATGTCGGGCTTTATGACCAACGAATCCCGAGAGACGGCCACAGATAAGCGGACGAAACAACTGCTCCACTACCTTGACTTGGCGATGGATCCGAAAGTGGGTTTAGAGTCCGCTGTTGACAACTTCGCGGCCGAATTATTGCGCGGCCTTGACTACGATAACGAGGACAGGATCATTTTCATCCGGCATGCTATTCCTTTTCTCATCTGTGGGGAGAACTCGAACGCTCAGACTGACGTTTGCGTCATGGACGACAATGAAATTTTGCTGCTGTTACAGGAGGATAAGAGGTTAACCAGCATGAAGGATCCGGAGCCTCAGGTCATCGCAGAGGCGATTGCTGCCTTTGCGATGAACAACATGACACGGGAACGCCAGCTTAATCTGCAACCTCGCGACATCATCACATTTCCTGCCCTTACCATGGTCGGCACCACCCCAGCCTTCTACAAGGTCACAGTCACTGCTGCACTGAGCAAAGCAGTTCAAACAGGGACTTATCCAGAGGTCGAAACCTGTGTTTTTCGTTATATACCTACTCTCCCTCGTAGAAGCAGCGAAGGGATGCGTCCCCTTCCCAACAGACTCGAAATTTTGCGATGCCTAGAGGCGTTCAAAAAGTTTTTGGGGAACTGAACCAACGTGTGCATTCCTCTTACAAAGCTATTGCGAACGCTACTCATCTCTTGATAGGTTTTCCGGCACATCGAACAAAAACAAATAAGAGAAGAGATAATCGGAGCAAGGACAATGTAATGTTTGTGTCATGGCGTCGTTTTCCACTATGAACATTTGCAGGTTATGTTTTGTCTTATGGCAAGTCCAAGACAAGTCATATAGTGGAATGACCACCGGTGAAGTTGTGCGAATTGGGTAGCGGCCAGGAGGACGGCAAGCGCTCCAACATCTTCCATTACAACCTCTTGAGTTCAACGGGTTCTCCCATATATAGAGGGGCCTACCGCATGCATCGTGAAGAATACCCATTTTCTGAGCGTTGCTACAAAACCATTGGCTTGCGCCTTGAGAGTAGAGATATCTTCGACCTACCTGTAGAGCTATACCAACCCCATTGATTCGAACGCAAAAACAAAGGCAGGAAACGGGGGTCCAGGGGCTTGGATTGTATAACCGATAACCTGACATAAAGCGCCTATTATAATAGAATCGGCGGTGGGTTATGGGCGAACTGTCGGTCAATTGATCTTACCAATTGCGATAACCTGGAAAGAGAGCCAGAGACGTTGTCAGACGTCGTGTCGTCTACGGAAAACATCCTGAAGCTCACACGTCCAAAACCAAGCTTGTCATTCAGAGGTACATTTATCAACGCCCCAGATACGAAGCCCTGGTTCATAGAATTTAGAACAGATAGGCACGGAACGCAATGGAAATACTGTAGCATTTCATTCAATTCGACGGTCACGCGTCACGCGGCCCTCCCAAACGCCGAAATGTAACGGATGTCACGGAGATTTTGGGCAAGTGTCGAAATCATTTAGGAAGTCGAAAAAACCCTCAAAAAAGGCCTAAAAATCCCGAAAAAAATCGTACACAGCCTTTTTCGCTCTGTCTACATTTATCTAGTTAAATTTTGAATCCAATCCATTGTTATCATCATTCTGTGAGACATCCACACTGGAGGCACCCCCATGCCAAACACCTGTCTACATTCGCATCGATTTCAACCAGCAAATATGTACTTTACTGTTTCCAATGCTACGTATTGTGGCACATTTATCCGTTCTATATCCTTGTTGACAGGGCTGGTGCAGCCGCAGTAACACTGCTCACCAAAGAAATTCCTCTCAGGCTAGGACCCCGGTCAATAGCACAAACGGTCTGATCCAGAAAATGGGGGTTTTGTCCGGACGCCATTTGGCGGTTTCTGTCCGGATTGTACCCGGCCTACCCTCAAAATTTGTAAATTTGTCCGGGTTGGCGGATTTGGGGTTTTTTCAGCGAAAATCCGTCCGGATCTGCAGATCTGGCCATTCCAGGGCGTAAAAAATGGCCCTGGTGGGCGCAAACAGTCCAGAGAGCTTCGAGAGGACAGAAGGAAACAAGAAAACAACATTTAGGTGATGAATACATAATATAATGTAATTTAGTCCACTAAATCGAAATCTTCGCCCCCGCCGCCTCGTTTTTTATCATTGCTGTAAGTTCTTTTTGACCATTCCGCAGGGCTCGGTAACGATCAACATCTTCTGGCGTTAGTTCAAAGAAAGATGCAGCCAATTATGCGTCAGTTATCTTGGTGTCGACGAGGCAGAGAAATTGAGAGTATATATATAGCATCGTGGTAAATTCAGAGGATAATGATTCTTACAGTGGGCAATTTATATACTACGGAATGTAACTACTACGAGTTACTAGGTATATGTCCTCGGTCTTAGTAATGGCTATTATGCCATGTCTGGAACCTCAAACCTAAAAATTCAAAAATTCACAAGAGAAATATTAGTCCCACAAAGAACTTGATGGATTGGCATCACAACATTTGTGTTTCTTAGTTTCAACTGTAGTCCAACTTACAGATGCTGCAATATCCTTGTGTTAAATTTATAAATTGTATTTCTTATTCCAAAGATTGATGAGAGCTATTTGATTATATACATTGAAAAATAGCACTGGAGCAAAAAAATAAAAACCTAAGAGAATTGACACTTTGCTCTTAGATTCCTTCCTGGACATTCCATACATCTTATCTTCTCTTCCAGCATCAAAACAAGGCATGCACCTCCTTCTGGATGATCCTGCCACATTTGAGGGTAATTTCCATTGCATGAATTCTTGAATGCTTGATGGCTGTGTTGGGTAAAT
>Ga0307507_10006492_pt1 | contig 17912 bp, 2 predicted proteins | sample 7_EM_MG_FD_207223 | JGI IMG/M metagenome (GOLD analysis project Ga0307507, IMG submission 207223) | Populus trichocarpa ectomycorrhiza microbial communities from riparian zone in the Pacific Northwest, United States - 7_EM | ecosystem: Host-associated > Plants > Roots > Unclassified | place... | reverse complement strand
GGGGCTCTAGTATCCGCTAAAGACCAGTAATATTTCTTTCTGGCCTATAAATCCTTAAATAAATTAAATAATCCATTCTGGGAAGCCCTTTGCCCTAAGAATGTATAGGAGACGCTTATAGGGTATATTATCGTAGGCGCCGCTAATATCTAGGCTAAGCATTAATACTATAAAGTCCTTTCGCATAGCCCATGCAGTTTTAATGGTAGTAGCGAGTAGTATAAGTACTAATAGCGTTAAGCGATTCTTTCTTGCCCCCATTTAGCTTTATAGTAGTAGGGCGTGTTCCTCTGCCATATCTACTATGCGGTCCGCTATAACCTTTTCTAAGATTTTGCTTAGGGTGTTTTCTAAGGCAATAGGGCAGTAGCTTCCTAAAATTAAGTAGTCTGCTTTACCTTCTTTTTATAAAACAACTATCGTTATAAATCTTCTGAGTTGTGGGTAGTAGCCTATTACAAAGCATACTTTGGCTACATCTGCAAGCTAAGGTGCTATAAGTGGTCCATAGGTCTTTAGGGCTTTGTTTAGGATCCCATCTAGTCCTAATACTATATTGTTTAAGAGGCGGCTAATAGTTCTAGCCATTTCTTTAGTTATTATATCGCTGTTGACCCTTAGGCGAGTTACTAGTGTTTTACTGGTAATGTCACTAAGGTCTGCTAGAGCCGGTTAAGGGAAAAATCTTTCTATAAGGATCTTTGCCTTTTTATTATTATTGCTTGTGGCCTGTGGTTCGCCTGCTCTTTATAGGGGTAGTAGGTATAGATCTTCTACTAGGTGTCCTGCCTTTTTCTTTACCCATTTCGCTATGGTCCAAAGGCCCTTGTTATAGGGGAGACTTAGGTTAGTAGTATGTTTATTTATAAACCGTCTCTAGTTATTCCTTGCTTCTTTTTTTAGGGTATTCTTTAGCTAGTTTCTTATATCTTTATATTATCTCTTATCCTTAGAATTGTGGCTACTTATATATTTCCTCCTTGCTTATTGTTGGCCGGCTATAAGGGCCGCGCACTATACAGACCACGCGTGTTGCGCATAGGGGCCTAGTTTTAAAACTAGGCAGTACTCTTTTAGCCCGCTTTTAATTACTACCTGGATCCTTTCTAGTCTTTAATTAATTTCCTTAGGGGTAGCCAATAAGCCTCGCTTGTTTAGTATTAGGTGGATTTCTTCTAGGTCTTAGAGTTGTTATTTAATTATATTAAAGAAGCTATCTACGTTAAGCTTCCTTATTACGTATCTTTTGCTATTTAGTTGCGCCTTAATGTCCAGATCTAGTTGTATCTGGATAGGGATATAGTCTAAGGTAAGTACCTATTCTTCTTTAGGGGAGCACCTTTTAAGTCTCTAGTATAGGTTTTCGTCCATAATTATAAGGTTAATTGTACTTTTGGCGGTGCCCCATTGCCATATAATTGCACCTAGGGGGGTAGCTAGCTTAAGGCCCCCGTTATCTATAGCTCTTAGTAGGCACTCTGCCTATTAATTAGCAGCAACATAGATGCCCCCCTACTATAGGTGGTGGAGGTTTATGTCTTCTAGTAAGATAGACTTTATATATTTAGTTTCTAGTAAGCTTATTACAGATATAATATTCTCTGTCTATACTACCCCTTTAACCCTAGGGTTATAGACATTAATAATTTATACTAGTCCCCTATATATCTAAATGGTTATAACTGCAATATCTGGGTTAACTGCCTACTATAACTATAAGGCAAGGCTGATATTTTTGCTAATTATAAAGTATATACATATAGCTGCTTTTGGTTTATACAGGAGCTGGAATCCTTAGGGGCAGTATATTAATTGTGTATAGGTATTATAATACGGCTCTTATATAGCAAGAATATGGTATTTCTCTAGGTCTAGACTGTCTAGTAGGGGCCTTACTAGATAGTGGTTCGTATTGCCGCAGTTATACTATATAATGGTTAAGTGGCGGACCCTTGGTGGGGGTCCTTCGCCTCTTCTTCACTCCTCGCTTCTTCTGTTTTTACTTTCTCTAAAATATTTAAAACTTCTATCTCCTATATTTACTCCCTGGCTACTACTTATTTTATATAGAGCTTTCTATTTCTATGTCTTATATTCCTACTAGCCTTTCTAAATCTAAGTCTGTTATTGCCTCTAGTTCTTCCCCTATTCTTACTAGTTGGCTATGTGCCCCTTATAAGCTAGCTATATGTATTATGTTTACCGCGTTAAATCTAATTCTTAATTGTCCTGGCCTTAAACTTACTATAGTTGTCTATAGGGGTCTTCCTACTGGGCGTCCTCTCCCTTGTGTCCTATGTGTCCCTTATGTCCCTGTTCGGTCTAGTAATATTACACAGCATTGCTTTTAGCCCGTTAAGGCTTAGGATGGCTAGCTTAGCCCCCCAGTATTAAAGGTAGAAAATGCTAGGAAGACACCTACGTCCCCCTAGCTTATTACCTATTATTTCCATTTGTATAACCTAGCGTGTAGTTATTCCTGTAGCTATTAAGCCCTTTTCTTCCATCTCCTATATTTAATGCAGTCTTCTCTCTCCTACGCCTTATGTGTGCTTCGGTAACAGTTCGCGTATTTTATTTGGTCTTGATTTATATATTATCTTATATTATAGGGGCCTGTATAGTGGCCGCAGCACACCTGTGCTGCGTATATAGATTGGGTGTGTCCCTATTATACGCAGTAATAATATCGTTCTAGGTATAGTCTGTGGTTGTAGAGCCTTGTATTATATATAAGGCCATTTATAATTATTCCTTTTTAGATAAGAAGTTTTTGCATTCCTAGTGTATATACACTAATAATAAGGGAGCTATATATTCGTTTATTATTTCCCTAGTAAGTCTCTGGCGCCCCTTATATCCTCTTATTATTCTTATTATATGCTTAGTTTATATTTTTCTGTTAAAGCTATTAGATCTGGGTAATTATAAGTCCTGGTATAAGGCATTCCATTTATTTTACTATCTTCTATATAGTTGCTGTATTGTCCGCCTAGCATCCCCTTTCTACCCTAAGGCTTATGGGAACCAATAGGACTTCAACTAGGTAATCTTTATAAAGCACTTTTATACTAATACGCTCTCCTAGCCTGTCCCCTACCCTTACGGCCCGTTCCTTTACCTATTAGTCCTTTAGGGTAACTCTAATGTCTCTACTCCTAAGGTATTAAACTGCGATGGTGTTATGGACCTCTTTATAAATCTTTATAAGAACTTCTGTTTCTAATTATCCCCTAAGTTCCTCTACCTTTTCTATATTTGGTTATATTATGATTATATACCCGGTTATTATCTTTAGGGGGGTAGGTTCCCTATGCTATAGGAGCATAGCTACGGCGGCCTAGGTGCGGTTCGCCTATTAGGGGGGGTTTTGTTTATCTTCAATTTTGTTTAGCTGTTAGAGGATTTAATTAAGGGTTTACTAAAGGGGCGCCTAAGGTTTGCTAGACTGGAGCTATTCTGCTAGCTGTATTAGTTTATAATAGCTAACAGATGCTCCCCTATAATTCCGGATACTAGACGCGTCTAATAGGCTTTGTATTTTGTTAGATGCCTTCTTAATTAGGGTATTTCCGCTTTCTGGTGTAGTATTCGCCCGTCCTTATTGTTGTTGTAGGGGGCCATTGTTGGGTATGGGTCTGGCGGTCGCGCGCGACTGCGTACCACTATTGTCCCACCTGTGCCTTCCCTATGATGTATGCATCTTAGGGGATTATTAGGGTGTTTTTTAGGGTTCTTTTAGTTGGTTTGGTCTTTTTAGGCCAGGTGCAGCAAGAGCTTTAAAAGTTCAAAAGGAACAAATATAAATTCTCTAATAACATTATTATTTACTTAAAGAATAAGGGAGAATATAGAGAACATATTAAATAGGTCTTAAAGAGACTATAGGAAGAACAGATACTAGTAGTAATTAAGAAATACAAGTTCTTCATAAGGAAAACTAATTTTATAGGATTTATTATTAAACTAGGGAAAATTAGTATGGTCCTAAAAAAAGTCGAAGCTATAGTAAGTTAGTAAGAACTAGAGAATATTACGTAATTAAGGTCGTTTCTAGGGGTTTATAACTACTATAGGAGGTTTATAGCATAATGGTTAAAAAGCATTAAGCCGTTTACAAGGCTAATAAAGAAGGAGGAACTATGGATTTAGGGTAGTAAGTAAAAGAAGCTATTTTAGGAACTTAAAGAGTTGTTTACCTAAGAGCTAGTCCTTAAGATCTATTAACCAAAGTTAGAAATAGTTGTTAAGATAGATATATTAGACTTTGCACTTAGAGTATATTTACTATAGAAGCACTAGGATATATAGCATCTAGTAGCGTACTATAGTTAAAAGATAACACTATTAGAGTTAAACTACGATATCTATAACAAGGAGTTGCTAGGTATAGTTACAGCACTTAAGGAATAGAGAGCATTCTTACAAAGTACAGAGAAACTATTTATAGTTAAAATGGACTATAAGAACCTTACTGGATTCCTAATAATAAAGAAACTTAACTAAAGACAGGTTAAATAGGTAGAAATGCTTACAAAATACCATTTTAAAATTCAGCATACCAAGGGTACAAACAATGCACGAGTAGACGCTCTAAGTAGAAAGGCTAAACTATAAAATAATAAAAAGCCGTTAGGAGCTTTATTGCGAAGGGATTAAGACAGATTAATTAGGTATAATTATCCAAAGATTATAGCAATCAAAGAAAGTCAGATCCATAAATTACTAGAAAGTAATTAGACACAAAAGATCTAAAAAGCACAGGCAAAGTGTAACGGAACCTTGTAGTAGGAACTACGGTGGGTCCTATTATTAGGCTAGGTATATAGGTAAGAATAGTATTAACAACATAATAATAACTAGTGGAGTAGTTGCCCAATAAATTAACTCTAATTATATTCTAAGATTTACTATAAAGAGAGAACTATCTAGGTAGGAACTATGGTCCTTTAAATATACAACTATACGCCTAAGAAATCCCTTCGCTCCGTAAGGTACGTGTACTCTATATACTCTATACAGATTATACAGATTATATAGATTATATAGATTACATCATATAACCTCGGCTACTATTCCTTATTATATAGTTCCACTAGATCCATCCTAAACCGTACCTATATTAACCAACTAGCTTCCTCTAACTCTTCTCCAAGTAGTTATAACATCGTACTTAAGCTGTCCATAATACTATCTCCCTTATAACGGAACCTTATAGCAGGAACTACAGTGGGTCCTATTATTAGGCTAAGTATATAGGTAAGAACAGTGTTAACAACGTAATAATAACTAGTGGAGTAGTTGCCCAATAAATTAACTCTAATTATATTCTAAGATTTACTACAAAGAGAGAACTATCTAGGTAGGGACTATGGTCCTTTAAATATATAACTATACGCCTAAGAAATCCCTTCGCTCCATAAGGTATGTATACTCTATATACTCTATATAGATTATATAGATTACATAGATTATATAAATCACATTATATAACCTTAGCTACTATTTCTCGTTATATAGTTCCACTAGATCCATCCTAGACCGTACCTATATTAACTAACTAGCTTCCTCTAACTCTTCTCCAAGTAGTTGTAATATTATACTTAAGCTATCCGTAATACTATCTCCCTCCTCTTTATCTTCGTCCTTAAAGATTCCTAACATCTCCAAGTTGTCTACTAGAGGTATAATATCCGTTTAATTAATTTGGTTAATATCTTTACTTATTATACCTAAAGCATCTTCTTTTTCTTTAACCCTTTATTGTACGCGTACAGTTTCCTCCATACTATTACTAGGTAAGATAATGCCGTCTCCATATTCTTATTGTGCGAAAGAGGGGTTAGTTTATATTGCGCTAGTAAATCCTTCTACCTAATAACCGTCCTCTTATTTAGAGTGCACTAAAGCAAACATTTAATCGTCCTATGATGTCCGCTCTATCTCTAACACTAAGTATGCGCGTCCTATAACTCTTAACAGTCTTTAGGTTCCCTAAGTAACTTATTATAGGGTCTTATATTTAATCTACCACTATAAAACTCAACAATAAGCTCTTGGCTTCCCTTACAGAGCTTTAACATACTTATACTACTTACAAGGCATACTTGTCTGCCTTAGCGCGTCTTCTTTGTCTTAAGAAGGTTCGTAAGAAGGTCCGTTCTAAGGAGTAGAAACTTGTTTAATAGGGTCTATCCAAGCTAGGTAACAAAAGGACTGGCTCTCTTCCTACAAGGGAAACAACTTTGAGTAGCTTAGCAATTGCTCCTCTTAGGTCCCCCTTAAGCAACTTATTTTTTTGTAATTTTTTCTTATTAATACTGCCTGACCTACTCTCTTTTAATACTCCTATACCTTTCCTATAGCGTTCTCTAGGTTGCTTAGTAGTTCCTAGGTAGTCTTACTATAGCCTATTCACTTTACTTTATACCACGTTTTATTATCTACGTCCTCGTAACTAATAATCTTCAAAACTTGCCATTTATCTTCTTTTTATCCTCTATATATGTCTACCTTATAAACTAGTGGCTTAATATCTCTGTGTGCTAGTTCTAGCATCGCGACATACTATACAGGATAGATTTTTATTTTGGCTGGTAGATTTAACTTATACATAACTAATAAAATTCTTTACTTAACTTTAAAAGGTCCTAGTTTAACATAGTCCAACTTCTTACTTAGTCGTTAACTCTTGAAATTTTTATATAGTAGCTACACTCTATCTCCCTCCTTTAGATCTAGTCCCTTAGATCTCTTAGCGTTATAGTACCTTTTTATCCTTTACTATACTAGCTTAGCTGTTTCCATAAGGTCTATATAAAGATTCATTAACGTCTCCATTCTTTACTTAACTATGCTACTTGTTTTCTTTACTTAATATAGCAATAATAACGTTCTTAGCTTATACCCATAATTCGCCTTAAATAGTAATGTCCCCATTCCTTCTTATAGTGTTATATTGTACGCAAACTATATAACTGGTAATAATAATACCCAACTATTCTATGCGTAATTAATATAATGTCTTAAATACTGTTCTAGTGTCTAGTTTAGTCTTTCCATTTATCCATCCATCTGCGGATAATACGCTATAGAGGTTGCTGCGCAAACTCCCTATTCTGCCAGAAACACCTTCTAAAATACTGCTACAAATCTTAGATCTTTAATTGATATAATTTTATCTAGTGCTCTATATCTTGCAAATACTTCCTTTATATAAATTCTAGTAATATCTTCTACTAATATCTCTTTAGTGTATGCTATAAAGTATCCCCACTTTATTAGCTTGTCCACTATTACTAAGATTACATTATAATCTTATCCCATAATAGGATCTTTTGACTTTAGTAACTTAATAATAAAGTCCTATAATATAACCTCCTATGGTCTTCCTAGTATTTTAATAGGTTATAGCCCTCTATACAGCTTATGCCTTATTAGTTTATTTCTTTAGCAATCTAGATATTCCTTTATAACTTATCTTACTAGTCCCTAGATTCCTTAAATAATGTACTCTTTTTAAAGTCTTAATACTAGTCCTATAGATCCGTTATATCCTTATATTATTCCCTTATGGAATTCCTTAACAAATTCTTCTGCTATAGACTTAGGTATATACGTTACTTCTCTGTTTTTATATTGCTCTAAGTCTAAATCCTCTATCTATGCTTCTTAGATCTTCTATATCCAATTACTCTTTAGTAATTTATAGATCTGACTTTCCTTAGTTACTATAATTTTTAGGTAATTATACCTAATTAATCTGTCTTAATCTTTTCACAATAAAGCTCCTAATAACTTTTTATTACTTTATAGTTTAGCCTTTCTACTTAGAGTATCTGCTCGTGTATTATCTATACCCTTAGTATACTAAATTTTAAAATAGTATTCTATAAGCATTTCCGCCTATCTAACCTGTCTTTAGTTAAGTTCCTTTATTATTAGAAATCCAGTAAGGTTCTTATAGTCCGTTTTAACCACAAATAGTTTCTCTATGCCTTATAAGAATACTCTTTATTCCTTAAGTGCTATAACTATACCTAACAACTCCTTGTTGTAGATATCGTAGTTTAACTCTAATAGTGTTATTTTCCAACTATAGTACGCTACTGGATGCTATACGTCCTAGTACTTCTATAGTAAGTATACTCCTAGTGTAAAGTCTAATACGTCTGTCTTAACAACCGTTTTTAACTTTAGTTAATAGATCTTAAGGACTAGCTCTTAAATAAATAACTCTTTAAATTTCTAAAACAGCTTCTTCTATTTACTACCCTAAACCCATAGTTCCTCCTTCTTTGTTAGCCTTATAAACAGCTTAATACTTTTTAACCATTATACTATAAACCTCCTATAGTAGTTGCAAAACCCTAGAAACAACCTTAACTGCGTAATATTCTCTAGTTCTTACCAACTTACTATAGCTTTAACTTTCTTTAGGTCCATGCTAATTTTCCCTAGTTTAATAATAAATCTTATAAAATTAGTTTTTCTTATAAAGAACTCGCATTTCTTAATTGCTACTAGCATCTATTCTTTCTATAGTCTCTTTAAAACCCATTTAACGTGTTCTCTATGTTCTTCCTTACTTATTAAGTAAATAATAATGTCGTTAAGATATACTATAATAAACTTATCTAGGTGTTCTCCTAATACACTATTAATTTACTTCTAGAACGTTACTAGTGCGTTTATAAGCCTAAATTGTATAACTAATAGCTTATATAGTCCTTTCTTTAACCTAAAGGCTGTTTTCCACTTATTACCTTTCTTAATCCTAATCTAATGGTACGCCCACCTTAAATCTATCTTTATAAAGATTTTTGCGTTACCTATCCTGTCTTGGATTTTGCTAATTAAGGGTAAAGGATACCTATCCTTCCTAGTAATACTGTTTAACTGTCTATAGTCTATGCATATTCTAAGTTTTCCGTTTTTCTTTAGGATAAACAGTACTAGATATCCTACTAATAACTATAACGGTCTAATATATCCCTTGCGTAAGTTCTCCTAGATAAACTCTTTAAGTGCTACTAACTTAGTTTTAGTAAGCTTATAGATTAGAAAGAACTTTAGACTTATTTCTTCTTCTAATTCTATCTTATAATCCCATACTGTATATTTTAATAGCTTTTCACTTTCTAGTGACCATAACTTCTTACCATACTTGTGGTATCTCTTTGGTACATAACTTAAGCCTCATTTAGTCTCTTTATATATCGCTCCAACTTAGTACTATACTAACTTAGTTTGCTGTCGCACTTTACACTATTAAGTATTCTTAATATTAACCTAACTTGTAACCCAATCGATTTTTAGATTATACTCCTATAACTAAGGCATTCCTAGTATCGCCTTATCCTATCCTAATAGTAGAATATTAAAAGACATTCTAACCTATCTCCCTTTAATAGTTAACTAAATAGGTCCTATTTTAAGATTAATAATACCCCCTTTATAGGCTATCTAATCTCCTAAAATTGTTATAAGTAGATATGGGTGTTCCTTCTATCTATATAGTAACCCTATCCTTTTTACTACTTTTAGTAACACGTGGTTTCTTATTACTCTACTATCTATTAACGCTTTAAACTGCTAATCTTGCCACTTAACTTATAAGTTTAGGTATTATCCTTAAATTTCTTTAAGGGTTTAAGGCTCTAATACTAGTTCCCTCTAGTTCTATACACCTCCCCTTTTCCTAACTATTAGCTGCTAGATCCTATTTGTACTTAGTTTAACTTAGGCTAATACTTAGTTCGTTTCTTTTCCTTTATATACTATAGATAAGTGTTCTCTAGGCACTCCCACTACTATTATCCGTCTAAGTATTTTTCCGTAAGGAATCTTCCTGGTTAAAGTATTAAATCCCCTTAACCTTATACTTCTACTAGGTGCTATCTATGTATATACTTAGTATTCCTAAACCGCCTTTCCTTAGGTGCCTAATATATCCTTATTAAGTACTTCCGGTTCTTATCTTTTGGTACTCTATATATATTGTAGGTGTTATCTACATAAGCTATCCACGATAGTATATAATACGCTAGGTAACTTAGGTTAACTCTTAGTTTGTCTTTATCCTTAAGTTTAAACCTATACCTAGTTAACCTAACCACTGGTATCTCTATTACGGGTACTAAGATTTGTTGTTTATTTCTCTAGTCCCTAGATCCCTCTTTTAGGTTCCTTAACGTTATAATTAATACCCTTTTAATATAACTCATGCGTTTCTCTATAATGGGTTAGTTTTAGACAACTTTTTTATCTAGCTATATATAAAAATCTTCCTATTTATTATTATGTTGTTGCCTATACCACTTTCCATATAACTGGTTTAGTGTGTATGGTCTATCTATAAGAAAGTACCTTGTTATCGCTATATTATAACATCCTTTAGTATGTCTTTCTTTAAACCTAGTTAGGATATTTAGATCCTCTTCTTATTCTAGTTTATCTAACCATTTTACCCTAGGTGTCCCTGCACTTAGCCTATTAGTAACTCTTTATATAGGTACTCTGTCCCTTATATAACCTAGTATAGCTAACCTCTTATCTAGCTTTTGCTCTTGTTATGTAATAATTCTTGTCCTAAACTTATCTATAGTTTCTTATTTTTTGTATCTTGTAGTTAGATCTTTATAGTTATCTTACTTTTTAATCTGGGTATTAACTGTTTAATCTTTAGGCTAAATACTATGTTTACCTAGGATTGCTAACGTTCTTATTTATTCCCCAAAATTATAGTTCTTAAACTTGCGTCCTATACTTATATATTTATCTGTAAACTAAGTAGCTACCCTTTCCTATCGGTTTTTGTCTATTATAGGTCCTTAGGTATATCTTATCTTATCTTAAGAATCTTAAGCTTCTTATATCTCTTCTTAAGAATCTTAAGCCTGTGGCCTTTTGCCTTTATTAAGTAATAAGCTAGCACTAGTAGTTATCTACTTGCTTAGTTTCTTCTAAATATTACTCCTATTATCTTATAAAGCGATGGAAGTTGTATCTAATAGTATTATAATATTTATTACTAAACCTTGTTCTATAATGGTCTTAGTTTCTGCTTCTGTTTTAACTTCTTTAAGGTCTATATACTCCTAGTAAACTGCCTTTATTACCTTATTATTAGTAAATGCTTCGCCTATATTAAATTTATTATCTTTAATGTCCGATCTACGAGCTAGTTTGTTAGTTTCTTTAAACTTAGATAATACTAGCTCCTATAGCCAATAGCTTACACCATACTTAGCGTCCTTATAAATTTGGCATACGTTGTTATAATAACACGCAAAACTGTTAATTAAACACTTCTTTATTCTTTATAGTGCACTATTATCCCTCTATATATACGTGTCCCCTGCTAGTTAGGTTCCCTTTACCGCATAGTTACTTTAACCACCTCTATAGTCTCTAGTAAAATAACCTTATTTTCTATAATTTATATAAGCCCTATCTTTAAACTATTTCTCTTATTGTGGAGTCCGCCTAAACGTCTTCTACTACTAAGATCTTTGGTTTAGCCTCTGCTCCTAGGTCCTTTAATTACTAGATTCTTAACCTCTAGGTTTCTATAGTTTCTTTTCCCACCTTTAGGTTTCTTTAGTACTACTTAGGTCTATTAGCTCTACGCTATTTTATAGTTTTTAACTCTATATCTATTATTGCGTACTCTACGCCTTATATAACTATGGAACTCTGTCTTACCCTTTCTTAGCTTGTTCCCTTTAATAGATCCTATTATTAATCTTTATTAACTAGTCTATTAACTCTCTTAGAGTATCCGCATCTTCTATTAAGATAATTACGTCCTAGACTTTAGCCTTAAGTTCTTACTTATACTGTACTATAAGCGCCCTATTATTCCACTCAACCTATATAGCTAGTATTTAAAACTGCGTTATATACTTAATTGCTAAAGTGCGTTATACTAAGTTCTGAAGTTTTTATTCCGCTATTATAGTTGCTTTGGGGTCTCTAAATATTTATATTAACTATTTTGCGAATCCGTTCTAACTTGCAAACACATACCGTACATCTAGGTTAGTAGTCGTTACACTATTTACTTATATCTCTGTGAGGTAAGACTTAAACCACTCTAGAGCTCTTTCTATTAAGAATAGTCCTGCGTACGCTACCTAGTCCATAGGTATTACTAACTTCGCTCCTTCCTATATAACCTTAAAATGCATCTATATAAGAAACCCTTTAAGCTTTAACTTCTCCCCTAAGAATCGTTTAATTAAAGGTAACTTAACCTTTACTACTTCAATTCCATTAATGCGTTCTTTAAGTATCCTACTATTATCCTATAAGCGATTAACCATTTCCTATAACTGACCTCGCGTAACCACTTAAAAATCCATATCCGCTATACTGGTATCTCCTAACCCTAAGGTCATAGCTGCCGTCAACGTCATCGTAACTAGTGCTTTAGGTGGCATATTATTTAATCTTGTTTAATACCATAACCTTAGTAGTAAATATATAACGGAACCTTATAGCAGAAACTACAGTGGGTCCTATTATTAGGCTGGGTATATAGGTAAGAATAGTGTTAACAATATAATAATAATTAGTGGAGTAGTTGCCCAATAGATTAACTCTAATTATATTTTAAGATTTACTACAAAGAGAGAACTATCTGGGTAGAGACTATAGTCCTTTAAATACATAACCATACGCCTAAGAAATCCCTTCGCTCCGTAAGGTACATATGCTCTATATACTCTATACAGATTACACAGATCATATAGATTATATAGATCACATTATATAACCTCGGCTACTATTCCTTATTATATAGTTCCACCAGATCCATCCTAGACCGTGCCTATATTAACTAACTAGCTTCCTCCAACTCTTCTCTAAGTAGTTATAACATCGTACTTAAGCTGTCCGTAATATCCCTCCTCTTTATCTTTGTCCTTAAAGATTCCTAATATCTCTAAGTTGTCTACTAGAGGTGTAATATCTGTTTAATTAGTCTGGTTAATATCCTTACTTATTATACCTAAAGTATCTTCTTCTTCTTCTACAGCTTGCCGGTTTTATACTATTGCTGCAATCTTATCTCTAGGTAAGATAATACCGTCTCTATATTCTCGCTGTGTAAAAAAGGGGTTAGTTTATATTACGCTAGTAAGCCCTTTGTCTTAACAACTGTCCTTTTATTTAGAGTGCACTAAAGTAAATATTTAATTATCCTATGACGTTCGCTTTATCTCTAATACTAAGTATACGCGTTCTATAACTTTTAACAGTCTTTAGGTTCCCTAAGTAATTTATTATAGGGTCTTATGTTTAATCTACCACTAAGAAACTTAATAGTAAACTAGCCTCTACGCTGCTTAAGGTTTAACATATCTTAGAAGAGTCCGTATATATCCTTAAAGCTTAATATCTAGCTTATGCTTGTCTTTAACGTCTTAAATATATACGTGAAAAGGTTTATTCTAAGGAGTAGAAACTGGTTTAATAGGGTCTGTCTAAGCTAGGTAATAAAAGGACTAGCTCTCCTCCTATAAGGGAAACAACTCTAAGTAGCTTAGCAATTGCTCCTCTTAAGTCCCCCTTAGGTAACTCATTTTTTGGTAATTCTTCCTTATTAATATTGCCTAACCTACTTTCTTTTAATACTCTTATACCTTTCCTATAGCGTTCTTTAGGTTGCTTAATGGTTTCTAGGTAGTCTTACTATAGCCTATCTACTTTACTTTATACTACATTTTGTTATCCACGTCTTTATAACTAATAATCTTTAAAACTTACTATTTGTCTTCTTCTTGTTCTCTATACATATCTGCCTTATAAACTAGTAGCTTAATATCTCTATATACTAGTTCTAGCATCGCGATATACTATATAGGGTAGATCTTTATTTTGGCTAGTAGGTTTAACTTATATATAACCAATAAAATTCTTTACTTAATTTTAAAAGGTCCTAGTCTAACATAGTCTAACTTCTTGCTTAGTCGTCAACTCTTAAAATTTTTATATAGTAGCCACACTTTATCTCCCTCCTTAAGATCCAGTCCCTTAGATCTCTTAGCATTATAGTACCTTTTTATTCGCTTTTATACTAGTTTAGCTGTTTCTTTAAGGTTTATATAAAGATTTATTAACGTCTCCATTCTTTATTTAGCTGTGCTACTTATTTTCTTTACTTAGTGTGGCGATAACAACGTTTTTAGCTTATACCTGTAGTTCGCCTTAAATAGTAATATCCCCATTCCTTCTTATAGTATTGCATTATATATAAACTGTGTAACTGGTAATAACGATACCCAATTATTCTGTGTGTAATTAATATAATGCCTTAGATACTGTTCTAGTGTCTAGTTTAGTCTTTCCATTTATCCATCCATCTGCAGATAATACGCTATAGAGGTTACTGCGTAAACTTCTTATTTTACCAGAAATACTTCCTAAAATACTACTATAAATCTTGGATCTCTGTCCAATATAATTTTATCTAGTGCTCTGTGTCTTATAAACACTTCCTTTATATAGATTCTAGTAACATCTTCTACTAATATCTCTTTTATGCATACTATAAAGTATCCCTACTTTATAAGCTTATCCACTATTACTAAAATCGCGTTATAATCTTGTCCTGTAATAGGATCTCTTAACTTTAGTAACTTAATAATAAAGTCCTATAATATAACCTCCTATAGTCTTCCTGGTACTTTGATAGGTTGTAGCCCTCTATATAGCTTATGCCTTATTGGTTTGTTTCTTTAGTAATCTAAATATTCCTTTATAACTTATCTTGCTAGTCCCCAGATTCCTTAAATAATATACTCCTCTTAAAGTCTTAATACTAAGCCTATAGCTCTATTATGTCCTTGTGTTATTCCCTTATGGAATTCCTTAATAAGTTCTTCTGTAATAGACTTAGGTATATATATTACTTCTCTATTTTTATATTGCTCTAAGTCTAGATCCTCTGCCTATACTTTTTAGATCTTTTATACCTAATCACTTTCTAGTAATTTATAGATCTGACTTTCTTTGGTTGCTATAATTTTTGGGTAATTATACCTAATTAATCTATCTTAATCTTTCCGCAATAAAGCTCCTAATGGCTTTTTATTACTTTATAGTTTAGCTTTTCTGCTTAGAGCATCTGCTCGTATATTATCTATACCTTTGGTATACTAAATTTCGAAATAGTATTCTATAAGCATTTCCACCTATCTAACCTGTCTTTAATTGAGTTCCTTTATTGTTAGGAATCCTGTAAGGTTCTTATAGTCCGTTTTAACTATAAATGGTTTCTCTATACCTTATAAGAATGCTCTCTATTCCTTAAGTACTATAACTATACCTAATAACTCCTTGTTGTAGATGTCGTAGTTTAACTCTAGTAGTGTTATTTTCCAACTATAGTATGCTACTAGATGCTATGCGTCCTAGTGCTTCTATAGTAAGTATACTCCTAGTGCAAAGTCTAATGCGTTTGTCTCAACAACTGTTTTTAACTTTAGTTAATAGATCTTAAGGACTAGTTCTTAGGTAAACAACTCTTTAAGTTCCTAGAACAGCTTCTTTTACTTATTACTCTAAACCTATAGTTTCTCCTTCTTAGTTAGCCCTGTAAATGGCTTAATACTCTTTAACTATTATGCTATAAACCTCCTATAGTAGTTGCAAAACCCTAGGAATAATTTTAACTGCGTAACGTTCTCTAGTTCTTACTAATTCACTATAGCTTTAACTTTCTTTAGGTCCATACTAATCTTTTCTAGTTTAATAATAAATCCCATAAAATCGGTCTTTACTATAAAGAACTTATATTTTTTAATTGCTACTGGTATCTATTCTTCCTATAGTCTCTTTAAGACCTATTTAATGTGTTCTCTATATTCTTCCTTATTCTCTAAGTAAATGATAATATTATTAAGATATGCTATAATAAACTTATCTAGGTATTCTCCTAATACACTATTAATTTGCTTCTAGAATGTTGCTAGCGCGTTTATAAGCCTAAATTATATAACTAATAGTTTATATAGTCCTTCCTTTAACCTAAAGGCTGCCTTCTATTTATTACCTTCCTTGATCCTAATCTAATAGTACGCCCACCTTAGATCTATCTTTATAAAGATTTTTACGTTGCCTATCCTATCTTGGATTTCGCTAATTAAGGGTAAAGAATACCTGTCCTTTCTAGTAATGCTGTTTAACTGTCTATAGTCTATACATATCCTAAGTTTTCCGTTTTTCTTTGGGATAAATAATACTGGATATCCTGTTAATAACTATAATAGTCTAATATATCCCTTGCGTAAGTTCTCCTGGATAAACTCTTTAAGTGCCACTAACTCAGTTTTAGTAAGCTTATAGATTAGAAAGAACTTTAGACTTATTTCCTCTTTTAGTTTTATCTTATAGTCCTATACTGTATACTTTAACAGCTTTTTACTTTCTAGTGACCATAACTTTTTACCATACTTATAGTATCTCTTTAGTATATGACTTAAGCCTTACTTAGTCTCTTTATATATTGCTCCAACTTGGTACTATACTAACTTAATTTACTGTCGCATTCTATATTATTAAGTATCTTTAATATTAACCTAACCTATAACCTAATTAATCTTTGGATTATATTTCTGTAATTAAGGCATTCCTAGTATCGCCTTATCCTGTCCTAATAGTAGGATATTAAAAGATATTCTAACTGGTCTTCCTTTAATAGTTAACTAAATAGGTCCTATTTTGAGATTAATAATGCCTCCTCTATAGGCTATCTAGTCTCCTAAAATTATTATAAGTGGATATAGGTGTTCCTTTTGTCTATATAGTAACCCTATTCTTTCTACTATCTTTAGTAATATATGGTTCCTAGTTGCTCTACTATCTACTAACGCTTTAAACTGTTAATCTTGCCATTTAACTTATAGATTTAGGTGTTATCCTTAAATTCCTTTAAGGGTCTAAGGCTCTAACACTGGTTCCCTCTAGTTTTGTACGCCTCCCCTTTTTCTAACTATTAGCTACTAGATCCTGTTTATACTTAGTTTAACTTAGGCTAATACTTAGTTTATTTCTTTTCCTCTATATACTATAGATAAGTGTTTTCTAGGCACTTCTACTACTATTATCTATCTAGGCATTTTTCTATAAGGAATCTTCTTAGTTAAAGTATTAAGTCTCCTTAACCTTGTACTTCTACTGGGTGCCATCTATATATATACTTAGCATTTCTAAACCGCCTTTCCTTAGGTGCCTAATATATCCTTATTAAGTATTTCCGGTTCTTATCTTTTAGTGCTCTATATATGTTATAGGTGTCATCCATACAAGCTATCTATAATAGTATATAATATGCTAGGTGACTTAGGTTAACTCTAGGTTTGTTTTTATTTTTAAGTTTAAACCTATACCTAGTTAACCTAACTACTGGTATCTCTATTATAGGTACTAAGATTTGTTATTTACTTTTCTAGTCCCTAAATCCCTCTTCTAGGTTCCTTAATATTATAATTAATGCCCCTTTAATATAACTTATGTATTTTTCCATAATGGGTTAGTCTTAGACAACTTTTTTATCTAGCTATATATAAAAGTCTTCCTATTTATTATTGTGTTATTACCTATACCATTTTCCGTATAACTGGTTTAGTGTGTATAGTCTATCTATTAGAAAGTACCTTGTTATTACTATATTATAATATCCTTTAGTATATCTTTCTTTAAACCTAGTTGGGATATCTAGATCCTTTTCTTATTCCAATTTGTCTAACTACTTTACCCTAGGTATCCCTGCACTTGGCCTACTAGTAATTCTTCGTATAGGTGCTCTGTCCCTTATATAACCTAGCATAGCTAACCTTTTGTCTAGCTTTTGCTCTTGCTATATAATGATTTTTATTCTAAACTTATTTATAGTTTTTTATTTTCTG
>Ga0307507_10006491_pt1 | contig 17918 bp, 1 predicted proteins | sample 7_EM_MG_FD_207223 | JGI IMG/M metagenome (GOLD analysis project Ga0307507, IMG submission 207223) | Populus trichocarpa ectomycorrhiza microbial communities from riparian zone in the Pacific Northwest, United States - 7_EM | ecosystem: Host-associated > Plants > Roots > Unclassified | place... | reverse complement strand
TAATTACAAGATTCTCTGGTTATTCCCTTCTCTTCTTTACGCAACGTCTTGTTCTCTTAAAAAGCTATATACCCTTAGATTTAGATAGAATTTATATTATTCCTTTAAATCTTCCCCAAAGCCTCTTTGTGCCCTTACATTACGTTGCGTTAAAAAAAAAAAACCACTATTAAAATGGTAAACGAACCCGAATCCTCTTTGATAACTATGAGTATTATGTCCCTAGTTAGAGAACAGTTAACTATAATGCAATAGTCCTTTATAGATGCCTTAGCTTAGTAGCGGGCTGCACTAGAAGCCCAGTATTAGCGATTAATGGAAGCACTCCATAAAGAACTCCGTAATGTCTAAGCATTTACATTAGAGACCCTGACACCGCCTGCAAATAAAATTAATATAACTGTATCTAAACTTGGCCCGTTAAATACGAACCCTAAACCAGTAATAGTAGCTTAACCCATACCTGTAACGAACCCAGTACCTACCGCGAAATTAGAAAAGCTTCCTAACCCTCTAATGTTTAATGGAAATTAAAACAACCTATATCCCTTTATAACCAAGCTCCATTTTAAACTTTTAATAAACTATAACCAATACCCTACCAAAGCTAGTAAGGTTAGCTATGGAATGTCTTATTTAAGTAAAGATGCTGTATAAACCATAGACCCATTCTTCTGTAATAGCACCTTTGTTAATTTTAAAACCTTTATCTCTCTACTAGAATAAATATATAATAACGCCAGCCACAAACATACTGCTGTTACCAAACTTAAAAACCTATAATAACGGAACCGAGACTTTATAAGCTTCTTTTTAGAATTTTTAGGCCTTATTGGCAAACTAGATTGGAATAAAGCTGCTAGAGTTGCTGCTCTTTAATAAGCTATTTTAGATAAAATTAGAGTATAGTTAGTAGGTAGGGAACTGCCAAAGGACCTACCTAAATTTGCTATAATATGTTAACGAATTAATAAGGACCTTTAATATAACAAATAGACTTATTCTCTAAAGCCAACTATACCTCGTATTTAAAGCTTTACGAAACCAATATATACCCTAAAGCGCGACCCTTCTCTAAAACCTACGCACGACCCTATAGACCTTGACGCCACTCGATCCTACGCACCCTTAGGAACCAACAAACAAAAAACTTGAGCCGCAAATAGAGAATGCTTCGGATGTGGTAGAAAAGGATATATCTAAAGGAATTACCAAACTTACCCTTTTAAAAAAGTCCGCTATAGTTCCTCCAGGTCTTTAAATCACACTTACTCCTTAAATCACACTTGTTCTTTAAGCTATACTTACTCCTTAACTTATACTTATTTTATAAATTATACCTAGTCATCACAAAGCATCTTACCCTTAGCTAACTTAGAAAATAAATTATTCTAGGGCCAAGTTGCGCCTTAAGATAAGAAGTGGAAGAGTATAAGTGTCTAGGCTCTTCCAGCGCTAATATATAACACAACTCCCTTAATATACTTGGCGAAATTTAAATACTTAGAAAATGGAAGAAGGTATAAATCCTTATAGACAGCGGAGCCACTAGCATAGGCTTTATTAATATAAACTACACAAAAACCTAACGCCTAAATTTAAAGAAACTTAATAAGCCCTAAGGCCTATAAGGCTTTAATGGTAAACCCTTAATATATAGTGAATTAATATACTACGCTCTTGTAAAAATGCGGATAGGCAAACACCTTAAATATATTTCCCTATTCATAACACCCCTAAAGCAATATAAGATAATACTTAGATATAGATAGCTAAAACAACATAACCCTTTAATTAGCTGGGTTAAAGAAATACTAAAGTTCCGTATAACCTACTGCTAAAGTCATTACTTAAAAACCCATTTGCCCTATAAATATGCACACAACTATTTAAATTTAAAATAATATAAATTACCCTTGCCATAAACCTTAAACTAATATAATAAAGCTATAACTGCTAATTGTAGTAAAGAATGTAAAGATATTATATTAAAACCTCTTAAAATTCGTATAATATAGGCCGCACCCTTTATCTCGTTAGTAAAAAGATAAGATTATAAAATCTTTGCTATAACTATAGAAGATATTAAGAAAGCACTAGAACTAAAATAGTATATTAATTCTTAACCTCTTGTACCTAAAGAGTACCACAATCTAATTAACGAGTTTGAAAAATAATTTGCAGACCAACTAGCCCCGCACTAAAATAAGCACGATTTTAAGATAGAACTTAAGCCTGGTATAACACCAAAGTTCGGTCCGCTATACGATATATTATAAGAAGAACTGCTTATAATGCAATAATATCTTAACAAGCATCTAGAAAAAGGATTTATTTGCCCTAGTTAATCTCCATTTGCCTTACCTATACTATTTGTTAAAAAGCTAGGAGGAGGCTTAAGATTTTATATTAATTATTAAGCTCTAAATGCAATTATAATTTGAAACCGATATCTAATTCCCCTAATTTAAGAAACACTTAACTGTTTAGCAAAGGCATGGTACTTTACAAAGCTTAACATAGTTGCTGCCTTTAATAAAATCCGTATACGTAAAGGAGATAAGAAGTACATAGCTTTTTATATATAATAGGGACTCTTTAAATACCTAGTAATGCCATTTAGCGTAAAAAACGGTCCTAGTATATTTTAGCAATACGTTAATAATACGCTTTATAAATTCCTTAATATATTTGTTACCGTATATATTAATAATATCTTAATCTACTCGTCCTTACTTTCTGAATATTGGAAATACATTAGAATAGTTCTTAAACGCCTACAAGATGCGGGCTTATAATGCGATATTAAGAAATACAAGTTCTACGCGTTCAAGGTTATATATTTAGGCTTAATTATATCCTATAACGGAATTAAAATGGACCCTAAGAAAGTTGCCGCGATTATAAACTGGGGAAGCCCTAGTAATATATAAAACGTTTAAGGATTTCTAAGATTCGCAAACTTCTATTATTGATTTATTAACCACTTCTTAGAAATTGCCTAGCCATTAGTAAACCTAATAAGAAAGAACATAAAATTTAAATAGACCACTAAATATAAATAAGCTTTTAATGACCTAAAGTATTGTTTTATAACTACTCTAATTCTCGCCCACTTTAACCCTAACCTTAAATGTATTGTCAAAACAGATTCGTCTGATTATATACTAGGAGGAGTGTTATCGCAATATAATAAGAACGGCGAGCTACGTCCAGTAGCCTTTCTCTCTTGGAAACTCGCCCCTGCTAAATTAAACTATAAGATATATAATAAGGAACTACTTGTAATTATCAGATACTTTAAACAATAGCGTCTCAAGCTTAAAGGATTGTTGTTCCTAATATGCATATTAACGGACCATAAGAACCTATAGTACTTTATAACTACAAAACAATTAACGCAGCGCTAAATTCGTTGGGCTAAATACCTTTTATAATTTAACTTTAAGATTACGTACTAACTAGGTAAACTTAATTAGAAGCCTAACGTATTAATATAATAATTATAGGACCTACCTGCGAACGCTTTAAATAAACAGATTATAAATCAATCACGGATTTTACTGCCCCCTAAACATTTTAAAAAGCTATGTCCTATATTCCTAAATGCGGAACTCAATAGAAATAAATTAGAAGTTAATAAATAGGAAATGGAAATTAATAAGCTAATAGAATACGAATATAAGAATAATATATAGATAATAGATATAATAAAAGCAATTTAAATAGGAAAACAACAGTATAAGGACATTATACTCACTAAATGCGAAATTTAAAACGATTGATTATACTATTAATAAAAGATAGTAGTTCCGAATTCCGAACCTTTATAATTTAAGATACTCAATTTTATACACAACTTCCCTATAGCAGGGCATCCTGGCTGTATAAAGACCTATAAGATTGTTTAACGAGTATACTACTGGCCTATAATGCACGACTACGTACGAAAATACGTTCGAGCATGCAGGATATGCGTGCGTGGAAAGACCTCTTATATAAAGAAGCAAGGAGTACTTTAACCGCTACCAATTCTAATATAAAGATAGCGCGACATTTTAATTAACTTTATAATCGACTTGCCTAGCAGTAATGGGTTTATAAATATTATAGTAGTTATTAACCGCCTTATAAAAATACGACATATAATTCCTATAGACTCGATTAATGCAATATTAGTAGCCGAATATTTTGTTAAGTATATCTTTAAGCTACACAGACTTCCTAACTTAATAATATCTAACTATAGAAGCTAGTTCGTTTTAGACTTCTGGCAAGCTCTATATAAACAATTAAGTATTTAAACATAACTCTTAACTGCGTTTTATCTGGAGACAGATAGTTAAACCAAAATTATAAACGCGATTATAGAACAATACCTATAAATATACTGCTCCTACCTACAAGATAACTGGGAAAAATGGCTGCCTTTAGCTAAGTTTACTGCGAATAATACAATAAACGTATTAATAGGCGTGACGCTGTTCTACGCAACCTATAGACAAAACCCTTAACTTAAATTTAAACCATAACCTAAAATTAATATAATAGGACCCACAATTAAACGAATCCAGTTAATTAACGCGTATAACTTTGCTGATTAAATAAAGCAGTTAACGGAACTATTATAAAGTAAATTAATATACGCTTAAACAGTATAGGAATGGCATGCGAACAAAGAACGAGCTTCTATATGGGACTTTAAAGAAGGTAACATGGCTTACCTAAATATACGAAACATACGGACTTAACAGCCCTTAAAGAAACTTAATTGGAAGTTTATAGGCCCGTACTAAATTAAGAAGAAACTAAGCCTATACGCCTATAAGCTTAAACTACTAACTGAGATGAAAATACACCCAACATTTTATATAAGCTTGTTATAACCTTTAAAAGATAATCCTATAACTTATAAAGTACTACTGCCACCTCCTATAATTGTTAATAATGGTAACGGTTCTTACTTTATTAACTTAATTAATAATATGTAATGGAAACTATAATCTAAACAATTTAAACTTCTTATTAAGTGGAAAGGATATAAAACACAAACCTAGGAAACCTATAATCAGATTAAGGCTGACGCGCCTTCCCTAGTAAAAGAATTCCATAAGGACTATCCTTTGCGGCCTACTCTGGCTGGATGGACATAATATAAAGGTAAATAACTGCCACCTAACACAAATACACGAAACTCGAATTTAAAAAGAACTTAAAATAAGTTACAATGTTTATAACGCGATTACATAATACGCAAGATATTAAGGAACTTTAACTAGCGGTTAAAGTTATCTAATTAGTTAGATCTGCCTTGCCAAGACTACCACCTAACGCGAAAATATAACACGTAATAAAATTATAAATTCTTAACCAAATTGAATTATTTTAAACCTTCGGCTAAAGGGGGGGTACTATAACGGGACTAGCCTAGTTATAGTAGGAATGTCTCGTAAAACACTCAACAAGATAAACTTGACGCTTTAACCAAATTCTGCCGAATTCTGCTAGCTTGATTGACTTCTGCTAAGTTCTGCTAGATCAATTGAATTCTACCGAAGTCCGTCCGCGTGCGCACGTGCGCACGCATCGACCAAGACCCCTAACTATTTAATTACAAGATTCTCTGGTTATTCCCTTCTCTTCTTTACGCAATGTCTTGTTCTCTTGAAAAGCTATATACCCTTAGATTTAGATAGAATTTATATTGTTCCTTCGAATCTTCCCCAAAGCCTCTTCGCGCCCTTATAGGTATCTTCTTAGGTAAAGGCTAGGTTGCGGTTCCTAATATCTTACTAGTAAATAGGATTAGCCTTTACAGCTAATATCTTATAGTTAGTATAGATTTCTCTAATAAAGGAGGGTAACTTTAGTCTACTCTCTAGCTAGATAAACTATCCTTATTAAACATTTAGCCAAATATTAAAGTAGGATATCTATTTTTGGCTAAGGATTATATTATATAACCCTAGGTCTAGGATATAGAAGGGAATACTAAATTAGCGCCGTCTATTAATAGTAATATATAGCTTTAAGATATAGGTAACCGGCTTACCAGCTTGGCTATTATAGCCTTTTACTTAAATAGGCTCCTCTAATTAGGTAGCGTTTATATTTAAGAACTTAGCAATATTATTTATATAAGTGGTATTTATAAAGGCAAAGCTATTTACTCTAGTATTAATAAAGGCAGTTATATTAACTCTATATCCATTTTAAGATACTATATATAGAACTATAAAGTGTTTTCTACCTATTAGCTAACTTAGATTAATCTCTTTAAGATTAATAGGATATCCTAGGGGGGGGTTTTTCCCTAGGGTTCTTCTTTTCCTAACTTATTAGATATTTCTTCTTCCTCTATCTCCTTAATATTACCTATATCCTTTAGCTCTAGGTAGGGTAAGGTAAAGTAGCTATCCTTTCCGTAATTAAAGTATATAACTATGGTAGGGTTAACTAGGGTATTACAATAAGCATTAGTTAAAGGTGTAGTGCATAGTAGGTTAGGCAAGGCTTATAGGTAAATAGTTATAACCGCTTTTAGTATAGGGGCGGTTATAGTTTATCTTCTAATGCTAGCTCCTATTAGTATAGTAGATAGATTCCAGTTACTATAGAAATGCTTTAGTCAATTAAAATAAGTATTAATTAATTTTAGTTCTAAATCTAGCAACAAATATTAGGCTGCAAGTCTTTAGTAGGTAAGTAGGTTATCTAAAGCTATCGCAATCTTCTCTTATAATTAGACCGTTAGCTTATTATATAGATCTAAACGGTAGTTCTTAGGGGGGACCTAGCCTTTGCCTGCTAGGTATAAGAATTAAGTCTAAAACTTAGTAAAGGATTAGTTTAATTTTATTATTAGGCAATTATAGTTATAATAGATATCCTATACTTTATTTAGATTAATATAGATAGCAGCTAGATGCTATATTATTTTATTAGCAGATATAAACTAAACAGATAACCTGTCCTTAAATTTAGCCTAGAGGTATTACTAGGCGTCCCTAATAGTTTAACTAAAGAGGTAGAGTATTTTAGCTTCTTTAAAGGGAAAATAGTTATAGTTAATATAAAGCTTTCCTTACACCTAAATTCTCCAGTTCTTAAAGGTTAGGTCTATACCGTTTAATAATAGTAAGGGGTTAGGGAGCTTAACAAACTTTAATTATTTTATTATCGTATCCGTACTCTCTAGTATATTATATTTAGTTAAGTAAATAGGTTAACTAAGGCTTTATAAAGGGGAGGCTGGGCTTTCTAGGATCTCCTTTAGAGTCTCTTATATACTTTAGGCTTAAAGATAATTAACCTTCTAATTAGCTATAAAGGCACAAATCTGCCTGTGTATATCTATAATATTATTATTATCTTCAATTTCTAATCCTAACTAGGTCTTATATTCCTTTTAGGTAGAGATAGGTCTTTTAAATAAGCTTACTTTAGGTGCCACTGTTAGCTTTTTAAGGTTTATTAGAATTATATAATTCGGTTTTAATTCTAGGGTGCAGGTTAAGTGCAGTCTGGCCTATAAGGTGGGATATTATTAGGGCCTTCTTAGGCGTAATAGTATGAGTTTTTTTGCTGTCTAAGTATAATATATTAACGCGTTATTGTAGACAAAGGTCTTCTTTTAGGGTGGGATATTATTAAGGCCTTCCCAGGCAATATAGGGGGAGCTTAGTATAATGTAACGGGCTTATAAAATTGCTTCTAAACTAAAGCTTATAGATTACTACTATATAAGAATACTAAGCTAAGGAGAAGAAGAAGAAGAAGAAGAAGAAGAAGACTATTAAAGACTAATAAGATATAAAGGGTCGCTAAGGCACTAGTAGTAAGCGAGCTAATGGCGATTTTCTATACCAGGTATAGAAAATCCTAATTAGTTAGCTCTATAAGTAGTACTAGCAGAATATAGCAGAATCTGGCAGATTGCCCCGAAATGCAGCAAATTGCCCTAGAAATGGCAATGTAGCAGGTAACGCGCTCTAGCACCATTACATAAGGTAACTGCAATAATATCCCTTATAAGTATATACTTAGACTATAGAGCTTTAATATAGAGCCCTCTACTTAAAATATAATGGAGTAGTTAATTATAATTAGAGTTTAAAAATTTAGAACCTAAAAGTAATAGACTACTTATAAACTCGGGTTAATAAGCTTTACAGTTCCTATATTATAGAATTAACTTTTTAACTAAAAAGGTTAGCGATATCCGCTAATTAATTATATAGTCTGAGCTTGCTAAGGTAAGCTATTAGATCTACGTAATAGTTACCCAAAGCTAGATTTTCTAGCCGATTTTCTATTTAAAACGGAAGACACTAAGTCCCAGTAGCCGTAGAAGACCTTCCTCTAGAAGTCTGGCGCTAAACTATAAATTATATCTTGTAAGTAACGCCCTTATATCTTGTATATAAAGTATCCTTATACTTACTTCTTAATAGAGCTTAACTATAAAAGAGAGTGCTAAAGCAGCTCTAGATGCCATAAAGGTTTTATCTATAGGCGTTTTAAATTGCTAATTATATTTTATATAAAACCTCTACTATCTCAATTATATTATATTATAGATTTTATATTATACTTGCCTTTAGAGGCGCTTTATAGACTTCTTAAGGCAATATTAATAAAAGTACCATGTTTAAATCTATAGTAATAAGATATATTAGGCGTAGTAGAAAGAAGGTAAAATAGATAAAATTTAAACTAGTTATAACTTTCTATAGACTATTATTCTCTAGATATAACTGCTCTAGATATAACTATTCTAGATATAGCTGTCAGATATGGCGTTCTTGCTCTTTAGACGTAACTATTCTCTAGACGTAGCTGTTATCTAAACATAGCTACTCTCCAGACATGACTATTCTCTAGATATAGCTACCCTCTACATAGCTATTTTCTAGATGTGGTTGCCCTCTACATAGCTATTCTCTAAACGTGGGTCTCCTATTTAGCGCTGCTAAGAGAACCGGTTATTTTAGGCCAATTAGGCATCTAATAATTCTCTAGACGTGGCTGTTCTCTAGACGTAACTAGGATTTCCTAATTATAGTTAGCTAAAAATAGAGGGTCCTAGAATTAGGTTTTAAGGATAATATTTAAAGCTTAGTAAAAACTTATATAAGTTATAATAAATAACCTGTTCTCCTATAGCAAATGTTATTAAATAGGCTATATAAATATATAAAAGGCACAATTTCTTAAGCATGAATAAAGATTTATAGCGGAGAGGAGGATTAAGTATAGAGGTACTGCTAGTATTAATCTTAAAGTACTATATTTTGTATGCGAAAAGGATAAGGGAAATATAGTAAAACTTAAGAATTTCTTCTGGAAGAATAGTTGCGATCGTCTAGATATTTAAAATGATCTTCCTACCGTTATCAATTAGGAGCAGCTTAATGGCTATTTAACTTTTAGAAACTCTTTCTTCTAGTAATATAGTATCTGCAAATAGAGTCTCTAAATTAATTGGATATTTTACTTGCTATAGCTTTTATTATAAAGCGATTCTACCTAATTAGATTAGTAAAAGCTTATATATAGCTAGAACAGAATTACTAGCTTTAACTAGTCTAGTAAACTAGACGTTAGCGAAATAAAGAGCGAATATTAGAATTAGGTTATTACGGCCACTCTGCTTCCCACGCTTTAGACAATATACTATTCTAGGCGTATTTGAAACTTATAAGGTATATAGTTAAGTATAATAAACAACTAATCACCTTAAAGGGCACTGGTATCCTTACTTTTAATCCCAATTAATAGTAATTTTAGTATTTATAACCGTAAATAAGCTTCCTCCCTGCTATCAGAATCTATAGTAGATATAGTTATATATTATACTATAGGAAGGTCCGTATTATAAAGTTAAGTATTAGTAGTTATAAGAACTAGTTAAGGTAACCGCGCCACGTTAAACAGCCAAGTAGTACGCAATAGCGTTAGTAGGGACTGCGGTAGTGCTTAAGAGTGTTAGTTGCCTATTTACTCTATATTCTCTATCCCTTAATCTAATCTCTGTATATTTCTGCTACTTTTTCTATAGCCACGCTTCCTAGATCCATTAAAATTGGCGATAGTTAAAGTATAACCCTTTAGGCGAAGGTTTAATGCATTTTATAACTCTGCTAAACTACTCTTAAAAGAACTTAATATCTCTAGTCCTATTACGGAATTAGATTAAATAAATAATAAAGGTAATAATGCCTAGCCTATTATAGAGTTATTCTAATATAGATATAGGTCTTTAAGATTAGTAGTTATACCACGCCGTCTACTAGATATTGCTATAAGAAGCTTTAGCCGTATCTAGAATTAAAAGGAATCCTTTAATATTTTAGGAATATTTAGTCCACCTGGAAACTATGTTAGAAGTTAAACCCTCTACTATTTAAGAGGCCGCTATTATTAGCCATATGCAGAGCTATATTACTTCTTTAAAGTAATAGCAACATAGCTAGGAGTATGGAGTAATAATATGCATCCCTTAAGCCACTATATAAATACGTCTATTTAAGCTTTAACTAGAGAGATGGAAGCGCTAAACCTAAGGATATGGAGCTAGTCTAAGTATATGCTTAGTAAGCAGTTATAATTAAAGAAAGTTAAGCTATTTGTTTCTTATAGGCAGAATACTCTTTTATTACTCCATTTATTAGGAACTTCCTTCTTAAGCTCTAGAAGGTATTTTAAGCCTTATAACTTTATAAACCTATACCGCTATATCTTCTACCCCTTAAAGCGCTAATTCTGCAGACGGTAAAAATATATCTCTTATTTATTACGTACTTACTAACGGAAAGATTTATCTTTAGATATCTGCTTATATCTACTCAAAGCTTCCTAGCGTCTTAATCCCTTCTTAAAAGCTTATAGGATTTTGCTAAGAACTCTCCCTCTGTTTCAGCTCTATTTTGCGACGTAATTCTATAGTAAGACCTATACTGTAATAGTTATAAGATTGGTATCGCCCAAGGTATTATAGAGTATATTAATACTTATTATACAAGTATATTACGCAAAGTTAATATTAAGCTTAGATCTACTTATATTAGAGATCCTCTTCTAAAAATTAGCGATTATTAATATTAATATCTACTATAACGCCTTAATATATTTAATATCCCTAGAAATTACCTAGATATACTAGTTAAAGAAGCGTATATGTGCCTTACCAAAGTTAAGGAATTTATTGCTTTATACCGGCTCCTTAACTGGCTAACAGCAGCGAAATACTTGTACTTATTTAAACACTGGATAGTGTAGCTTATATACAACTTAAAGAGCTTTAATATAAATAGATTTCTGATATGATATAACCACTCTTACTTTATTCTACTATGAGTTCATTAGATATAACTAAGCTGCATAAATAGTACTTGGTCTAAGTTATAAGCTAAGTAAGCCTAGTAAGCCTTATAAAAGGCGTAAGCTATCTCTATTCTATCTTATATCGTATATATATTCTGGCCTAGTATATATAGTATATAATTATTAAATTATCCGCTATTCCTAAAGATCTCCTAGTGTTTTTTTTTTTTTTTACTTGTCCCTTAAGCTTAATAGTAACTCTAAATTAGTGGCTGTTGTGGTTCGCCTATATAAGATACTCTCTCGCCCTCTATGTAGCATTATTTAACTATTAAGCCGGTACTGTACTAGCGCTACTGTATTAGACGTTAATAGAGTCCTGTAAATAAGTTGGCCTATATTATATAATACTTACTAGCCTGTATAGTTATTCCTTTAGCTCTCTTTATAGAAACTAGCATTAGTTTTACCGTTTTTAGATCTGTAAATACTTATAGAAGAGTCTCTCTAACCGCCTGCTTTTGGTTATTATATAAGGATAAAACCGGTATTCTACTAGTATTGCTAGATATATAACTGGCGCTAAAGTTCGGCGGGTAATATAAGGTAGAAAAGGAGGTGTTATTATTATTATAGAGTTGTGGAGCTTTGGGAGAGAAGGGTTTCTATAAAAAGCTATTAGGGGAGTGTTCTTCTGTTTGGTTATATCTTCGCTAACTTAATATTATATATACAATTAAGATAATTAAGTAAATCCGTGCTTTATAGCTTTTTTGGCATTACTATATAACTAGGCGTATATATATTATAAGAATGTCCTATTTCTCTTATTGTGGTATTGTGGTGGTATAGATTGGACGTTACCTACTGTCTTGGCATTTTCCTATATTTATAGAGCCTTCGGCTTTCCTCCCTCCCTCTTTATATATTATTACGACCCTACCAGTTCACGAAATACATTCTTTTCTTTCTTTCTTACAGACAGCTTTCCTACTAACTAATTATAACCGACTGACCGACAGACAAACAGACTGACTAACAGCACCGTGACTTCCCATCGGAGAGATACCGTACTCTCCCACAGTATAAGCTAATTAATTATATTTTATAAACTTTATATAAAGGAGTGACTCATACCGTATAACTCGCTATAATATTATAATCCTTTTTGCCTCTATTTCTAACCTTTTACTAAACCTAACCTCCTATAACTAAGTACCAGCGCTATCTAAATTTAGTAAGAAGTATCTTGCCGTGCTATAGGAAGCAGTTTTTATATAGCAAAGTCTGTCTAATTTCTATTATTAGCCAGTACTTTGTCCTTTCTTAAGCCAACTTACTGTAACGGTGCTGGGGCACCGCCCCCTGCAGCTGGCTTGGCGCAATATCTAGAGTCCGCCTATAACGTGCTTATATACCCCTAGAGTCCCCTTTTACCCTCTTTCCTTCTCCTTAGCTTAGTATTTTTATATAGTAGCAATCTACAAGCTTTGGTTTAGAAGTAGTTATACGATCCCGTTATACTTACTTTAATTATAACCTTAATATATCTAAATAGTAACAAGTCCCGCTTAAGATATTTAATCTTATTATTGCCCCTTTATATAATCTAAATATATACCTACGGGATTTGCTAATATGTCTTCTAGATTGGACCTATTTAAATATTGCTAAGACTTAGGGAGTGTAACGGGCGCTCCTAAAAGGTACATATCAGATAAGACAGATAAAGGTTTTACCAATGTCCTACTAATGTCCTAGAGGAGACATAGTTAGACAGATAAGGGGTAAAGGGTTTTATTAGTGTCTTAAAAGGATTATAAAGGGAGCTAGTTCTCCTCTAGAGAAGAACTAGCAATTAGTCTCTAAATAGAAGAGGTTAAAAAGCATTTGTCCTTTAATATGTGAAGCTTATTCTACCTGTAACTTACCTTCTACCTATCTATAACTCTTATTCTATACTATTAATTAGATAATTATATATTCTGGTTAAACTAGCCTCTTATAATTCTAATCGCTTATAATCCTTTATAGATGGAACGTATGGCTATTAATTAACAATGACGGGCTATACCTCCTTACCTCCTAAAACAACGCCCTTACCATAAAAGGCTAGCAGAGTCTCCCTAGAGGAGCGCATCCCGTCTACTTATAAAGGAGTAGAATAAGAAGCCACAGCTAGTCCGTCTAACTTTTTAAAACCCTTAGAAACGATTACCACTAGGAAGTTATTAGAGCGGTTACTATATAAGACCCTATAAAAAACAAAGGAGTTGGAGATATAATTAAGATAAGTATATTAAGATTACTAAGAATAATTATAAGGATAATTGGGAGAAGTATAGACACCCTAGACACGAAGCGGACTTAAAGGAGCAACGCTATACTACGCTATAATAACAGATAAACCTAAATTCTGTATAAAGGAACCTAATAAGTATAATAGTAATAGTCTCCGGAACTATAATTGTTTTATCCGTTAGTATAAAACCAAGTTTTGGCTAAATCCGAAACATTACTCTAATAAGTATAATTAGACACTAATTGCTTCTACCTTCCTATATGGCACTATTAAGGGTTTATAGATACGCTATAAGAAGAAACTTACTATATCCCTTAAATTTAGCAAACTTAAGTCCTGGTTAGTTAATTAGGTCTAAAACCCTACTAATTAAGGGATGGATTATAACTAGCAATACTATAATGCCAAATAGCAAGAAGGTTAGAGTATAGTCCAGTTTATAAACTACTTAGAAGGGCTAGAAGACAATATACCCTACTTAGACCTATAGGATAATGCTATATAACTTCACTAGCTATTTGCTAAGTTATAACCTAAGATTTAATAGGCTATATAGGAGAAGGGCAAAATTCCTACCTCTTAAAAAAAGCTTATCTCTAAAGCTACTTAGATTAAGAATACTAAAAGAGACTATTTAGGTAAGTGAAAGGAACGAGACGGTAACAATAAAGAGCGTAGGACTAGACTTAGCTTTAATAACAGGGGTAGATTCCAACCTAACTACTCTATAGAAGGATAACGCGAGTAGGCTTTATAGCCCTAGAGCAACGCTGATTAGCCCTAGAATAATAATAGGGCAAAAACCTAATCCAAATAAGTAGAACTAAGAGATATGCGTTTATTATAACTGCGGCAAAAAGGGCTATATAAAGTTCTTCTGCCGGTAGAAAAAGTAAGAGGATGCTTAATTAGAAAAAGAGAGAGCCTAGTGGATCTTTACTTCCTTATACTAGGCTAGTAAGAAAAGGAGGGAGTAAGCTACTATATAGTTATTCCCGTCTCTATTTAAGTTAATAATAAATAGGTAACGTAAGACTGCCTTATAGACAGCAGCGTGACTATAGGGTTTATTTCTTAATTACTAGTAAAGGAATTGGATTTAGACCTTAGTGGCTTATAGGTGCGCACTATTTAAAGTATTAGAGGCTACTGGATTCCGTACTATAGGGAATAAACTTTTTCCGTAGCTAGCTAGGACTATAATAGTCTATAGGACACATAGGAGATGCGCTTCTACGCCATAGAAATTAAGGGGTATAACCTTATTTTAGGATACCTATGGCTTTAATAAGTTAATCCAGATATTAATTGGCCTTTAGCCTTATATTAACACCAGAAGTCTTAACCGCGTATTATAGTTAAAGATTAAAAGACTTTCTTAAACTATATATAAGAAGAAGGGTGGGCATATGCTATATATACTACTTTTAATACCAAGAATGGGGACATAGGATATTTATTTTTAGATATCCAGCTATACGCAGTTAAGGAACTAGAGATTCTATAGGAATATATAGACTTAGAGGATATTTCTAATAAAGAGGCTGCATAAACCTTACCTAATCCTATATTGGTTAAGCATAAGATAGATATAGGGGATAAGTAACCTCCTTTTAGACCACTATATAACCTATTAGAAAATAAGCTAGTAGTATTATATTAATATATAGTGGAAAATCTTTAGAAAGAATAGATTTGGCCTTTTATAAGCCCAGTAGAAGCACTAATTATATTTATACCCAAAAAGGATAGGACTCTATATCTCTATATTAACTATTAAGCGCTTAATAGGATTACTATAAAGAATTACTACCCACTACCCTTAATAGGAGAGCTTATTACAGACTGTTAGGCGCAAAAATATTTATAAAATTAGATCTAAAAAATGTATATTATTAAATCCGGGTTAAAGCTGGCAATAAATAGAAAATAGTGTTCTAAATACGGTATGGCCATTTTAAGTACCTAGTAATACGATTTAGGCTTACTAACGCACTAGTAATATTTTAGGCCTATATTAATAAGGCATTATTAGGCCTGTTAGATATAATATATATAGTCTACTCTAATAACTATAAAGTATATACACACTATATGTAAATAGTACTAGAAAAACTGCAGGAATATAAGCTCTATATAAACCTAAAAAAATACATGTTCTATACTACTAGTATTAATTTTCTAGGTTTTATTATTAGCGTTAATAGAGTATTAATAGAGAAAAGCTAGGTAGATACTATTAGGGAATAGCCTTACCCCACAATATTTAGAAAAGTATAGGTTTTTTTATGCATGGCAAACTTCTACCAAATATTTATTATTTACTATATATAAGTGGTATTCCCAATTACTAATCTACTAAAGGGATTTAAGAACGGCAAGAAGCTAGGACCCTTTATATTTAGGGAAGCTACTAAGCAGGCTATAAACCAGTTAAAAGATTTATTTATATTAGCGCTAATCCTAATATACTTCCACTGGGAGCTATATATATACCTTAAAACAGATATATTTAGCTTCGCTTTAGGGGCAATTTTATTTTAATTAAAGGACAGAGAATAACATCCTATAGCATTTTGGTTAAGTAAAACAACCCCTATAAAACAGCGTTATATAATATATAACTAAGAGCTACTTATAATAGTTATAGTAATAAAGTACTAGCGATATTATTATATAGGAAGCAACTGTTGGTCACACAGGGTGACTTACCAATAACAACTACTTAAGTAGGGTTACAGTGATGTTGGTTAATATGCTTGATTAATCTAGAATAGGGGAGGGCGAGGAGCTTAAGGCTCCTCGCCACGCTAGTGCCGCGGCTATACGTGACCACACGTGATATATTCCCAACACTAGTAACTCTTCTTTTGTGGTTGCTATCTATATATAAAATACCGCTTGACTAGCGTAACAAGTATTAATCCTCCTTACTTACTATTGCCATTGTAATATATGACGGCTTGTATAAATGCTTTTAAACTAAAACTTGCGGATTGTTATCTAATAAAGATACTAAGCTAAGGAAAAGAAGAAGAAGAATAATTATTAGGGAGTGGTAGGCAGACATGTTGCGAGGGCCGCTAAGGCGCTAGTAGTAAGCGAACCAATGGCGATTTTCCATCCCAGGGATGGAAAATCCTAATTAGTTGTTTGGAGTTAGGGTAGATATCGTGTTAAGGGCGCCAAGGCGCTAAGCATAAGCAAGCCAATAGCGATTTTCCATGCTGGGTATGGAAAATCCTAATTGGCTAGCTGAAACCAGTATCTGCAGATTATAGTAGAACTTGGTGGACAGTTACGGTAGAACTTAGTAGACAGTTGCGGTGGAATTTAGTAGACAGTTGCAGTGGAATTCGGTAGACAGTTACAGTGAAATTCTACTCCCTTTTAACCCAACCTTTAACTCATATATAGAGAACATTTATGTTAATAAACGTTTCTAGAGCCTTGTTTGGGTTTGCCTTTGTTATTATATCTGCTAGGTTATCTTAGCCATTAATCTATTAAATCTTAAAGAGTTTTTACCGTTTATAAGATTGCCAAAGTGCTATAATATTAATTATAAGGCGCTTCTCCTTTGTGGTACCAAGCTTAACTAAACACTTATAAAGGGAATATAAGTCAGTACACACAATTGTAGGGATAGTAGGAAGTTTAAGTTAATCTATAATTATTTTTAGGGTAGTTCTAATTGTAATTACCATGTTAACTCCGCTAACCATTCTATATATCTCTAACGCTAGAATGCTTTAAGTAACGCGCTTGCTCTTAATTAAGCTCTAATGGATAAGATTACTGTGGATTGTAAAGTTATTCTCTCTAGTAGATTTGTTTGTAATAATAATCTTATATCTTAACTAGGAGCTAAAATCTTTGTTATTTATAAACGATCTATTAATAAATACAAAGAGCTTAGCAGTGGGAAGACTAATAGGCATATAGAGTAGTCCCCAATCAAGATAGTTTATTTGTTAGGAGAGACGCTTATTTAGGGCAAGGATGTTATTCTTAGTTGGTTCCTAATATTAGGCGGCAATAAAGAGATTAAATAAAGCCTTGGGTTAACAGATAGAAGCAATATAAGCTCTACAAGCGTATTACCCCACGTATTCTTGTTTTAGAGAGTTAACGTTAATAACATTAATCTTCTTGCCTTAACCCTTCTGGCGCAAAGCAATAGAATCCTTATTTAGGGAGAGGATGCATCTATTAAAAAGTAATAGTATTATTAAATTAAGCTTTTCCTTTAGCTTTACTATAAGATTTGCCTTTACTAGCTTATCTTCTT
>Ga0307507_10006490_pt1 | contig 17922 bp, 12 predicted proteins | sample 7_EM_MG_FD_207223 | JGI IMG/M metagenome (GOLD analysis project Ga0307507, IMG submission 207223) | Populus trichocarpa ectomycorrhiza microbial communities from riparian zone in the Pacific Northwest, United States - 7_EM | ecosystem: Host-associated > Plants > Roots > Unclassified | place... | reverse complement strand
TAATATCAAGGATAAGGAATCATGGTACATGAGAGGCGTATTTATATGGTTCATAAAGAATAAAGTTTTGTAAAAGGAAAAGGGAGAAGGTAACGATGGCACAGGATAAGAGAATAAGAGAATACAAGGTTGGAAAATGGAGTACAATAGAGATGGAGATGAGGGTTAGGGAGTCGGAGTCGGAGTTGGGTATCTATTGTGAGGAGGCGATGTCAGGGCAAGGGGAAGGAGTCTTGGCGAGCCGAGGAACAAGGAGCGCTTTTGTATTTCTTGAAGTTTATTGTGTTCGGCGTTGGACTACTTGAGGACAAGGGCGGCGAAGGGTTATTTGTGTATATTAGGAGTGAAAGTCGTAGGTCACGGGGATGGTTCGTGACAACTACCACACTCTCTTCTCACAACCCCCACGAAATGCAACCAGCGCCCACCATGACCCTCGACGATTGGCTACGAGGATCCACCACCACGATCGAGGAATGGCGACGACCGCCCACGAACATCCACGGGTGCCCAGCACCACCACCAACGAACAGCGATGATGGCCCACTGGCCACAAGGACCCACCACCACGATTGACAAGCACACATGAACGGCCACAAGGGACCACCCCCACCATCGACGAATGGCCACGAGGGGAGACCCGAGCAGAGGGAGACCCGCAAGGTATGTGGCAGAACCAGCCTGCATTTCGATCCCCCCCGGCTCACCCTTCCATCCATGCTCAGATGAATGGTGATACCCATGTCATTGTCACCGTCCACATGATCCAGGTGAGCAATGCGACTCCTCTCCCCCTCTCCTTCTTTAACACAAGAAGAAGGGGCCACGTCGCCGTCAGTGGCATGGCAAACAATAACCGACGAACAATGATGACTACACACACATGAACAATAAATACACACACACGAACGATGACAACAATGATTCACGGACAAACAACGACAGATGGCGTACACACGAACAACGATGACAATGGTACACGGACGAACAACGATGGATGGCGTAGGTTGATGATGACCTGGTGCGTCAATGGGTAGTCTACCCGTTGACGCACCAGGGTCTTCACATCTACCCTGGGTAGATGTGAAGACACCCACGGGTTACCTGTACACATCACTACCAAGTCGTGTACGCTGACCCCTCATACATTAGATGTAAATACTTAGAATATTGTTGTTTCTTGACCACCTGACCTGTACAAAGACCGGTCTAGACCAGTTACAAACCGGTTAAGACCAGAACCGGTTAAAACTGGTCTTGTAACCGCAAAAGACCGCAAAAGACCAGTCTGTTGCGGTTCGGTCTCGGTTTTTGAAGTTTCTCGAATTGGGAGGACCGGTTATGGTTACGGTCTAAGGCACTGGGCACCAAAAGACCGGACCAGACTGGACTTCCAAACACTATTCATGCATTCATTGTTTACCCTGTGCTTGAGTTCATCCAAGGAAAGACCTGTGTTTCCATGCATTTTTTGGGCTAATACTGATGGTGCAACACATTTGACATTGCCAGGGTGTATGGAATGTATAATTTGGCCCTTCAGCATTTCGTCGACTTTAGCCTCCATGAAGGCCCATTGGTCTGGGTTGAACAAGCACTGGGGAATCTTTGTGTGAAAGGTAATGTCTTTGGGTACATTAAGCTTGTGTACGGCACCCGGAATAAGGTTGACCTCACTGAGGGACAGGGTGAAACAGTCAGTGAATTCTGCAATGAGCAGTTTGACTGCTTCACGTTGGGATGCAGTGATGTCATCACCTATCTGCACTAGCTCCACAACCTTTGCGACTCTTGCCAGCAAAAAAGGTTTGGTATGGCATGTAAAAATGGCATCTTCTGCTTGGGCATCCACGGCGTTGGTGACTGGTAAAACAAGGCATGGTACGTCAGCTGGGGTGGACTTGTGATGATCAGTGAGGTGAGTTGCTACTCCCATTGAGGGGGGTTCTTCACTCCCCCCACTAAGATCTTCCTGCTCCACCTCTGGTTGTTCGGTTTGGCACGCAAGCACGTTCTCAGCAAGTTTAATGTTCTTCTGGACATTGACAATGTATTCAGAAACTGCAGCATGGGGATCATCAGTCTCATTTGTCTTTTCACAGCTGGGGCTTTGACTTTGTACTTCCCTCGAGGGGTGTGTGTGACTTCCCCCTTGGTTTGTACTCTGCTCTTCCTGGCCTGGCTCTATGGTTTGTGTTCCTCTGTGATCCTCTCCTACTTCGTTCACAGCCATGGCATGATCTCCTCCTATTGTAGAGTATTCTTCTCCTTGTGTAATGTTGCTACCTGTTTCGCAACTGGACTTGTCATTCTGAACTAACAAGTGCAAAACTTCCTCATGTAAGACTTGCCTCAGAGGGGGTTTTGTGCCTGAAGAGCCCCATGTTAAGTTTTCCTGCAGTTCTTCCTCAAGTGCGATGATGTTGCCCATTGATGCTGCTGAGATAAAATGGAACTCATCATTCTGAACTAAAATTCTGAAATGACCATATGTAAGACTTGCCTCAGAGGGGGATTCACACCTGAAGAGCCCCCTACTGAGTTTTCCTGCTGTTCCACATCGAGTGCGAGGCTATTGCCCACTGGCGCCATTGGCATGCTTCTCATAATGCTGTTGCGCAATATGACGGAGTTGTTTCCTGATCGAATGGTAACAGTGTCAGTATCGAAATCATGTAGTGCTTTGAAACGATGTAGTAGCAGTTTCCCCAGCAAGAACTCCCAACCGCCTCCACTATCGAAAACCTCAAACTCCCCTTCTGCTTGAAGGCCTCCCAGTTCCAACATTCCTTTCCACACCACTTTTGAAGGCACAACGACCCCATTCGCCATTTGTAACTGTCGACCTGATGGCTTGGTTTGACCATGAAGCCGGTGCTGGATTTTCATGAAGAAGGTTGTGCACATAGCACCAACCATTGCTCCTCCATCAAACAGGGCTTTAACCCTGACTATTTCCCCCTTAGGTCCATGCATGCACAGCCAGTGCATAAATGGAACTTCCTTTTGTTCTAGCATTGCCCACATTTTATCCTTATCCTCAACAGAATACAGATCAATGATTGTCAAATTATTGCATGTGGTATCTACAAAATTGAAACTGTTCGGACTGCTGGGGCGGTCAACTCCTAGAGGCCCTACTGAAATTGGGGCCGCCCACTCACTTCCTATGCAGGCAGCCCTTCCCCATTTCCTGGACTCAGCGTGGCTTTGAAGGTTTGATCATTGAGCCAGTTGAATTCATTGTCCACATTGTTGACAAAGTTGACTTGAGAGGCAGGCGCAGCACGAAGAATGTGGCTGCATATCATGCGGAAGGTGCATTCGTGAGGGTTGATCAATTCTGTGGTTCACACCTGCATGCCCCATCATTCCACATGCATAACACTCCCCAGACCCTGGAGCTGCACCCCCAGGTCTCAGCGGAAACCCTGTGCTTGCCGTGGCCTCTGTGTTTTTGCCATGCTTCGCCTTCCACACCTGGAGCTGTTTGCGATACATGGTGGTGCCTGCTTGAGTGTTGGGTGGTAAGGGATAGGCTGCTAGGCTGACTTGAAGCATGTCTCAATCAGCCTGTGTGACTGGCGGGAGTGGTGGACATGGAAAGAGGTTTCCCTGGCCTCCAGACTGGCTTATGAAGGGGTTGGCATTGTTCATCATAGGTGGTGGTGCACCGTGTGCTGCAGGTTGGTTGCCATGTTGGCTTCCAAGGGTCGTTGATTGCATGGTGTGGCTGACACTAGACATTGGGGTCATAGGTGCAGCTGGTGGGTGCCTTTGTTGCTGTTGTGCAGGCTGGAGCCCAGCAATTGCCACTTCTGTCTTTTCCCTCTCTTCCTTCTCCTTCTGATACTTCTTCACCCCATCTCGGATGTGCACCATTTCTACCACCTTGATGGCAGTGCAAAAGTCAGGCCAGTTCGAGTATGTTTCTTTGACCTTCTGTTGGATAATGTCGGGGAGCTCATCATGGACTTTCCAGATTGAGTTCGAACTGGTGCTGATTTTCACCTGTTTCACAAGGCTGAGGGCCTTCTCTGCAAAGATGACATGGGTGTAGACGTCCTTGCCCACATATTTCTCCTTCTTCCCCAAATCCTTCAGTCTCAACTCACACAGCTCCCTTTCTAACTCAGTTTCCATCCTCTTAGCCCTTGCAATGGGTGGGAAGCATTCTAAAAAGGTGGATTCAACTGCCTTCCACATGAGTGTTCCAGTATCTAACTCTTGGAACCACTCATCTGCAGGTGACGTGTATTTGAGGTGGTCCCCAAACGACTTGATAATTTGCTCGTTTTCTTTGATGTGGGTGTATATTGTGAAACGGCGAAATGTTTTCAAGAATTCCCCAGGCTGGACGTTGTCATCTGGCTCACTGCTGAAGCTGTGGACAGTGACCAGAATGGACATGATGGTTGGAACCACTTGGGGTGGTGTGACTGGTTTAGACTGGGTAGGTTGCTGCAGAGAGCTTAACTGAGGACTCGACAATACATCGAAGGGATCCTCAAATGGAGAATGGAGATCTGGTACTGAAAGCATGAGAGAGCTCTTGGTAGAAGGCATTGATGTGCCTGAGGATGCTGCAGTGGATGAAGGTGTGATGGTTGCAGCTCTATCTCAGGGTGCAAATCTTCCATTAATTCTAGGTTGGTTGATCCAAGAGGTGGTGGGCACCAGGTTGTTATATGAGTGCTGAGGACAAGGAATTTGCTGAAACATTTGAAACACATTTGCGGCTGAGTTGATTTCAGAGATGATAAGCTGTTTGATGCTGGACGTTGGACATGTTGTTGATGGTGTGACGTATGATGTGGCTGGTGGACTTAGGACGGTGATGCAAGGACATTTTAGACAAAAGGAGCACACATGTAGAAGTACAAATCAAGCTCTCATTACCAGGTGGAAAGGGCATAAGTGCCTCCAACACTGCGGATGCATGGTGAAGTGGTTGTGATTCTGTGTGTCTGCTGCTCTTGCTGACTAATCTCCTTGTCACATGCCTCCTTGGAAGGAGTGCCCTATCTCCTATTCCAATGGGCCAGCAATAATATTGGGCTGGGCTGAATTGACTTTCATGTTCTCATGTGTTGGTTTAAGAAAATCATTATCCACATCCATATCATACTCTTTATTTGTGTACCTACAACTGATTTTGTTTGTGAAATTCTGATGTGATGGTTTATGGTAGTTTTTCATGTGTGAAATAAATAGGACATGAGATGCTCCTCAAGCTATAAAATTTGTAAGCCAACATCAATCTACAAGTCATAGTAAAGAACATACCTTGTAAAAAAAATATCATTTTCATTTCCCTTTGCATGATTACCATTACATAAATTTACAGTTTTTCCTGTCAGGATCTTGGTTTTCCTGATTAAATGCTGGATTCATGCATAAGCTTTGAAAACAATTATTTCAAACAGTATGGGTGGACATAACAGCATATTTTGTACCTTGGTACAATGCCAAACACCAGTGTCCTTTTTTTACTGGAGGCCCAAGCACCATTGGTTGCATGGCTGACTTGAATCTAATTTCTTCAGGAATAGGAAGAATCCCAGGGACCTCTTTTGTTGGATTATACATTGAACCATTTATCCATCCTCTGATTTCAAATGAATGTGGAACTTTATCTCACATTCTTTCTAATGAATCATCCAAATGTCAAACAAATGTCAAAATGACCCAATTTAAACAGTAAAATGCATAGAAATTTGGTAATAACCCAAATTTATATAATAATATCAATGTATTTCCAATTTTACATGATATTAAAATGTGGTGGATGGCTGCAGAGAGGGCAGGAGTATTACAGGAGCGACAAGCAGGCTTTCAAAAGGGAGATTACACAGCCACCTGTTATAACATAAGCAAATGCATAGCCACTTGCTATCACATAAGCATATGCATAGCCACCTGCTATAACATAAGCACATAGCCACCTGTTATTATGTAATAGCAGCTACAAACACCAGCAGTCTGCCAAAAAATTCTGTGATCTAGGTGTCCAGACAAATTTCTGAAATGGGAGGGTAGGCCAGGTCCCATCCAGACAAATTTGGTGCAGAGGCATCTGGACAAAAACCAAATTTTTGGGATCAGGCCTTTTCTGCTATTGCCAGGGGTCCTTTGTGATGGTGGTTGCTCTTCAGCAGTTTGTTTGTTTGGAAGGCTATAATTAGAAATGTAAATAAATTAAGCATGACAGCTCCTGCTGCCAGTTGTTGTTTGGTCCAGCTTCCATGATGTTTCATCAATGTACAAACAAACAGCTGGAGATCAGCAGTTGTTGCAACTGGCCTATCATTTTGCAATCAGCTGCAATATCCATCACATCCTTTGCATGACAATTTGACATCACGTGAAGTCTTGAAGGCCAGATGCAAGCTAAGCCTTTGTTGTTGTATTCCTTATCTGTGTTCCTGTGCCTTGGAATTATGGGAATTTGATTCTTTGGTATGTATCAACTAACCCAGGGGGCTAGGAGCGGAAAAATCCAAAACACTCCACTACCCCACCCATGTACTCATCAATGTCTGAATTTGGACTAGTTAGGGGTGCTCCAATTTAGAAATCTCACTAGATTTGATTCAACATTCATTCAGTGTAGTTCTTCACTTGCTCATTTTGAGTCACCCTTCATACATCTTGATACTTTACTTTGATTTGTAACTCTTGTACCATGTTGAATCTTGATGCACTGCACTTTTTGACACAACATCACTTATGTCAAATGATTTAACAGCTGTTCCTGGATCTTGTCTGCTTTTGGTCTTCAGGGTTTAGGCACATAGTCATGTGTGCACTTGCCCCCAATGCTTCTGCCAAACACTCTGGCATCTGCAAGCCCCCTTTCCATTGCTTCATGCACTGGTGTCAAGCTCCTTTCTGCCACATGCTTCATTTTCCTGTTGTTGGGGGACAACAAGTTGATTAGTGCATAGTGGATTACTACAGTAGAGTATATGGAATTAATCGAGAATTGAAATTTTAACCTCTTTTTCAGCTTCTCAGCAACACCCTCCCATCCTTTGTTCCATTTTGCTTGGGGCTTTGGGCTTGTCATGAATTGTGATTCAGTTTTCAGTCTCATTTTCAGTTTCAGGCAGTGAGCTGTGAGATGAGTTTGATTTACACTCCTTTGCCATTCCATGCTTGCTGGTGTGTGTTCTGCTGTTGTTCCACCAGATTGCCTCCAAAAGCTCCAGGATGCTTTTGTTGGCAGCTGGATATTTTTTAAGGAATTCATTCTCATCCCAGCCCAACCTGATTGACAAGCAATTATCTTCTGGGAGCCAATACAAGAATACTGACTGGCATACCTCACATACTCATCAAAAATTGTCTTCCTCTGAATCTGCTTGCCAGCTGTGGCACTGCTGCCCTTGTACCACTCCTCTGGCCAGTCCTTCAAGGTGCACTTTGTCACTGGATCAATTTCCTCCCACTGCTTGACACTCTTTTCCATGTGCCAGGGGTTCTTCCCAGGTCCAGAATTGAAAAATTGAAGTGCCAGAAGGTTGGTGTGATGATGCTGCCAGCCTCACATGTTGTGCTCTTGGATGGAGATGTTTGATGGCTTTCATACCTCACAGCAGTGCCCTCAGTTCCATTTGGTAGGGTGTAGGGTGCTGATGCAGCCCTTGATGCATGAAATTGCATGTGTGGCATGCACTCAGGTCCAATGAGTATGTCTGACATCATATCTGTGAGGCTGTGGGCACTTGTACTGGAATGACAGGTATGGGATAGTTTTGTTGTGATTGTTTTTGTGAGCTCATCAAACTTGTGATTGATGCAGTCTTGTATTTGTCAGACATCTTCACCTGTTGCATGTTGCATTGCAATGTGTTTGCCCATGAAGCTTTGGTCCAATCCAAGGGGAATTGGATGCAGTGTGTTGCTGTGCCCTGTTTCAAACTCTGCAGTGAGTCAATCAGGTACATCATCAGCATGTTGACCTTTGTAATTGTTTTTCATGAGTAATTCAATCCTTGCCCATGACCAAGACTTACATGCTCTCCAACTGCCCATCCACCCCACCACTGGATCCAGCTAAGTGGCCACTGCTTTCCAATGGGTGAAAACATAAACCTGTATTGAGCACCACCATGTTGAAAGCAGTGCATCATGTAGTGCTTTTCAAGTCCAGCAGCTGTCATGAATTTGGTGAGTAAAGCTTGCAGTGAATCATAGCTCATTTCATGTTTAGGGTGAATCAATCCATTCAGGGCAATGTGAGGAAATACATAGTCATCCTTCTCAACTTTCCAGTTGGGTTGGAGTTTTTGGAGGTATGCCTGCCATTTTGGAAGGTGCATATGCATGCCTATTGCAGGAACATCTTGGTGATAGATCTCATAGACATTGCCCAAAACACAGGTTAGATGCCTTAACACAATGACTCTCTACAATTTGAGGTATGAACTTGTCTCTGGGCCATCATAGCCTTTTGCATGTTGCCACCCTTTTCTATTCTCAAGCAGAACCTTAAAATGTGGGATGTAGTGCAGCACTGGCCCCACACAATTGTCCTTAATGTCTTGATCTTGCAGGGTGAGTAACTCAAAGCATCTAGCATTTCGAGATACTAAGTTTTGGGTGGCATCTTATCAAGATATGAAACCACACCTCATCCAAAGTGTAAATGCCAAGCTGATGAATGCTCTCATGAGTGCATGCTCAGCATTGGAGTGTTGAGGCTCGACACTCCAGAGCTGGAGAGTCATTGTTTGGTTATGTTTGTAGCTTACACAAGCGAGCTTGACTAGTCAAGCTTGTCACACACTTGTCACAGCAGCATTCCATAGTCATTACTACCACTTCATCTGTGTCTACATGCATTCAGCATCAGCTCAGCCCTCTCCATCTGTTGATGAGAGTGGTCTTTGTCTCACCCATGTGGTTGGTTTAGGACTCACCATCTCCGAGTGCTCCTTTTGCTACAACTTCTGAGGATCAGGATGACATCCACTTTGTTCAGGATGCATCCATCCCTTTTCATGCAGCAATCGACTCAGTTTCCTCCAGTGTCACCATCTACACCCTTCTACCAACCTCTCTGTTCATCCCTGGCATGCCTTTTGCCTGTGTTTACTGTGTTACAACAACTTTTTCAGTCACCCTGTCATTTCGAGACTGTGGGAATCTTTTTTTTTGTAGGTGCTATACTGCTGTTCAAGCTCCCTCTGGCTTCGAGTTCAAGACTTCAACCTGTCCACTGTCTGCTTCCAGTCTTTGAAGGCCCACCATGTGGATTCACTTGTGCACCTCCTCTCTTGATCCCCCACCCCCCATAACCATTGCACATCCACCCACTTTCTTGACACACCCATTCTTTTTACAGCCCATGTCGACCACCTACCCATCCCTTTCAGAGCCCTTTTTAGTGTCTGTGCATGATGCACATGTGTTTTTCTTCTGATGGTGGAAGGTTTGGTCTTGGGTTAGGCTTAGTGTTTTGAGGTTGTTGTTGATGTGATGTGGACATTGCTTTGTTTGGGGGGGGGCACATGGAGTGTCGAGGCTCGACACTCCAGAGCTGGAGAGTCATTGTTTGGTTATGTTTGTAGCTTACACAAGCAAGCTCATCACACACTTGTCACAGCAGCATTCCATAGTCATTACTACCACTTCATCTGTGTCTACATGTGTTCAGTGTCAGCTTGGCCCTCTCCAGTGTGAAACTTTAAGGTTTCAAGATCTTCGATGGGCATCATAAGCATATCATCAGGACACATTGTCTCTGACCACACCATTAGCTTTTGCAGCTCTTCTATCGTCATTGCCTCAGCATCCATACTTTCACTGCATGCACCACAGCCATGACAGTGGGAGCCTGAGCAGGACACCCAGTTACTATTCCTGTCTTGTCATCCAATTGATACATGCCAGCATATTTCTCCCCATCCCTTTTTAAATACAGTTGTATTGACAAAAGCAGACTGCTTACATTGTATCCCAGTATCTCGTGAAGGTGCCATGAATCCCATTGGCTGTGTCTTTTCCAAGGCCCTGCATGAAGCATTTCTGGACCAGGAACATTTCAACAGCCATTGCCAAAGAACGATTTGGTGGTTTATCAAATGCCTTCTCAAGCTCGTTCATTGGGATGCCCTCACTGCAGATGTCCTCACCTCTCATTTGTCTCTCCTCAATCATACTTGCCAAAAACCTCATTCCTCTGTCCAGATGCCCACCATAGGCATTACTTGTATTTTTGACTGAGGTCAGTTCCTTCACCTGCAAATTCCAGGTTTTCTGGTGTTGTGAGTGGTGCTGCTGTAACATGAGCTGTTTTTGATGCCTGTTGTGGCTTTACAGTGGCCAAGGGTGGTACTTTCAAAGCTGCTATTGCTGCAGCTACAGTAGCCACAGATGCCTTTGTATGTTTCCTTGGAGCCATGATAGAGTAGGATGAAATAAAATTTATTTCTTTTCCCCAATGCTCGCACTCATCCCATGTTTCAGCTTATGAGTTCACCATTAATTACTTCTGAAGCAACCCTGTCACTAGCTACTTCACCTTATGGGTCCAATCATACAAATACAATTTAAATCTTCGGAACTATAAATACAGTTTATGCTAATATTTCTTGTAGTGAAAAGCCTATGTCAAATCGATTAAATCATCCATTTTTCTCTTCAGGCCCCTCATGATCTCCATAGATTCTTGACTGATGATGGGATCATCATTGATGATGATCAGATTTTGAGAGGATCCTGCAGCAGCAGAAGGCTCCTCATTGATATGAGAGCTTGAGGCACAGGGAATGGGGATGCCTTCCTGCTGGTCTGGTGATACAATGTCTTCTATGAGATGCAAATGACAATCAAAGATTAGTTACCAAAGCCTCAGGGCTGCATGCAACAGGATGATGATTTCCCTTGTCAGTGTCTTCCATCTAATTGGGGGTCAGTGGTGGTATTGCCAAGCAGAAATTAGAGTGTACATACAGCAGACTCAGTTTGACATGCTTTCTTCTTAATGTGTGTGCAAGTGTAGAATTTCTGTACAAAATCAGGCACCTTCAGCAAAAGGATCTTTGCCAGGATCCAGTAGTATGTGGGGGTATGGTCTTTCTTTACTCCTTGCTCTGAATGTTGTTGTTGAGGGCAGAGAGGGTTTCTTCAGCAAGAGCCAATGTAGCTGTTTCAATGCAGAAGCCACACACATTTGCACCTGTCTTCAGTCCACCAGGCCCAAGCTTTTCCTGCCGGATCCAAAGCAGGGATGCACATGAGAGTTGCTCATCGATGGCACTTGCAATGACAACAGTCTATGCACAGGATCTGTAAGCAAAGGCAGCAGCTAAAATGATGACCTTACCTTGAGCAGCATTCACATTAAAGCTGCCAGCCAAACATTTGTGCAGAACCAATCAATCATTGTGCTAATGGATCCCCAAGAGAAGGATTTTTCACAGCGGACAGCTAGTTGAGCAAGATTTGGTTGACAAAGCATCCATGATGTTGTATCAGGGCTGTGACCATTGCCTGACCAAGATGTAAGTGGGTGGGAGTACAGCTGGAGGATGTTGACTTTGGGAAAGTCAAGGGGGAGGTTATGGGCTAGTGCAGGGCACTTCATGCCCATGAGTCTATGAGGATCATTAAGACAGGCTAGTTGATGGGCAATTGTGAGCCCACATCCAGACAAACCATCCTAAGTGTCCAATGGTTAGGCCAAGGTTGAAGCTGAGTATCTTGTCCACATATAGGGAATGTCATGGGCTACCCTGGGGTTTTCCAGAGTAACCTGTGCCCATACCCATACCCATCAAAACCTGTATGCACATCTACAGGTGCAGGCGCAGGTAGTGGGTTTATGAAAACACATGGGTACTCCAACCTGCACATGGGTATGCCTCCAGAAATAACTAATAAACCTTGCAAGGGCAGTGCAAGTGTCAATTGACACTGCCATGCAGCCTTGTGAGGATCAGAAAGTTGCTGGGGTGCAGAGCATGCACCCCAGTGTGGGTGATTGAGGTGGATGTTCCATGTTGTTGGCAGGTTGTTCATGGGTGGTTGTTGTTTGTGAATGGTTTAGGTGGGTGCTCCTCATCATTTGGGGGTTTTGAGGGTGTGCAGTTGTTGTTGTTCATGGAGGACTTTACACTCCCCCACATATTCCAGTTGGACTCCACCTGGAGTCCAGCAGAGTCCAGATGGAGTTTTGGAGTCCATCCACCATTTTTTCTTTGGTGGCAACCCAGCCAAATATTAGTCTGGAGTCTGCCTGGAGCCTGCCTGGAGTTCAGCAGCCCTCCAGGTGGACTCATCTGGACTGAATGGACTCCACCTCAGAACACAGGGAACTGTTGATCAATCCAGCCAGATTAATAATTACATCACTATTGTTGTTATTATATAATACTAAAAAAAGCATGACATCAATGAATTGAACATGCAACCTCAGGAGCACAGCCACACTATCAAGCATGAATGCTCAACCAGTTGGACCACAAAGGCTTATCTACATAGATATATTTTATGCTGTATATACCAACTGGCTGATCACTTTCCTAGAAAGGATGCTGGCAAATTCCGATGCTCGATTTGGCATCATCAATCAACAACAACCTCTTGCTTTCAACCACCATCCATGACACCTGGCACCACTGCCCCCATGTCACTACCATCCCCAACAGCCACTGCCGCTCACTGCTGCCATCGACCACCTACAACCACAGCACACAACCAACAACAGAACAACCAATGGTGATGTGGCAATGCCACATCACAAGCCACAATGACCACCAGCACAACCAGAGATGACAAAGAACACCCAAAAATGAACACAAATGACCCCATTGCTCACAAATGACGGCCAGCACCCATGGACGGACACAAGCAACAATGAGCCAAGGTGAGACAGCTCACCTCCCCCCCATTTAACATTCTAATATGAAATCCAGGTGCCACATCACTGCCAGCAACATGGCAACCAAACGATGAATGACGACCAAGATTCATCATTCATCATCGTTGTTAGGGCACCCTGGTGAGTACTCCCCTCCATTCATCCCAACCCACCTTGCTCAAACACAGCACGATGATGGACCGACGACATGGGACAATGACGACGCAGCTAGGACAAGGACCACAACAGCTGAGGTGAGAAAGGCACAAGATGAGGAGGCCACGGCACAAGGACAACACAACCAGGACACATGAGGATGACAATGATGAGGCAACAACAACACCCATGAAGATGACGTGGAATGATGACATGACCAGGATACAACATGCAATGACAATGAAGAGGCGACAATGACACATGCGAAGATGGCAACGAGGTGACATGGCCCAGCGATGACATGATGCTGACATGGATCAACAACATTCCCTTTACCATCCCCCTTCCCTTTACCATCCCCCTTCCCTTTACCATCCCCCTTCCCCTTACCATCCCCCTGGTCTTTAGCATTAAATGTATTTAAGTAATTTTATGTAGTTATGAAATACATTTCAATTGTATCTGTTCAGACTTATTTTAGTCTGCTTGTTTCAATCTTAAATACCTCTTTGTTTAAGTTCAGTTGGATTTGAGTGGATGATCCAGAAATATACAGATTTGGTTGTATTCCAGGTGGAGTCCAACTGGAGTATGTGGGGGAGCATAAAGTACACTTATTCATGGGTGATCATCCCTGTTTTGTGTCGTGGAGGGTGGTTGTCGACTCATAGCTACCATCTACATCATGTATTCTCGACAGTTGCCATGAGGCATCTTGATCAGCTACTGTAAATGAAATGAAATGAATTTCATTTCATTCATGGCGAATATCTCATTCCTGATTTCGAATGCCATTTCATTCCTCCACAGTGTCTATTTCATTTTTAGCAAGTTTTATTTCATTCACTCATGGCATCTATTTCATTCTCCCATGGCATTTATTTCATTTGTAGCAACTTTTATTTCATTCTCCCATGGCATCTATTTCATTTGTGTTCACTTTTATGTCATTCTCTCATGGCATCTTCATCATTCTAAAATAAGGAAAAAATAGAAAGAAATAGGGGATGATTGGTGATGATGTTGGGGGGGGTTCAGGGTCCAGTGCACATTTCCAAATATGGAAAGTATAGCTGTGCTAAATGAAAAATAGCTATAAAATAGGAAAGAAATGAGAAAAAAATAGGGTATTGTTGGTGATGATGTTGGGGGGTTCAGGGTCCAGTGTGCATTTCCAACTACGTTCAACAACTAGAGCAATGCCTATGTCAACAGAGTTCTCATAAAAGTCAAGCTCACCCATCTCAAACCTCATCAGCCACTCAACCCCCTCAGACCCACTCTTCCCTGAACAACTCTCACCACCCCTCTCATGAAGCTACCCCTTCTGGTCTTTCTAGCAAAGAGATTGCTGAATTTTGAGACAAATGAAATCAACTTCTTCAAGGTTCTTGAGGTAGACAGGAATCAGCAATGAGCGCTATGGAAGATGTTGAGTGGAGCTTACTGCAAGCCAAATTGGAACAGCTACATTCCTTGTTGGTGTCACATGAGGACCCATTTTCCAGAAAAGGCTATCAACCCTCTTATTGATCTGATGCAACTTCAACCACTTGTCAACCCCATTCTGTGCACCATATGGCATAATATTATTCAGGATCAATTCATCAACTTCAAAACACTTTATGCATCAATGCATTGAGGCTATAGTCACCAAGATGAAGCTAAGGAATTTGTTGGGGCTATGTGCTGGTCCAAAAGGATCAGTACTCTGCAAAAAAGTCTGTTAAGCATGAAGCTAAGTGGATTAGGGTTTTTACAGCTTGGAAATCCAGTGTTGTACTTCTCTTCCCTCACCATCAACAAGAGCTTCAGAGCTATTGTGAGATGGTTGTCGACCTATTTCACATGGCTCCATTTGATCCTAGTGTTGCTATTCAATTTGATGTGGAAGCTCAAGACCATTATGCATGAAATCCTTATCGCATGGATGGCCGTGGCTGACTTCATCTGCCTCTCCTTGCACAAATGTTTTGAAAGCATGAAATGGCTGATCATTCTTTTGACACTCCATCCAACCATGCAACAGTACCATGCCAGAACTGGAACCATGGGATATGTCCTGACCTGTGTGTCAATCAGTGCCAGCATGGCATCTGCTGTGAATGTGGAGGAAGACACCAAGCTCAAGAAAAGGAGTCATGCCACTCTTCTCTCGAAGCTCACAGCAGAAAAGGATTTAGCAATCACCACTCAGAGAGCAGAAGCAGCAGTGCAGGAAGAGCCTAGAACTTTACCAAGTGCTGCCAAACATACAAACCAATCCATTGTTGATCCACCATGTTTCTGTTGACACTTTGTATGGTCTGATAGTAATAGTAAACATTTATTGCCTTCCACCCTTGACACTGAATCTGCTCCTCCATTACCTTCTCCTCCACCACACCTTATAAATGATCCATCTATTCAAGCTACCCTTGATGCAATGGGTGATTTTATCAAGGTAGACACTCCTTTTGATGTTGACAAATTTGAACACCTTCTTCATAATCATCCCAATCAACCTTTCATCAAATCTGTTATGCATGGTCTTCACAATGGATTCTGGCCTTTTGATGAAGGAGAGTGGAATGATGAACTCTCTGAAATTTCAGGAAACTATGCCTCTGAGGATATTGACCTCAACACCATCTATCTCTTTTGTGATAAGGAGTTAGCTGCTGATAGATGGTCCAAAGCATCACCACTATCAACTCTCCTTCCAAACATGAAATTTTCTCCAATCTTTGTCATCTGGCAAAACAAAAAACCTCATGTTGTTACTGATCACAAAAGCTTGGGGTTGAATGACTTCATACCTTATTCTGAGGCACATGTCAAATATGACAATATGCACCCTTTTGGCCAAACATTATGACAAGCTTGAGCAGAAAACCCTGGTCAGTGTCTCATCCTTTTTAAATCTGAAGTTGCTTCTGCCTTCCTTAATATACTGGCACACCCTATCTGGCAGTTATGGCAAATTGTAACCATTGACAAACATCTTTATATTGTCTGGGGACTTGTCTTTGGAAACCAAGCTTCTCCATGTTGTTGGTGTTCAGTTTCTAGCCTTATTTGCTGGCTAGCCATCTATAAGTTCAACATTGATGGCTTACATGTCTATATGGATGACTTCTTTGGATGGGACTATGATAATAATCTAGTCTTTTACCATGGTCATCTCTGCCCTTACTGCCAAGTACAACTATTGCTACTCTGGGAATATATCTCATGTCCCTTTGAGGACAAGAAGCAAGATCACAGTGAAGTATTAAACATAATTGGACCCTTCATTGACATCAATTGTGGAACAATCACCTTAACTCCAGAATCAATTGACAATGTCATCTCAAAAATCCATATATTCCTTGCCACACCTGACTGACAACCTTGTCTTTGTGATTGGAAGTGTCTCAGCAGACATCTCGACTGGGTTCTAAATGTATTACCATGGGGAAGACCAGCATTGTCCAAACTCTACTGCAAAACCAGTGGTAAAACTCAGAATCCCCCCATTTTCATTAATAGCACTATCCATTCTGATCTATCATGGCTTGCTGACACCATTCTGAAAGCTATTGGTGTCCATTTTGTTGATAGTGGAGTTTGGGATGACTCCCTCACAGATCTCACCATATGGACTGATGCTAACTTATCAGATGCATTTTCTTTTAAATACAACAATGAAGGCTTTGTCTACTGAATCCACTCCCAAACACCTAACACTGAGAAGGTCAACATTTTCTTCCTCAAATTACTTGCCATCCTTTCTGCTGTTCACTGTGTTGCATCTAATTTTCCCCATCCCCCTTCTTGCCTTTTGATTTTTACGGATAGCCTTGACTCTGTTGGAGTTTTCAACAGTCTATCCACTTCTCAACTGATGCACAATGGAGTCCTTCTCAGTGTCACTCAAGTAATTCTTTGCTCTGGCATAGACCTGCATGTCTGGCATATTGAAGGCAAACAAAACATCAAGGCTGATTTACTATCATGCCTTCTTTTCCATGAATTTCATTGAAATTTTCCATCCACCTGTGCCTGCCTTTTTGATCCACCTTGCGATCTCCTGCTGGCACAATGGAGGAAGTCCTTTTAAGCATCCTGGGTGGGCAGTCCTGTCATAGACAGACTGTCTGCCCCCCCAATGCCCCTTGAATCCATTGATGATTGTGCCTTACCCCTTCAAACAAACTCTATTAAAATAAGCACAGTAAAGGGCTATGCTACTGGAGCCTGGGACTACATCTCTTTTTGCCTCAAGTTTTCATTACCCCTCACCCCTACTCCACAAACCCTTGTGTGTTACATCACTTACACCTCAAAATACATTGCCTCTGCTCCAAAATATCTCACAGGCATGTGACATTTTCTCAATGACATCTACCCTGAATTTGACACAAATTGAGCCCATCCCCTTGCCCAATCTACCATACATGGATCCAAGAAAATTCATGCAGACCCTATTCATCAGAAGCAACCACTCCGCCTCTCCCATCTTGAAGCTTTTGGCCATGTCGCAAATACAACACATACATACAACAATCTTCTCTTTGCCACCCTTCTCTCATGTTATTTTTATGGGTGCCATCATCTGGGTGAATTAGTTTGGAAGAACAATAAGGATCAATGGGACTGGCATAAAGTTATTAAGCATGTTTCACTATCATTTCCACATAATCACATGCAATATCACCTTCCCTATCACAAGGGAGACCCATGTTATCATGGTACAGATGTACTGTTCACTCATCACAATTCTGCCAACCCCATTGCTCTCATGCACGAGCAAGGGGGTCTTAGGATTTCAAAGTCCGACCGGGGGTTGGATAGGTAGGTCGGCCGCAGGCCGAGAAAAAAAAAAAATGGACCCCCCGACAAAATTATCTCGAAATGGTCCTGGAAGGCCATCCTCT
>Ga0307507_10006489_pt1 | contig 17924 bp, 23 predicted proteins | sample 7_EM_MG_FD_207223 | JGI IMG/M metagenome (GOLD analysis project Ga0307507, IMG submission 207223) | Populus trichocarpa ectomycorrhiza microbial communities from riparian zone in the Pacific Northwest, United States - 7_EM | ecosystem: Host-associated > Plants > Roots > Unclassified | place... | reverse complement strand
AGGTGAGGTATCCTTCGTTCTCCTACCCTACGTGATGGATTGTTCAATAATTACCCATGATGATGAGGGGAATTGAACTCCTGGGCTCCCGCTAATTGCACAGGAGCTTAATTAGTTCATGCATATTAACCACTGCGCCAGCTAGGTATTTCACATAACATTACCATAGAAACTAATACTTATCCAGCTAGCATGCAGATTTGGTTTGTTTTCACCAGCAGTTATTACAATGTCATTATAATTATAATTATTATTATTATAATTATATATATTTCTCCTTAGTAGAGTGAATAGAAGTGAGTATCATAAGGTGCGTAGGTACCATACGGTAAAAGGTTGAGAAACGTTGTTAGGAAGTCTAGAATTTCCCCCTTCGGATTAACTTATTATGGGTATGATACCACCTATTGCCATGAGCGAAGCGCAGTTCTGAACGCTCCCCGCACTGTTGGCCAAGGGTCCGTGACAGATTTCCCTTTATTCTTATAACCCGGGGCATTCACTACAGTTACTTGTCGATAGTATTTATAACGACAACAATGTCTAAAGAGAAACAAGTAAGGACAAATGATTTCCCTATTATATTATAAAGCAGGATCTACTGTCTTAGCTTTACTATGTAGAAATAAAGACTAGTTTAAAATGCCATAAATTATTCTCATTTTATGGGTCAGACTTAGGCTCAAAGGTTCTCTCAATACGAATATTGGTTAGTGGCTAAAGTAGTGAGCATTCAAGACTACGATATATCATACTGTTTTCTTTAACCAATTAGTAAATTTGTAAGCAACAATACAATCTGATTATATCCCAGTATTTATGCTAGAAGCAAATAAGTATACTCACCCTTTTACAAGTTCATCAATGAATATTAAGGTGCTGACCGATTCACATCCCATTCCAGCTAGCCTTATCACCGAGCGTAATAACCTTAAAGCTACTCATCTTCTGTGCTTTCACGGTATGATATCAAACACCTTGTAGATTGTAGATTTTGCTCCCAAGTTGACCTTTGCCACATGGTTTTTGCCGTTTGGACTCAAATATCAATGTAGGACAAATGTGATTTCTTGCGATCTTCTTCCCAATGCGACAAAAGCACAATTCTTGACATAGGGAGAAAGACTTGTGTAACCAGAACGCGAAGTGTCTTTTCAGCCATGCACAGTGAGAACCCAACAATCCCTCTCTCTCTCTCCCCGTAGGATATGTATAATTCACGGAAAAGGATGCCGCTGCGGGAAGCATTCCTTTTTCCTTCCCTCCTCCACGCCTTCCCTCGTTCCACCTCCAAAAGCGATGATTGACAACTAACGACTTTCCCCACCAGCAGTAAGTACGAGTACGGTACTTAGGCAGCCACCCAGCCCTGTTTTTTTGAAGAAGCAAATACAAAAAACAAATATATAATAAAAAACAACAAAAGCGTCAGCAGCGCATGATAGTACTTGTAACTGCTGGTACGTACTGTATTAGGAAAGTCCCGGTTTCCGAAGAGGCTTACGTATAATGGCTTAGCCACCGGCCCGGTACGACTTGTCGCACGGTACAAATTGTTAATAACGAACTACCTTCAGCTCGAGCTTTTGGTATTGAGAAAACGAAACTGCCCAACGCACGAAAACTTGGAAGCCAATACAGTACTCGCGCAGAGCACGTCGGCGAACTGTAAAACCTCTATCAATGATGGGATTGGATGCATGGGAGGATGGTTCAGCTGGAATGTGCTCGGCCAGGGATCGTACCATAGCGGAACTACTCGTAGGGATGGTAATTAACTTTTTCATTTATTTGATTACTGTCGCACCCCCTCCCCCAGCTGCAATGGTACCGCCTACCAGACCAAGCATTGAGTTCCATATTGTGCCTGCGTGGGAAAGCCTTGCGGGCGGGAAGGAAGGAAGGAGGGAAGAAAAGCGAAAGGGAAAGAGTGGTTCGTCTGAATTAGGACCAATTAAAATAATAAAAAAAGATGCCCAGATTCGTCTCTCTTAACTCACCCCGTTGTGTTCGTTGTTATTTTTTCTGTTGCTTTTTTTTTTTTTACTTTTTTCAGAAAACTATTCTTAGCGATAGGTAAGAATTGGGTTTCGAAATTTCTTCAAGGTTGGCAGGTACTCGAGTATGGTGGGGGGGTGAGGGGATTTGTTGGATGAATGTTTTTGCGTGTGGTGAAAGGAGTGGGGGATGGGGTTTTATTTTTCTGCTTGTTAACCTTCTTGTTTGGCGATTTGCGCGGTTAGGGTGGGTGGGGGCTCACGCAATATCACTCGAATTGTGTTTTTGTTTCTCCCCCCGCGCAACCAAGTGCCGGGACGGGAGAACTGGTGGGGGCTCTGGAGGGATACGTTCCAAGAAAAACATCCGTACTTAGAGCCAAGTGCGATACCCGAGAACGGGGAATTCACGAAACATTTGGCAAAAAAAATCCTTGCCTACCCGAGCCGTCCATTCAGATTCGTGAAGCCCCTGTTTTAGGATACTGGACTCGTACTACTGTACCGGTAGTATAATACTTTCCTGGCTACTAGCTAGGAGCGCCCGTATCACGGTGTGTAAGGAAAACTTTACTAAACCCGTTCGTCCCGGGTTTTCACAAAACTTTCATTACTTGTAGATCCCCGAAGCGGTACAAAGTGCCGGTACAGTGTGAGATCATACCGGTACTTGGAGATTAGTTGGTCGTTCGCTTGTGCCTTTTCCGGCCAATCAGGGGTAATGCAGGAAGGCTCTCGCTAATGCGGAAAATTTATCTTCTGGGGTATGACCCTCCTTGTCCTGTGCGAGTAGATTGGGCGATGAATCCGGATTATCAATCTGCTCAGGCTATGACGGTCTTGAATAGAGGGGAAAGGAGGGAAAAAGGGAATAAAAGTACCGTGTTTGTTTGCGATTGTGGATATGAATGCGAATGAGATGATGTGATGGTGTTGTTAAGATACCGGTACTTTATGACTTTGGTTTAGAGGGAAGAAAGAGGGGAAGGAAGTGCACTTGTAAGATGACATCCTCCCTGTTTGACGTCGGATGTTGCTTTGAGACAGGACAAAGCAGTACTGTACCCGAGAACAGGCACAGTGGACCGTATGATACATTCCTGTACCAGTGCAATAATAGTGAGGTAGAGTCATTTTCATTTTTATTTTAATCCAACTGAGCGCTCATTTGTCGCCTTGCGAGTGGCTCTGCTTTCGAAAGCCTCTCCCCACGAACGACGACAGCTCAGACACGCATAAGATCGGCTCTTCAGCATTGCTCTTACTCGTTGAGACTTTTCGAAAAAGACCACGGGGATGAGTTCTTTTTTTGTTTTGTTTTTGACAAGTACTTGGATTTATTCGTAACTGCGGGAAAATGCTGGCGGGTACCTAAGCATGGCCAAGAAGACTCGCATTCCAAACAAATAGACAATGACACCGCCATCAAAATCATCGATCGTGGATGGAAGAGTAACCCTAGATTGGAACCTGCTGTGAAAGGATCAACCTTCAACCAAACGGAAAAGTTTAACATATTATGTTGAAATGAGAAAAAAGGGAAGACCTTCTAAGTACCTCCTCCCCCTACTATAGTTGTTCTTCCACATATAGTTAAATCTGACTATAATGTTTGGCTATATTGTACCCTGTGGTAGGTACGAGTACTCGAGTAGGTCTTCTGGTGCTTAACATGATGGCCGTGCTCGAGCACACTTATATGGCGGGGTGTGTGTGATGCCGTGCTGCATGTCTGTGCGAAGGGTCGCAACTCACATTGATGTACGAGTAGGCCAGCCCGTACCGGCAAGCGATTAAGGTAAGGAGCCTCGCAGGTGTAATCATGATAGGGGAAGTGGGAGAAGCGTGTCCCAACGATCAGATCGCGCCACCGACACGCTGATTGGTACTCGTACCTTGCAGACTAGATTAGTATAAAAATTACGGGATCTTTGCCTGCTATAACCGTACCAGTGCTTTTACCGGGACAAGCACTCATACCAATGAATTTTGTGCAACATCTCATGACTACTGCTGTTGTTTGGCTTGAGGAAGCGACCTTGGAAAATCATTGCAATTTCCCTTCAACAAAGCTGGTTGTCTGACAATACAAGGGGGGTCTTTTGATTGCCCCCTGGCTTGCTGATACCTACCGGGCCCCAGTTATCGATGTGGCGTGGGAGGTATCGTCGCAGCGTGCGACGAATATGCGACGACTGTTGGCTCAGAATGGATATTGGTACACTTATGGCCACCTCTTTTGTGGGAATGGACAATGAGAGTAGGAAGGTAAGAGCGAACACGAGAAAGGTCTGATCGTGGTACCCTGGAGGAGAGAGGTGTTTGTTTGGCCCATTGCAAGTAGATTAGAGTTACTTTGTTCCAGCTCAAACGGAATTTTTGGGTGTGAGGCTATTATTTGGCGAGATTCCGTAGTCCTCAAGGTACAGTACTGTAATAGCACACCGTACTGTGCTGCCACAGTACCGCGCTCCATCACTACAAAGGGATGCAGCACGGTGGGGTCTCCTGGGGAGATCAATCCAGCATAGACAAATCAGCGTATTTCTTCTCCATTCAGAAGAACTCCGTGTTTGTCCTAACTGGTCTTCCTCTGCTTTGCCGAGAAAATAAGTAACTATTTCACTCACTCGCTATTTATTGATTTCACTTGTTCACTAATTAGTACAAGCCGCTGACTGCTTCCCGTCTTCTCTCGATCCCCGCCCCTCCTTTGATACTGTATGTACTAGTTGTACTAGTACTAGTACTGGGTCCGCCTACTCAACCAACACTTCCTTTTTCTCCCCCATCCTTTTTCCTTCCCTTCTTTCCTTACCCTTTCTTTGCATTGAGCTGGAAGCTGCAGCGTAGCACCGCAAACTGTGATTGGTGGTCTTCCCACTCGCCCACTCCCTCTGCACACCGGACCACGCTTGCTCGCTCATTCTGTCACTCGTTGATTCGCGGTCGTTCATTCTTTTTTTGTTATCCTGTCTAGCCTTCAGCGGCTCTCGCTGTCTCTCACTTCCTCCATCTCCAGACACAAACTTTCCTTTACTACCGGTACTGCAGCTCATGTTTCAATCCCCCTGCTGCCCTTAATATCGACTGCCTTCCCATCTTCAGTCACTCCCTGATATCGTGGAGGGAAGGAAAAATCTGGCCGAGTCGTCCAAAGGTGATTAGTATCCGGCCATGTATTTTGGTCGCCCCTTCGTTCTCCGTGCACTGCTTGTGCTTTCGCTTTTTGGTGAAATTGCTCTATCTAGAGGGGAAAATATATATCGCCGTCAAGATGGAAATGCTGCGGTGACGACTTCAAATAATAAACCTTCACCCTCACCAGATTCCGAAGTTCCAAGTCAGACGTCTGTCTCTCGCCCAGCCACAAACACGGCTTCAAATGCTCCATCACCTACAGAAAATTCTCAGAGCTCAGGCTCTAGCTCAACCTCTGGGGGAAAGAATGCTGATGCGACGACCAAGAACTCCCCCGCGCCTACTATGGCCGAGGGTGGGGACAACTTAAGCACAAACAGTACAAGTGGGTTTTTTCTTCTTACAATCTATTAACTTATCGTCAATACGTGTTTGCAGTTTTTTTGGGATCATCGTAACTAACCTCTTGATAGCAAACCCGGCAGATGAGATCTATCGGGGAGGCTTGCCAATACATCCTATAATAACACCTGGGATTGCAGTTGCGGGGGTGCTGCTTTTACTTGCTGGTATACCATACTGCTTAATTGGGATTAAAATCAAATTGTAGGAGATATTTATTCGTCTAAGAGAGTATAACATCTACTAACAAGATTTGGGATAGCCTGCATATTTTCCTATCTACAGCCCTGCTAGCTAGTTTGGGTATTACTGTCCTAGTTGTTTACGTCATGAACCCACCCGTTAAATTCGCAATTGAGGGGGCCTATGTTACTGCTGCAACGATCACTGGTCTTCTGACAGGTGGTTTGGCCGTTGTATTTCCTGAAGTTACGGAAGCCCTAGGTTGTTTGTTAGGCGGCTTTTGTGTTTCTATGTGGTGTCAGTGCCCTATTCCCCGTAAGATAGTTGGCAGTATTTTGCTAACTCGACCCAATCAACAGTTCTTGTATTGAAACCTGGGGGACTGGTAACATCCGTTTACGGCAAACTTATACTAATTGCTGTCTTTTGTTTCGCGCTTTTTGCTTTAGCATTTCACCGGCTCACTAGGCCATATTCTTTAATATTTTCTCTTGCTTTTTCCGGGGCAACCACAATAGTCCTCGGGATCGATTGCTTCTCCAGGGCTGGCCTCAAAGAATTTTGGCTTTATATTTGGGGTAATGATTTTTTAAGCCTTCCTTTACTCCCTCCCCTTAGGGTTGATCCGGCCGTGGAGAGATGCTAACCGATGACAGCCCTTAATGATAATATTTTCCCTTTGGGGACCAATAATTATCCACATACCCGTGGTATTAGAGTCGAAATCGCTGTCATCGTTCTCATCACAGGTTTTGGCGTTATGTCACAGGTCAAGCTTTGGAACATTCTTAAGGGGCGGCGGGACGCCAAAGATGCCGAGAGACGAAGACAAGATGCAGACATCGAGGCTATGGATGCGGATGCTGGGTTAAGGGTTGAAGAGGAGCACAAGTTGGAACGGGAACAATGGGAAGCAACCTTTGGGCGCAAAAAGGCAGATGGGGTCATTGTTGAGGAGAGACCAGCCACTGGAAGGATAAGCCGAGCGGACTCGGGGATTGGGGATGATGTGGGTTATGGAAAGAATAGCATTGACCGAGTTGAGGAATTTGTGGAGACCGAAGAGATGAGAAGGGAGCGTGAGGGGCATATTCAGATGACCCAAATGGGAGGAAGTGGGTCTCAGTCGACAAACGCACCTGGAGGCGGCACAACGAAAAGTCAAGGACCTCCAAACCAGGACCAAGCATCCGAAGATTTCGACAAAATTGAACCAGTTGAGGGCCCGGATGCTCCGAAACATGAAGGGGCCCTTACCCCTGGGACGGTTTCAAGACGCCAGTCATCACAATCCATCACTCCAAACGATTCGAATCAGCTTACCCCCCAACGGCTCTCTTCTCAATCTGTGGTGTCGCAGGAGGCCGCTGTGCAAAGGCCTGATGTCCCACCGCCACCTGTGGTGATCCCCCTCCCGGTCCCAATCCCAGTTGAGACCGAAGATGACGATGATGAAATATCTTCTCTCGCTACATTTGCTGGATCTGATCGGATTATCAGCCAAGAGATAGATGAGGATGCTTTCAGATCAGTGGTCAAGATGGTTGATGAGGAAGACAGGGCTTCTAGTGTGGCGGCAACCCTCGATGACAATGAGGATGACGTGGTTAATCCTACGGAGAAAGATTTCTCGCCAATCAATGAGGCTTCGCATGAGGATTCCCCCCCACATACACCACCAGTCAAAGTTGAAGTGGAGGAGGTGCTTGATGAATCCCGCAATAAAGATTTGGGTTCGAGCCTCGCTGGGGAAGAGACGCAGGCAATGATTGAGAATAAATCCGAAGGAGCGGAAGCGCTGGAGTCTGGAAAGAGTGACGCCCCCTTACAGGACAATGCTGAGAAAGACCATGCCACCGAAGACCGCTCGAAGAGAACTGATTCCCCCGACGAGACAACTCTTGTTGCACCAACATCCGCCTCCACGCCTCCGAGCACCTCGCCGCCGTCGGTGGCTTCTACAACCCCAGTGAATCTCGCCCAGATACGGGGAGATCTAGCACCAGCATCAACTCCCAAGTCCGAGTCAAGTTCACCCTCACCATCAGTCCCGGAAACACAGCTCCGGGCAAAGTGTTCAAAAGTCGTCAAGAATTACCGAACGAATGAATGGGCTAAGCACCTCGCAGATGCTGAGCTGCCAGAATTGGACATGTTGGAAGAAGCCCTCGAAGCCACCGACGCTCCCGAAGAGACTCCTGCGCCAGTCCATATCGAGGAACTCCAGGAGACTGCAACTATTAAACCACCTGCACCTTTAAGGCCGGCCTCTAAAACATCCAACTACGAGAATCCGAGCCCAACGCCGGCTCTAGTTAACCACCCATCTGCACAGCCAAGAAAATCACGCTCCTCCATTCGTATGAGCTCCGCGCCGAGTCCTTTACCAGAGAGTGTTTCGCCCGTTGAGCGCTCTATGCCGTCTACCGGTAGGGCAACGCCAACGCCGTTTGCACAAAATACTTTAATTGGGAAACGTGAGAGCATGGTTCGAAGCAGACAGAGCTTCAATGCTCTGGCCGAGTACGGATCAACATCTCCCTCCCCAACCCCACAACCACCCCCGGAGCCGAAGCATCAACAACCTATGGCGGTTCCTACCCCAAATGCGCCTTCTGTCCCCCAACGCCAACCTACGGGCCCATTTGCTCAGCTCCCTACAAGTGATAACAAGTCTGCGTATCAATATCGACTTAGTATGCTTGACGACGATATGCCATTGGCTGACCGCCGTAACGAGCTCCTTCAACACGCCATACCTCAGGCCGGTGCTGTGCCGGTACCTCCTCAACAACAGCCACGCCGAAGCATCTCGCCTCAGGTGGATAGGCGTGAAGCCATGCTCAAGAATTGGCGTGAGACGGTAAAGGCAGAGCTCCAGACATCTAGTCACACGACTCATGCTATCCAAGAGAGAAGGGGCGAAATGTTGAATGAAAGGATGCAATCGATTCAGAACGAACGCCATAAGAATCTGAAAGAAAATTTCAGGGATGAGATGTTCGACGAGAGAATGCGGCAGAAAGATATGCTAGACCTTCACAAGGAGGCTATGAGGAAGATGCAAGCGAGTGCGAACAAGCACATCTAAGAAAACGCCCCACTAGGGGCGTGTGAAAAATAGCCTCCACTTCATTTCTCCATCTGGCGTTTTGGCAGATTTATGATTTCAAGTACATACTTTAGAGTGAATTTTGCATGATTGCTGGCACCTACCTGCATAGGATTTTTCTTTGTCATTCTCCTAGATTGGTAGGGGTTAGCGTATGCGAGGGGTTGGTCATTTTGGAGCTCGATTGTTTTTTTCCCTTTATTAGGATGCCTATTTCTAGCTAATTTCCTTTCCAATTGAAAATCTTGCCCAGCTTGCATCGGAGGCCTTCACTCACTCACTTAGCCCTTCATCCCTTTTGCCCCCCACAGTACCTGCCCTTTTATCTCGCGCCCCCTCGAGTGCCGTGATATTTTCACCTTAGGGAAAGGGTATGGAGAAGATACGAGGGAGGTGTCGGAATAAGCAAAGGGACAATATTACTGTTAGCTTGTCTGTGATTTTGCATGCTTAGCTGGTGATGGTGACCTGGTATTGCACGGATTGGTACCATAGATAGATGAATAGAATTTGAGAGGAGAAGTTATGACTTCGAAATACCACTGGTGCGAAAGCGAACACAATATTACTGGGAGCGATCCTGTGGCGGGATACAATGCTTGGTGCGTGGGGCTTGGGCTCCAAGCTGCCGTGCGCTGTACTGATACTTGTGCGCGTATGTGTATGTGTGGAATATCGGCGCCGATATCATACTAGATCAAAAAGTCTACCGGGCCAGACCACCAGTACAGTACCGGCACCGTACCTGCCAAAACCGAAAGTCTATCCCTGGCCTCTAGGTATCATACGCCCAATCAGCAGTCAGCCATACCACACTGTGCTTGCGGGAATCAAACCTATTCCTACACTAAACTTCTCACCACTACAATGCCTCTCAACACTCACCATGAGAGACACCAGTTTCTACAGTAGGCATACACGACCTACGAGCGATACTGTAACTATCGTCCAAAAATTTTCCTATTACGATACCATGCCTGCTAGACAAAGCCAAATATCGCCCTGCCACCGGCGGTCATACCCATTTCCGAGAGGGCAGTACCATACCGCCCTCCTCCCCCCTAACCTTTCTCTTCACTTTACCTATCCTTCTCCTTCTCATATCTGATTCTCTCCGGATTTCCCCTCCGGAAACTCACGGAAACCTCCCGCTAGTTATCATGGCAGGATATAACACTGCGAGTGACGGTTCATGATGGACTGCTTAATTTTCCTCTAATAATAATAATACACACTCTTTTGTTCTCATTCCTTCCCTCCTTCACTTTTCTTTTTCTTTTTCTTTTCTTTTCTTTTCTTTTTTTTTTTTTTGTATATGCGTATTCCATTCCTAGGAGTTCTTAGTATTATGCACCCTTTCAAACTCTATTATACCACCAGTGTCCCTCTCCGGATTATGTTAGCTTTAAGTGGTGGGGATAGGTATATTCTTCCATAATAGTAAATTAATTATAACCATAAATAAAATTTAATAAACAAACTATATTATGTAAAATCACTTATAAAACCCTACCCAGAAGTCAGACGCAATAGCTCTGGGAGACGTTATCACTCCCTACATTAAACCATCCGCCCACCGATTAATTAATTAATTAATTAATTAATTACTCCGACTACTGGATGACCTTCTGGTCTTCTGGCCTGGGCCTGCCGGGACGCGCTAACTAGCTAGCTAGGGAGTCAGACATAATATCATATTATTATTATTATGACTTCGTTTGGCAATATTAAGAGTTAGGGGAGTATTAATCCTTAGTGTGATACATACACTGGCAGGTAATCACTTTCACTTAAGTTAAATAAAAGTGGGGGGGTGGGAGGGGTGGTCGGCGGCATGAAGGGTGTTACTTTCCCGGCTAAAGTCATGCTCATTCCCCCGCTGGGGGACCTTAGGTAAATTTATCTACCTGGGTCACAATGCATCACTCGAAATCAGAAGGGTTACCATTTGCGAGAGGTTACTACGGTAAGAACTCGAATAATCGGACCATGCGCTAGGGCATTTGACTTACCTCTCTTAGTAAGGTCTGGTACCTCCTCTCCTTCTCTTTCGTCTCGGGGGGGGGGAAGATTTTTGGTGTGTTTTTCGCCCTTTTCCAGGGGAGGAAATTTCGGGCTATGATACATAGCACATGGTTCCGACTATTTGAGTTTTTATGGTATGTGAAAGATAAAGTACGGCACCTTGATTGCAGACTATAGAACATCAAAGATATGAGACACAGACATTTAAAAATAACGATCCGGGTCTACGAGTGCATCCGCTAATGAGAAAAAGTGAGCAAAAACCCCCGAAACAGACTCCGACAACCGCTCGAAAAAAAAACCCCCAAATCAAGCAACTAAGCAAACATTCACTCCACCCACGCACCCACAAAACAAAGCAAGTTTAGAAAGGTGTCTCAAATACCACGTTCAAGCCTTCCAACGCTGCTTCTCCACATAAAAGATCCAGACAATCGTCAGCCCACCGGCAATGTAAACCGTTCCGGCTACCAGGCAAAGATAAGCCCAATACAATCCTTCACAGTATTTCTCTTCCTCTTTAGGAAGGACGTTCGCTTCAATGTCGGTTTGTCTAGCGGCGGAGGTGGAGGTGGTGGGGGTGAGAGGGGAAGAAGAGCGGCGCCGATTTAGGATGAAGACTTTGATAACAGCGACTATCCAGGCTAGTGGGATCAAGAAGCCGATCATGAAGAGCTGGTTATTTTCATATTTTTCATTAGCTTAATCTCAAAATTGTAGTGTGTGTGGGGAAGGAGGGAGGTACATTGCGGATAATGAGAGAGCCAGTTTTAGCACCCGCTTCTCCTCCTTTTTCGACCGCAGTAGATGCCAGAGTTGTGGCAGAGGGAGGATCGGCGTTTCCCTTGTTTTCATCTTCCCAATTTACGGAGAGGGTTGACGCGAGGGAGCAGACGGAAGCAGTGTCCGGGGTGATGATAGAAGCGCGGGTAGTGGTAGGGGGAGTAGTAGAGTGAGACATTTTGGATGCTCTATTGAGTTTGGTTGGAATGGTCGTTTAGTAGGCGTTCGGGAAGAGCGCTATTGAGAGGATGTAGATGGAGGAAGGAGTTCTTGAGGATTGCTATAGAGATGAATGGAGTTGAATGCGGTGGGGAGGTGTAAATGACAATGGGAGGCCGGGCGAAGTGAGATTGGATCAATGGGGTTGGTGTTGAGTTCAATGGGAGAGGGATCAGCGTGGGCGCCAACCATTGGGGTCGATTTGGTATCATACCCGCAATAGGCTACAAGCACTGGCTGGTAGGTTAGGTGTTAGGCTCCCTATAGAGCCCGGATCGCCCGCACGATATGATATTACCAGTAGGGAAGTCTCCTAAGCCCTAATACCCTGATAGACGTACTGGCCAGAGACCATAGAACACATTACAATATAAGATTGGAGTCTCAACTGCTTCAATATTATGATGGTAAAAAAGCACTCGCAGTAAGTCCCTAGCACCCGAGTATCACACCACCCCCCAAAAAGCTACCAAACAACCATTTCCCTCCCCGCACCATCATTACTTGTCATGCAGTAAACCACCGCCTTACCGCCACTCACCGTACCACCCACCCCCGCTTCCGCTAGACCCGGGTAACAAAACCTCCACCCGTCCCCCGCAGTCAATTTCCCCCCCTCCCTCTCTCGCGGGTTAGATTACCGCACCATAACCTGACAGCACCACCTAAAACACAGCCGAACATTAAAGTTGTCTTGGCAGGAACAACCGTTTTTTTTTGGCACTGTAAGCGTCATTTAACTTACGGTACACGTCCCTCCACCACTCCAAAACTTAATCGCGCGCGATACTGCAACTCATATCATACGGGTACCCGTGTCACAGGCAATTAATTAGCGCAGGCCTCGCACGCGTTTCGTGAGTTCAGTTGGTTTTGTTTTTTTAAGCGAGAGCCGTCATGAGTGCTCACTCGAAACTGGACTACCGTTCGGCATTCTGCCAGGCAACGCAGACCACCTTGTTAGACTACCGCGTTGGAGCGATAGGAGGCTTTCATTATATAGAAATTTCTTCCTACCCGGGAGGTATCGGTTAGTGAATTGCATTTTGTTCCTTTCTTCCTTCTCGCTTTGTTTTGTTTTCGAGGAGTGCAGCCGATCGTCCAGGAACGGCATATTGTTTGTTACATAACGTACGTGCGCTTTGACCTGCGTGAGATTACGGTACTCCCACTGTGGCCTAGGACGGAAGGGGCGAGATGGTTAACGGGGGCTGTGCGGGACTGGATAAAGTCCACTCGTGTGGACTTTTCGTGACTTGATTGATATGTGATGCTCTCCCCCGTCGTATATTTTGGAGGAGGAGGGGGAGAATCTGGGTGATTGTTTGTGATTGAGTGTGCTTGCAATTTCTTCCAGGGGGATCACCGCTATGACACAGTACGGTAGGGTACAGGGAGTGGGGGGGATTCTGGAATTCTGTACCGGTGCCGGTATGCATGATAAAAGTGGTGGTCTATATACCATATCCAATCACTGGGTCTATCTGATATCGGCAAAGCAAAGCAAAGCAAGGGGAGGGATTTGTCTTGATGCCCTTAGCATTGAACCCTTACCAAGGATTGGTGGCTGTCGAGGCCTGAGTATCAGTGCTGTCTGGGCATGACACGATACGTATCCGGCGGACCGGATGCGAGGCATTCAATCTTGCAGAAGAGGTCAGGGAATACCGCGGGGGAGTCTGACAGCCATACCACAGTCTGTTCTTCAGTTATAGTACGTGTTAAGGTACCGGTATTCAGGCGAAAAATAGGTATTGCACGAGCACGAGCGGAAAGGACACGGAAACGATGAGAAGTGCAGTATCATAATAGAAATAATAATAATAAACCGTTTAATTGCATTAAATGGATACCTCTTTTTTTTCTTCTCCCCCTCTCACAATAGCTGTTCAGGGGTCAATTGGTATCTGGCACGCTCGGATGGCACAGTTTCGTTCGTTTGGTTCGGGGCTTTGTTTGGCATTGTGGATTTCTTAAGGGTTGTGAGTCCCCCTTTTTTTAGAAGCCCTGTTTAATTAGCACTTGGCGAGATGCCGAACTCGGGGATTAGCAGTATATTTGATTCTTCAGAGCGAAACTTTCAGTGCGGAGAGCCCTGGGCTCCCCTCTCGCAAACCTTTACAATAACTTACCGGTAACGGTACGAGTATGATGCCCGTACAAGTACAATGCAGGTGGCTCAGTTCAGTGGAATCCAATAAAAGAGGGTGGCTGTGCTTGTGCGTGTCTGTTTTGTGCCGTGGTCCGCCACGAACCTTTGGAATATGGGGTCTGTCCTCGTTTTGTTCTCGTCATTATTCCGCGAGCGTGAAGTGCCGGCGCTAAGTGGTTATCGAAGGTTGTCGACCGAGTGCCATGAGGTGGAGGTGAAAGTGGTGAGTCGTGAATTGCTCGTCCTTTGATTTCGTTCCTGCAAGTCACCTTGCAGCGCGGGACGAGTGTTGTACTCGAGTACGATAAAGTGTTACGAGTATTGTGCGTTACAAGTACCGGCGCTGGGGAGCGAGAAGGCAAGGCACCATTAAAAAGTTATCCATTCAGGGACCTGGGTGATAGGGGGGGAACCAAGCAATTTCCCTTTCTGGGAAATATCCTTTGCACCTCCTCCTCTTCCCATTTAAGGTACCTTACGAGCCTTTTTTTCCTCCCAAGCAATGGTGGGTGTCTCAGCCTGCCAAAATGAGACTGATACACGGCTCAAAGAGGAGGGGGTTCCTGAGAGTCTTTCTTGGTTGGTTGGCGAGGGTCAGGCGAGTCATGGAGAAGCTTCCGAACCATCCTTAGCCTACTCCTTTTCGGGAATAGGCCGGACTCGACAAATTATTATTTCCCTCTACGGTATTCTCGTGAGTGCTGGACCTATTCGGGTCAAGTGATGTCTTCTTCCCCTGCCCTCTCTTCTGCTCAGACCAGCCCCCAGTTCAATCAACTGTGCTCGACCAGCTTCATTATCGGCCCTGGATCCGCTCATCCCTCCCTTTTCGTTCTACTTCCTCCCTCCACCGCCCCTCTCTCGTCTTGTCGTTTGTTCTGCAAGTTCTGATTCACTCTCTTTTCGTGTGTGTGTGTCTCTGAGGGAGGAGGCGTCCCTGTTTGTGTGCTTACTACATTACACAGTGCCTGCTCATCGCTTGTCTTGTGCATCCGGGGGAAAACTTTTTTTTTTTCCTTCTTCCCCTGCTGCCGACGTGGACAGACAACTCAACCGTTTTTTCACTTACCTTTTTTCCCTGTCCACCTCATAACTCGGTCAATTAAGAAAAAACAACACTTCATCACGCGAAGGAAAAAGAGGAGAATTTCGCACTGAGAAAATCGCCAAAGGCGTTTTCCCCCCCTTCACCTTTTCACACCCCTCTGCACCCATCCGTCTCAGCGCGTTATTAATTCGCGTCGCTGCTGTTCCGCATTCCGCGCGAAAACCTACCGATTAACTGTGCCTTACCGCCAGCACACCGGACCATCACTTTTCCGCCACCAAAAACCCGGATACCCCCCAAAACTAAACCACATCACACTCATAACCACGAACGAACGAACCGAGGGACCGTAAACGTGCCAGCGAGGAAGAGTGAATACCGAAACAAAACAAAACAAAACAAAACAAAACGCAATTGAATTTAAGCAAATCAACAAACAAATATGCTTCTGCCGAGCGCATTACCGTGCGATGGTCGCGCGCCATCCAGTCCTTTGAGAAGGTCCTCCCGTCAGTCGCAGCAGATGTTTGCATCCTACCGATCACCGCCACTCGAGGAACCAAACCTAATGGCGAATGCGACGTCCGGGATAATACAGACATGCAAGCGATTACATCAGATTCTCTCCGTCGACCGGTCGAGCACCCCCCCTCCATCAACGTCGCCGATGAAGCTGCGAGAAGTGCCCCAGCCGAGCACGCCTCTGCGGAGGACTGCTCGGGGAGGAATACGAACACCCGTGAACAAGAACAAACGGTGCAGGGCGGTGGCCTTCAGCGGGAAGGAGGACGACATTGAGAGTGAGAATTCAGACCAGGAATTACGAGACCCCTTCTCCACGCCAAAGAACAAACGCGCTAGGCTAACGACCGCGCCCTCGCCGCCCAACCGGAACCTGCGATTCACGGACGCGAGCGCAGAGGCTTCGGAGGAGGAGGACGCAGTGTGGACTTCCGAGGAAGACAGGCAATTGGTCGAATTGGTACTGCGAAAATTGAAATTGTCCAAGGACGATTGGGAAGAGTGCGCGCGAAGTCTCGGTCGACGGAACGGAAAGGCCCTGGGCAAGCGATGGGACTCCCTCATCTCAAATAGGGGATTGGTACTCCGGGATAAACGGAGGATAAAGCCTCGGCCATCAAGGAGGGTCTGAGGCCATTCTGCTCCCAGATCCACTCCGTTATGTGTTTTTTAATAACATATTCTTCTTCGGTATTGATATTTATCAGTAGATATCCTATTTATTACTTACAAAAGGTTCCGGGGAGTAACAGTCTGTTTTTTGGGGATCTTTTTTTCCTTCTATTCTTTACGTCACGTGGGGCGCGCTTGCACGCTTCAGTTGTTTATATATGATACCATTGTATGAATTTTTTCTACTTAAGCCTAACGCGTCTCCTTTGTTTTATTATTATTTTTCCTATTTATTTCAACTGTACTATTAGTCGCCGAGAGAGAAGGGGGGGGCGGGTCTATGATATCTAGGGGGTTGGTTGGTTGGTTGGTTGGTGGGGGGGTTGGGTATTGGTATTGGATGGCATGGGATTGGATAACTTTTTTTTTTTACCGCAACGACCTGTATATTAGTATGTTATGATTGTGACGATATATTGAATGAAACTAGCTTATTACGAATTACTTGTATATGTATCCCTTGCTTGGTGGTTTAATTGATCCGTGCTTGAGCTTCTTATCTTTGAGATTTTCAGTAGGGGTTTACAAGTATGATACTCGGGTGAGGGGGAAAATATTGGGACATGCAGGGGGTAGTGGAGTTACTCGAATTAGTAGTTATCCTACTCTTTTGATTCTTTCACACTCCTATTAAGGTATATGCACAGGCCTTTGCTACCCCTGCTTGTCCCAATACTTCCCCCCTACCCCTAGTACCAGTCAATGATTTTTTACTAGCGGGTGACTGCCATAAGGTTTGGGTTATTATTATTACTAAGACACGATGCTAGCGTATCCAACAATAGCTTGGCAAATCAACCACAAGTAAACCCCACAATCAATACCATTACCAAATCCGTTCAATCAAACCACCGCCTCCACAACCACCTCCACAACCAAACATCACCACCACCACCTCCACAACCGAACATCACCACAACCACCAAACCGCAACATCAAACCTCACCTCACCTCACAAAAAAACAAAAACAAAAACTCAAAAATGTCCACCACAAATCCCCAAGACACCCCACTAACATCCTCCTTCGACTCCCTCCACTCCCTAAATTCCACCTCCGATTACAGCGCCACCCTCCTCCACCACAACAACCATCGACAAAGACGTCCCCTACCCCCAATCCCAGACCTCCGCTTCGAGGAGAGCTACCTGGCCGGTATCGCCGCGGCGCAGGGCGTATGGTGGAAGATATTGCTGATCACGGCGAGGGATCAGATGATTTTGCCGCTGCTGCAGGGGCTCGGGTATAATTTGTTGTTGATTGGGTGGTGGAGGTGGAATGAGAGGGTTATGTGGGGGGGAAGGGGATTTGGGGGTGAGTAGTTAGTTTCTTTGTTCGTTCTTGGTTTGAGTTTCTGTTGTGGTGGGATGGGAAAGGCTGATGAGGAGGGGGTTGTTGGGGGGGTTGTAGTGAGGGTTCGGAAGTGGTGGTGGGGGGTTAATGATTGGGAGGTACCGGGGCCGGGGGAGTGGTAGTCGGGGGGGTTTTTTTTTCTTCGTTCGTCTTGATTTGGGGTTTGGTGTGGTTAAGTTTGGGATTGTGGTGGATGCTTGAGGGAGGGGGAGTTATCGTATTGTGCCGTGCAGGTTTTCTACAATACAAATGCCATGGCATAGCATAGTATATCTCTATACCTTACTTACTATACTTCTATCACCCCTCCCTCCCT